>Ga0214921_10002387_pt1 | contig 30659 bp, 26 predicted proteins | sample LL1505_MetaG_FD_177992 | JGI IMG/M metagenome (GOLD analysis project Ga0214921, IMG submission 177992) | Freshwater microbial communities from Lake Lanier, Atlanta, Georgia, United States - LL-1505 | ecosystem: Environmental > Aquatic > Freshwater > Lake | place: USA: Georgia | collected...
CTACTGCTACCAGCACTGGATCAATCAATGCTACCGGTATGACTGTTGCTACTATCCTTGCTACTTCTCAAATTTCAGCTGGATCCGTCTATGCTCCACTTGCAACCATCTCCAATGTTGTTGCAACTGCTACCAGCACTGGATCAATCGATGCAACTGGTATGACTGTTGCTACTATCTTGGCTACTTCTCAAATTTCAGCTGGATCCGTCTATGCTCCACTTGCAACCATCTCTAATGTTGTTGCTACTGCTACCAGCACTGGATCAATCAATGCTACCGGTATGACTGTTGCTACTATCCTTGCTACTTCTCAAATTTCAGCTGGATCCGTCTATGCTCCACTTGCAACCATCTCCAATGTTGTTGCAACAGCTAGCAGCACTGGATCCATCAATGCTACCGGTATGACTGTTGCTACTATCTTGGCTACTTCTCAAATTTCAGCTGGATCAGTTTATGCTCCACTTGCAACCATCTCTAATGTTGTTGCTACTGCTACCAGCACTGGATCAATCGATGCTACTGGTATGACTGTTGCACATATTCTTGCTACATCAGATATTTCTGCTGGTAGTGTATTTGCTACAAACAGTTCTATTAGTAACTTGTTTGTTTCTGCTCTTACTAACGGAAACCTTTACTCTACTATGGGTACATTTGCTACGGTGTCTTCCTCATGGCTTTCTGCTACAACCATCAGTGGTTCTAACTTGAGTTTATCTGGTGATTTGTTTGTTGCTGGTACTTTGACCTCTGTTAACATTACTACGACCAACTTTGTAGATACCAATATGACTGCTGGTATTGCTCGTATCACCACTCATTTATCTGCGTCTGGTAACAGCAACACTGTAGGAAGTATCTTTACAACTGGTGGAAATGTAGGTATTAACACTACTGCTCCAAGTTACACTGTTGATATCAGCGGTGATCTTCGTGCTACAAATAACTTTTACACTGATATTATTACTGCTACAACAAAGGTAACATCTGGAGCTTTATATGCTACAAACTCTACTATTACCAACTTGGTTGCTACAACAATGACTGCTGGATCCTTTGCAGTACAAGACTTTGTTGCTACAAATATTACTACCGCTAATATTGCTGTTAATACAAGTCTTACCGCTGCTAACCTTTATGCTCCACTTGCAACCATATCTAATGTTGTTGCTACTGCTACCAGCACTGGATCAATCAATGCTACTGGTATGACTGTTGCTACCATCCTTGCTACTTCCCAAATCTCAGCTGGATCCCTTTACGCTCCACTTGCTACCATCTCTAATGTTGTCGCTACTGCTACCAGCACTGGATCAATCGATGCTACCGGTATGACTGTTGCTACTATCCTTGCTACATCTCAAATTTCTGCCGGTTCAGTCTATGCTCCACTTGCAACCATCTCTAATATTGTTGCTACTGCTACCAGCACTGGATCTATCAATGCTACTGGTATGACTGTTGCTACTATCCTTGCTACATCTCAAATCTCTGCCGGTTCCGTCTATGCTCCACTTGCAACCATCTCTAATGTTGTTGCTACTGCTACCAGCACTGGATCAATTGATGCTACTGGTATGACTGTTGCTACTATCCTTGCTACATCACAAATTTCAGCTGGTGCTCTTTACGCTCCACTTGGAACTATTGGAAACATTGTATCTACAAACACTACTCTTGGAAATATTAGTGGAAACACTCAAATTTTGGATACTGTCAACTTTGTTACTGGATTTAGTGCTGCTAATGCAAAGATTACAAACTCTTCAGTAGCTAACATGGTTCTTACCGCTGGTACCGTTGGAAATGTTGCTGGTAATACAGTCTTTAATGACACCGTTGGATTTACCACTGGATTTACCTCTGCTAATGCATCAGTTACAAATTCCTCAGTAGCTAACATGGTTCTTACTGCTGGTACTGTTGGAAACGTTGCTGGTAACACAGTCTTTAATGATACTGTTGGATTTACAACTGGATTTACCGCTGCTAATGTCAAAATTACAAGCTCCTCAGTAGCTAACATGGTTCTTACTGCTGGTACCGTTGGAAATGTTGCCGGTAACACAGTCTTTAATGATACCGTTGGATTTACCATTGGATTTACCTCTGCTAATGCATCTGTTACAAACTCTTCAGTTGCTAATATGATGTTGACTGCTGGTACCGTTGGAAATGTTGCTGGTAACACAGTCTTTAACGACACTGTTGGATTTACTACTGGATTTACCTCTGCTAATGTCAAGATTACAAGCTCTTCAGTAGCTAACATGGTTCTTACTGCTGGTACCGTTGGAAATGTTGCTGGCAACACAGTCTTTAATGATACTGTTGGATTTACTATTGGATTTACTTCTGCTAATGCATCTATTACAAACTCTAGCATTGGAACTATGTGGGCAACAACCACCAGTGCTGGTAATGCATATGTTACAAGTGATTTGTATGCAAACACTGTTAAAATTACACCATCTCTTGGTGATATTGGATCTGAAGTTTCATTTTCTGCTGCTAATAATCAAAGCAGTGCTGCTAATATTACTGGTTTAGCATTTAGCAATGCAGTTGTTAGAGCATTCCAATGTATTGTTTCAGTTACTATCGTAAAATCAAATGGTTCAAACCTTTATTCTAACTTTGAATTAAAAGGTATCCAAAAAGGTAGTAGCTGGGCTGTCAATAGTTCTTATGTTGGTGACTATACTGGTATTGTATTCAGCATTACTAACGCTGGTCAAATCCAATATACAAGTACTAATCAATTACTATGGACTTCTACTACAATGAAATTCCGTGGTTATACTACAAGCATCTAAGTGAATAAAAATAAGTTAAATAAAAATAAATTAATTAAGATTAATTTATTTAAGTAATTATACTATTCAAAGCTGAAGTTTTTGCAATTTTTAGTTTTTTACATATTTAGACCATTCGTGTTGTCTTGTGTACAAAGTCTTTTTCTTAGTAAATATTAATGGATAAAGCATTGCGTGAATTATTGAAGGAATTTTTATGTAAAAAATATTTGGTAAATAATAAGTAATTGGCATGATAATACTCCATTTGATATCAATTGATTCTATCTTTTTTATAATAAACTGGCAACACACTATTAAAAATAGACTATTAACTGCAATTGTCTGCCATATCAGTAACAATGCATAAAATGGTTGGTAAATAGCAAGGTGAATTGTGATACCTACAGATACCAAAATAAATATGTCCACAATAATACTAAAAATACATAAGATATAAGTTATACGTATCATCAACTTGTCAGTTTGGAATATCCCCCTTATGTATTCCATCAGAAAACAATATCTAGACAATTCCCATGACTTGACACGTTGATTATACAAAGAAGGTTCGCCACATACACAACTGTCCAAATGTATACAGCATTGCGGTACTTTTGTGTGTATAACAATTTCATTAACCTTGATTTTATAAGGTGTTTCATGGATCTTTTTGTCGGATAAGTACTTTTTACCTTGTAGGGTATGCAAAATCATACCGCAACGCATATCATCACCTTTAAATTCACCATTGTGACGTAATAATACTTCAATTATAACATTAATATCCCACGTACTTATTGCTCCACTTGCAAAAAAACAAGTGGAAGTCTTGCTCTGCATCAAACGCATATAAGACGAAATCGCGTATTCTATACGTTGGAAATTGTTAAGGATTGTGTCTTGTTCTGTTGGCATTACTATATAAGATACACATTTGACTCTAGCATCATTAAAATGATTTTCGACATCTTGTTTATTCCATTTTTTTAGAATTAAATCGTCATCGCAAATTGTTACATGTGTATAAGCTCTTTTAATAAGTGTGTAACATCCGACAAGTTGTGCTATGGTTTTATTTCCCTTGTCAAGTCCTATGTAATTAACAGCATGTTTATCACATATATATTTTGTTTTCGTTATTTCTTTCTCATTAGATCCATTATCTACAACAAAAATATGTGTACCAATAACAAATGCTTTGATTGAAATAATAGTTTGTTCAATGTTATTTGAACTATTATGTGCACAGATTAAGAAAGCGTGATTGGTTTTATCAAGTGTCGAAATGTCAATGACAAAATCATTTTGGTTGATTTTTGAATTATTTTCTGGTTTATTTTTTAAATTGTAATATAATACAGATACGCCTAATAGAAGAAATTCTATATTAGCTATAATAAAAAATGCTAGGCTAACAAAATTAAACTCAAGTTTAGCCCAATCGTAATGAGTAAAACAAACATATAAGGTACCTACAATCCCACCCAGTAATACTATTAAGATCAAATGAATATGCCAATATTTCTTAACATTAAAAGAAAATAGACAGTACAAAAACATCAAAGCGAGAATAATTAAAGAAATAATAGAGAGCAACATGTTTTTAGACAAAAATTAGAAATATGTAAGTAAATTCAATTTTTATAAATCGTAGATTTTGCTGCTGATATTAAAACACACCACTATTTTTAAAAATAAAATGAATAAAAATCAAGATACTATAAAAATACAAGATGTATCTTTATAATAAACAAGAAACTGCAGAAAATGATATGATGAATAAGATTAGAGATTTATTAATAGAACATAATAAAAAAACTGGATCTAACATTCCAACGGAATATAATTTGGATTTATCAGCTTCTCAAAAACGTGCATTTATAAAATTTAAGATGGGTGATAGTTTATTAATATTGGGTAGTGCTGGTACTGGGAAATCTCGTTTGGTTAAAGAATTTTTAAAATATAATCAAGAAAATGATAACAAGACAATGTATATTACTTCAACTACTGGTATTTCTGCATACAACATTGGTGGTATAACTATTAATAGTTTTATGGGTATTGGTACGGCAGAAGCTCCAGTTGAAGTATTATTAAAAAGATTAAGATATAAACAATCTATACGAGACCGTATAATACAAACAGAAATATTAGTTATAGATGAAATTAGTATGATGTCTGCTTCTACGTTTGAAAAAATCAATGTAATTTTCCAAACTTTTAAACGTTGTAAAAGGCCATTTGGTGGTATCCAATTGGTTTTAACTGGGGATTTTTTACAATTAGAAACAGTGTTTAATAATAAAAATATCTTGGATCAAGAACAAGATACACGGTTAATTATCGAAAGTGAATTGTTTAATAAGATGTTTAAAAAATCAACTATTACATTACGAGAAAATTTTAGACAAATTTCTGATAACAAATATATAGATATTTTGACAAGAATTAGACGAGGTTTGCATACAACAGATGATATAAAAATCTTGAATACAAGATTAAATAGAGAAACGGATGATAATATTATTCATTTGGTGAGTAGTAATAAAAAAGCGCAACAAATAAATAACAAAGCTATGTCAAGAATAGAATCTAGAGATTATATTTTTGAAACAATATATACAAGAAATGGCGATGAAGAAACTTGTGATTTATTAGAAAAAGATTTGGAATCTCAGTTTGTTCAAAAGGGTATGCAAAAATTGGTTTTAAAACAAGGTTGTAGAGTAATATTAGTTAAAAATTTAAATGTAGAACGTGGTTTAGTAAACGGATCAACTGGGTCAATACAAGAAATTCAAGATGATAAAATTCGTATTCTATTTGATAATAATGTAACGGAAACAATTACACGAGTGGAATGGGAATTAGAATTAGAAAATTCAAAAGTTACATGTAGTCAAATACCTTTAATGTTAGCTTATAGTATCACAATTCACAAGTCGCAAAGTTTATCGTTAGATAAAGCAGTGTTAGATTTAGGTGATTGTTTTTGTAATCATATGGTTTATGTTGCCTTAAGTCGTGTAAAATCATTGGATGGTGTTTATTTAAAAACATTTAATGAAAAGAAAATAACAGTGAATAACAAATTATTAGAATATATTGACAATTAATTTGTAGTAATTTAGTTTTTTATTCTTTTATTAACATCAATAGACCACCTATAAGACTTATATTTGCCCAAAATGGAATAGATTTATAATAATTATCAAAGTGTAATGGATGATATAATAATGTTGCAAGTATAGTAAAGATAATTAAACTGTATATAGCATAATTAGAATATGTTTTATATTCTCCAGTTACATAATGATAAACTATAATTATTGGAGCTAGAATTTCTAATAAGATAACTAATAATATAACTACATTATATTATCATCTAAATTTATATTGATTTTACCTCTAAAATTATCAACTGTTTTTGCAAATGTAATAATTTTTTGAAAACCAGATAAAAAGAACATTGTTGTTAATAAAATAGCTGCTAATACGCTAATATTTTTCATTGTTTTTATATAATAACTTTTTAAAAAAAGTTAACAAATAAAAAGTTAAATAAAATGAATTATTTTTGAGTTTAGTAATAAATTGTAGTATGAGTGAACTAGATTTACAAAATTTGAATATGGGTTATTGTTGTATTAATACAGAGTTGCGAAATTTGGGTATTTTTACATCTCGGACGTGTAGATTAGATACAGTAAGGGAGCATGGTATTCGATATATTTATGATTTAGCACATAAAAATATTGATGATCTTTCTGCTATTTTTAGATGGAATTTTAAAAATAATATTTTTTTATACAGAATGTCAAGTGAAATGTTTCCATTTGCAAGTCATCCAGATTATTATGAACAATATGATTTTGATCAATTTCATGAAAAATTAAAAAAGTTAGGGGCTTTAGCAAAGCATTATAAACAAACATTGACATTTCATCCAGGTCAATATAATCAATTGACGTCTCACAGACCTGATGTTGTTGATAAAAGTATCATTGATATTGATATACACGCCAAAATTCTTGATTTAATGGAATGTGGTCAAGATAGTATAATAATTATTCACGGTGGTTCAAAAAGAGATGGTAAGGAGGTTTCGTTAAATCGGTTATGTGAAAATTTCAAAAGATTGTCGAGTAGTTCTCAGAAAAGATTAGTATTAGAAAATTGTGAAATGGCATATTCTATACAAGATTTGCTGCCAGTTTCTCAAAAAATAGGTGTACCTATTGTCATAGATTATCATCATCATAATATTAATCCTGGTAGTTGTAAAGATAATACAGAGTTGTGTGATATTACACAACGTGTTATTGAAACATGGAATACGAGGGGTATAACTCCCCTATTTCATTTATCTGAATCAAGACCTGGTGTGACATTATCAGATTCAATTACAGCACGTAGAGCACATTCTGATTATGTACAAAACCTTCCAGATGCTCTTATAGAAACGTTAAGGAATAATCGTATTAATTTAGATATAGAAGCAAAAATGAAAGAACAAGCCGTATTACAATTATTTAGGAAATATTCAATGAAATAGAAATTATTAGAAATTATTAGAAATTATTAGAAATTATTATATATTTTTATAATATATAATGAAAAGTAATAAAAACACATTTGTTGAAACAGAATTTCAATTTGGAAAAAGTATTTTTGATTATGTAGTTGATAGTTCAATGTATGTTAATCAAAATGAATGTAATGATTATACACCTCCATTTGTAAGTTACATGCCTGGTGGAGTACCTAATATAGATGCAGAAAATCAGTTACGAGGTATGAATAGTAAAGAATATAAGATTTCAAATCCACGTTTGGCTCAAGGTATTCAACAAAAAAAAGAATCTTGGTCTAAAAAAGAATGTGAAACCAAGATATTACCAAATGGTTATTTTACTAAAATGTAATTGTTTTATAAATGTAATTGTTTTATAAATGTAATTGTTTTATAAATGTAATTGTTTTATAAATGTAATTGTTTTATAAATGTAATTGTTTTATAAATGTAATTGTTTTATAAATGTAATTGTTTTTTAAATGTATAAATGTAATTGTTTTTTAAATGTATAAATGTAATTGTTTTATAATTTTTACAGAAGATTCACTAAAAATTACTATAAGTACCAAAAATTATTTACGATCTCGATTCACATTCCGCAAAATCATTTAAGAAAAAAACGAAAAAATCTGTAAATTTTGATAGATTTAAATAAACACGTGTTTCAAAATGATTTTTGGTTTAGAATGCAACAAAGATAAAAAATGTAATATTCATATTTTTAAAACATTTAATAATATTTTATTTTACAATCAAACAAGTTGTGCATTCTGTTGTAATAATTTCAAAGATGATATTATTACTTTACCTTGTAAACATATTTTTGATCTGCGTTGTTTTATAACTTATACAAAATTGTATTATTTAGAAAACAAAAAAAAATTCATACAATGCCCTATATGTAAAGCGGAAAATAATATTTTACACATATTTAAAAAATATAAACTAATTTTGGAAATTCGTTTATTCATGACTAAACGAATAAAGATAGTAAACAATATATATATTTACGATGATATTTACAAAAAAATAGATGCAAAAATCAATGATAAGATAAATACAATAAATAATAAACAACTAAAAAATGAATCTTAATAAAAATATTTATATAATAATGAGTTTTAATCAGGAATGTATTTTTTGTTTAGAACTACTACAAACAAATGATAGCTGTTATAAAAAAAAAGATAAAGATTATAAAAATAAACAACACAAAGATTATCAAAATTTACTTTTAGATATTGTAAATACAAATGTTAAATTAAAATGTAATCATTGTTTTCATTCTGAATGTTTTTTTTTATACGTAAAGTATAATTGTAAAATTTTAAATTCTTTAAAATGTCCAATATGTAGATATAGTATATTAAAAAATGATATTCGTAAAATATTAATTACATACTTTATTATGCTTAAAAAATTACATTTCAAAATCAGTATAAATAATTTTTTAAAGTGGTCAAAGGATGATAATGAAATATATAATAAAATAAATTTTTACGAAACGCAAGACACACAAGAAATTTATGAAACATATGATACGCAAGAATTTTTAAAAAATAAAATTTGTTTTAGATCAAGACAAATTCTAAAACTTGTTTGTAAATATTAAATTGTATTGTAAATAAAATTATATTGTAAATATTAAATATTAAATCGTATTGTAAATTAAATATTAAATCTTATTGTAAATATTAAATTATATTATAGCATGAGAATCTGAAAAATCAGAACAACTAGAATAATAATCAGAATGATCTTTGCATTTACATTTTTGTTTACATTTACATTTATGTTTAGATTTATGTTTGCGTTTGCATCTATGATGACATTTTGTTTTACATCTATTATGGCGAATATGGAGCTTTGGTTTATCAATGCATAAATGAATTTCAGGCACTAGTTCTAAATCAATAGGAATATGGCTAGGTTTACATTTACGAAGTTTTTTTGTCATTTATATTTAAAAATATTTAAAACGTTCAATATAAACACAATGATCGCATTATTCATTTTAAATTATAAAATATAAAAAAATTGATTTTTAATTTCGGATTGTATTTTGTAAAATGCAAATGCAATTGATTTTGTTGATTAATATTATTTTAAGTGTTGGTGCCATTATTGGTATTTCAGTTTTTGCATCACAGACGGGTGATGTTTATATGTTAACTGATACGTATGGTTTTTATTGGTTTGTATCAGTATTGTCATTGTTGAGTGGTATTTTTGGTTATGCTTATCATAAAGTTGATTATGTTAAAGAACAATTTCCAAAAAGTGAATATGGTATTTATGGTATGGCATTGGTTAGTTTATTGTTTACTGTATTTTGGTTAGCAGCATCTGCATCTATGGCATCAGTTTTGAGAAGTTGTTTACAAATTAAAAATTTAATGTATCCAAGATATTACGATTATAACGATATTTATTTTTACAATTATACATGTAATGGTCAAATTATCACAACTACATTTGGATTTAGCTTATTTGTTTTATGGTGTATAGTTAGTTATATAGTAGCAACAAAACTATTTGTTCTATGGCAAAAGGCATCAACTCAGGAAACAATTGAAATGAAACCATCTGATCAAGTACAAGTGAAAGTGGAACAAGTTAAGGAACAAGAACAAGTTAAGGAACAAGAGCAAGAACAAGTTACTGAGCAAGAAAAGCGAGTTCAATTTGTTTAACAAGAATAAACTTTTTTTTAAAAATTAATATAAAAAGACAAAAATAAAATAAAAATTAATATAATATTTTATATTAATTTGTGATATTTAATGTATGTTAATTTATTCTTGTAATTAAGGTGATTGTGGTTGTTGTGGTGGTTGTGGTGGTTGTGGTGGTTTTTTACATGGTTTACAAATGCATACGGCATTATTTTTTATTTTAATAAATGGTTTTTGTACACATAATGTAACGACTGGTAATATTTCCAAGGTCATATCAACAGGTGTAGGTACGCATGGTTCTGGTTTACAATCACATAGGGTATAATTAATAGATGACACTAAAACTGATGCGTTTGGTACTCCGGATGCAGTGACACATATATATTTATAATCACCAAACATGGGAATATCTACGGTAACATCAGAGGATGTGAGTAAAAATGCACCTAAATCTCCAAGGGTATTTGTTCCATAAATAGAAAAAGTTTCATTTTGTTCTATACTTGACATAGTAATGGTAGGTGTACCTTCGCAATTTTGAGAAATTATATTAGATAAATCAAAACATATAAAAGTTACGTCATCAATTTCATTTTGTGGATTTGCACTAATACCTAAACCAATTTTATTTGGTCCACTATTTTTACCATACATATTTGTTGGTTCATTTGGGGATCCTATTTCATATCCGTAAGCAGTAACAGTTACATCACCTAATGTATAGGGGTATACTGGGCCAACATCACTAGGAGGTTGGTTAAATAATATTTGTTGATTCATAGTTATGTTATGTTATTATACAAGAAAAAAAAATTTCGTAAATAATGTTTTTATTGTATATTTTATTTTAAACGCGCAAAACGACCCCTACGTGTTGTTTTTATTTTATATTAAGTTAGAATATGTAATTTTATATATATTGTAGATTATATGTCAAGGGATCAATTGACTTTTTATCGTTACATAACAAATTACAATAGTTCAAATATTGATAAATTTAGAGAATTATTTGAGAATACTATAGAAAAAATACCTGATAGAATGGTATCATCAAAATATATTATTCAAATTTTGAATATAAATACAAATACTATACAATTTACAGCATTCCAAAATGTATTTATGGATTATTTTAAATTAATATTAAATTAATTAATTCTTGGTATTATTATATAATGTCTATAATTGCACAATTGGTAATAATATTAGGTATATCTACTTTTTTAGCGGGATATTGGTTTTTAGGTAAAAGTTCAGGTTTACAAGAATGTGATCAAGAAACTTCTATTTTAAGTGATACGTATAAAGGTGGTTCAGTAGCTGCAAGTATTGGTGTATTATTAATGTTAGGTGGGTTAATAATGTTTTATGCAAGTTCAAATGAATAAATGTAATTAACCGGTCAATTAATTTAAATTTTGGTAAATGTAATTAACTGGTCAATTAATTTAAATTTTGGTAATCCATATTAATTACAAATTTTTGAATAGAAGTTATAGAAATAAAACTATTTCTATTTAGTAAAACGTTGGTGTCATCTAATAAAAGGCATCTTGATCCTTTGGATACATTAATTTTAAGTATCATTTGTTGAGATTCTTTTGAATTATATATAGTTGGATCTGGATATAAATTTGTTAATAGATAACCTTTATACAGTCCTCTATAAGTAAATAATTGTGATCGATGTTTCTGTTTATCATAAATTAAATCAATATGTTTATATAAATAAACTTGATGATCTAGTGGTTTAATTTTTAAGAAAACGTCATCCATTTTTTGAATAATACGATCTATTTTCATATTATTCGGGATGCAATTATTATGCAAATATGTATTTAATATTTGTATACACGGCCGTGTTATATTTTGAGAATTCATATATAATTTTATTTTAAAAAGTTATTTTCAATTGTTTTTTAAAAAAAGTTATTTTAAAGATTTTTTGTCAACTTTTTAAAAAAGTTATTTTAAAAGTTTATTATAAGATGAATAGTATGCAAATTATCACTTTATATACAACATATACATTAAAAAGTATTATTATTTTTACACTATGTTTTGTATTGGGTGTTATAATTGATAATCAATTTAGTAAAATTCAATCAAAATATCCAAAGGCAAATAGGTTAATGCTTGCAATATTACAATTATTAACTATTATAACAGTTACGTTTATGCTAGGTAGATTGAAATTTTATCATATTTTTTTAGAAATATATAATCCGAATATTTTATTTTCTAGTTTCTTGTTTAGTTTACAGTCTAATATGATTAATAATTTTAAAAACGGTTTAGGTAGTGTAATATATAATTACGTAAATTTATAATACTTTTTTTACAAATGTATTATAATACAATGGCATCTTATCAAATTAATCCAATAAATATAATGGATAGTACAAATGCTACAAGTGTAACTGATGGTGGGTCTTTGACTTTAGGTGGTGGTATTGCTATTGCAAAAGATACATATATTGGTGGTAATGTTAGTATTTCTGGTACAACAACTTCATTTTCGGATAATATATTACTTGTAAATAAGGATCCAACTTCATCCGTTGATACTGGTGTTATTTTTCAACGTTATTCGCAAGATGTACAAAATAATAAAAACTATGCTGGTATAATATATTCTGAACAAAATGATAGTTTTAATTTAGGGTATTTGACATCAGATGCTGGACGTAATTATGTTACAGTAGACTCGCTCCTACCACTTAATGTTAAAGATATTACGACTGGTAATATTAATATGACTGGAGATTTATATAAAGGTGGTGTAATTTATAATCCTGGTAGTCAATGGACTAGTACAAATAATGATATTTTTTATACTACAGGCAAGGTAATGACTGCTAATATGATTAGTACAAATATATCAGGATCAAATTTAAATTTATCAAATGATTTATATGTAGGTGGTACATTGAGTGTTGTAAATATTACAACTATAAATGTTAATGATATAAATATTTCAACTGGTACTATTAATGTAAGTGGTTTGTCTAACCTTACAAATGTTACTGCTACTGCTGTATCAACTGGAACTCTTGTTGCAAGTGCTGGTATTACATCTGGATCTATCTTAGCTACAACAATAATTGGATCTACTAGCGTCAGTTCTGGTATATTAGCTGCTACAAATATAACAACAACAAATTTAGTAGCAACTGCTTTAACTGCAGGAGCTCTTAAAACATCTGACATTGCTCTTAATGGTAATTTAGTAGCAACTGGTGATATTACGGCTTTTGGAAGTTTATCTGATATACGTCTTAAAACAAATATAGTAAATATTGAAAATGATTTGGCATTAAATATTGTTAAATCTCTTCGTCCTGTTACATTTGACTGGAAATCAGATATTTTTAATGAAACTAAAAGAGGAACTAGTGATGTTGGGTTTATAGCTCAAGAAGTTGAAGACGTTATACCAGAATGTGTAGCTGAATACCAAGAAATAAATAGTGGTACGATTTATAAAAATATTAAACACGAACGTTTAATACCATATTTAGTTGGTGCTATAAAAAAATTAGAATATATAAATAAAGAATTACAAAGTAGTAATAAAAAGCTTGAACAAGATATCGAAATGCTTAAACTAAGATAAACTTGTATTTAATTACATTCGCAGAGGGATTGTTTAGGGTTTTTTTTATTCAAAGACCATTTTCCAGAAAATGTCTTGTTATTTTCCTCACAGATTCGTTTACATTTGGATTTAGCATCTATGTGATTCCAAACATTACAATCTACACAAACCTTAACTTTAGATCTATATAATATATATAGAATATATACGATAAATAGTATAACGACGACAATACCTATAGTAAAATAATTATATTTGGATGGCATATTTTATATTAAGTATTGAAAAAAAAAATACACTATTACGCGTTCTGTTATTCTTTTTTATTATATTTTTTATTATATTTTTTATTATTTTTATAAATAATTACGTGAAAATAAAATGTTTATGAATATTATAATAAAAAATGATCGAAACCTTTGTCTCTAATATTTTTGGAGGAGCTGTCAAAAAGATGTTATCTCCAAAACGAAGAAAGTCACCAAAAAAGAAGTCTTCTCCAAAAAAGAAGTCATCTCCAAAAAAGAAGTCATCTCCAAAGCGAAGACGATCCTCTAAACGTAAGTCTTCCCCAAAAAAGAAGTCTTCCCCAAAGAGAAAATCTTCTAAGCGCAAGTCTCCAAAAAAGAAGTCTTCCCCAAAAAAGAAGTCTTCCCCAAAGAGAAAATCTTCTAAGCGCAAGTCTCCAAAGAAGAAGTCTTCTCCAAAGAGAAAATCTTCTAAGCGCAAGTCTCCAAAAAAGAAGTCTTCTCCAAAAAAGAAGTCTTCTCCAAAAAAGAAGTCATCTCCAAAGCGCAAGTCTCCAAAAAAGAAGTCTTCCCCAAAAAAGAAGTCTTCTCCAAAGAGAAAATCTTCTAAGCGCAAGTCTCCAAAAAAGAAGTCTTCCCCAAAAAAGAAGTCTTCTCCAAAGCGCAAGTCTTATCGTAAAAGAAAGTCATCCCCAAAAAAGAAGTCTTCTCCTAAACGTAAGTCTGTTAAAAAATCCATGATGGGAGGAGTAAGTAAAAGTCGTTATAACAAACAAAGATCCCGTTCTTTGAGAAAAAAACAAGGTCCAATAATGGCTGTTTGCAGAAAAGGTCGAAGAATGAGTCCAGTAAATGGTAAATGTTATAAAATACGCTCACCAAAAAAGATGTAAATAAAGTTTTCAGTTAAATATTATTTTTTATTTTAAAGATAAAAAACAATAACTATTATGAAAGTTTTTGCGAAAAAAGAAATCGCATTGAAATATTTAAAAGTAGGTAACATATTATGTAATAAAAACATCAAGAAATATTTTATATTACCAGATTACAATTCTTTTCGTGAATTGATAAACAATGAAAGTGAGCCTAGTTATTACGAGTTTATTTCGGAATCAGGTGTGTTTAAATATTTTTTAGATATAGAAATATATAAAAGTCGCAACCGAACAGAGTTTGATGATCATATTAACATAATAAATGGGATAAAGAAAACGTTATCCGAATACATTACTCGCGATATAGGACAAGGTGTAAAATATGTTATATTAGAATCTCATAGTGATAATATAGATCCAACAAAGATAAAAAAATCATATCACGTGATAATAAATATATATAAAGGGGGAAAACCTATTTATTTTAAGAATATAAAGGGCTTTAGAAAGTTAACAACACAATTGTTTCCGGATTTAACAGAGAAAAAAATAGTAGACGTTTCGGTTTACAGAGAAGGATTGTTTAGAACATACAAGAGTAGTAAATCGGAAGGGTGGAGGCCACTTGTTAAATCGGACTTGAGTGATGATTTTGATTTTTTAGATACATTTATATGTTATTGTCCGGAATCGGATAATATTATAGATACAGAAATGATAGAGGCACCTTGTCGTGTAATAACATCGGCACCTTTAGATGATAACAGTGGTGGATTAGATGATAATACTACAATTTTTCCTATTCAGACAGAATTAACAAAACTGGATACGGATATTATAAGAAAATTTGTTAGAAAATTTTACAAATATAAATTTCGTGATATACGTGAAATAAAGATAGATGAACGTATTAATTGTATAGTTGTTGGTTTAAACGATACATTTTGTTATAATGTAGATAGAGAGCACGCATCAAATCATCAATATATAGTGATAGACGCGTATTCGTCGAAGCAAAAGTGTCACGATACAGATTGTGTGGATTTCAAGTATGATGAAATAAAAATCCGTGATTTTCCAAAAGAGTTGAATGAAATTATATTGAAATGTTTAAGAGTAAATAAAACTGAACAGGAGTTGATACAAAGGGCTATAAAAGAGTGTAAAGATTATATTACAGAAAATTTTGATACAACATTGGAAGAAATACAATTTGATAAAACAGAAATGGTATTTCGTGGAGATGTGAGTCAGAATTCTATTATGAAGATGAGTGGTAAGTGTCCAGAGTGTAATATAGAGCATCATATTAGTGATAATGGTTATTGTTTAAAATGTAAAGTATGTAGTGCTGTTTTTCCAAAAAATACATTAATCCCCATAGCTGATAAATATAAAAATTTAAACAAGTTTTTTTTGGCATATAATCAGTTGGTAAACAATGGTACGGTAAATATTAATATTCAAAACAATTATTACAATGGTGAGGAGGAATTTAGTTGTGATGTTCAGTTAGACAATAGTATATTTAGAAACAAGGAATTAACAAAATTATACAATCAGGTTTTGGATGGTCATAAAGTTATTAAAATTAGTGAATTATTGTATAAAATGGAAGTTGATTTCAAGTATACAAATGGCATGTGGTATTATTTTAATAGTTCAATATGGAAATCTGACAAGGAATCATTGGAATTAAGAAAGCGTATAGTAAAGTTGTCAAATAATTTTAATCAAATTCGTGCATATTATGAAAAATTAGGTGGTGATGCAAATAATAATTTGGTAAAAAACATTAAAAGTTTAACAAATAAATTATACAAGCCTGGTTTTGAAGAGGAGATTATAAAGGGTGCTAAAATGTATTATAATGATGATTGTTTTATTAATAATTTGAATAGTAAAAAGCATTTACTTCCATTTACAAATGGTGTATATGATTTGTTGGAAAATAAATTTAGACGAACAAAAAAGGATGATTATATAAATCTTACGGTAAGTTTTGATTACAATGAAAGTGTTCGTAATTCAGAGGTTTATATATTTTTAGAAAGAGTATTGCCTAATCCGGGTGTTAGGGATTATGTTTTAAAGAAAATGAGTGAATGTTTAAATGGGGATATACCAAATACGCATTTTTTAATGTTTATAGGTGATTCTGGTGCAAATGGTAAAAGTCAGTTGTTAAATTTAATGAAATTGGCTATGGGTGATTTTGGTGAAAAAGTAGAAGTGACATTACTTACACGGAAACGTAATAATGCGAATGAAGCCAACAGTGAAAAAATTAAATTAATGTACAAGCGTTTTGCATTTCTTAGTGAACCTGAGGATGGTGAAAAAATTAACATTGGTTTATTAAAGGAGTTGACGGGTAGTGAGGAAATTGTTGCGCGGGGGTTATATCAAGAGGCTGTTAGTTTTGTGTTGGAAGCCAAGTTATTTTTGGCATGTAATGAGTTACCAGAGATTAAGGGAGAGGACACAGCATTATGGCGACGTATTCGTGTGATAGATTTTCCTTCACGTTTTGTAGATGATCCAAAGGAACACGGTGAGTATAAAATAGATAGAACACTTCCATCAAGGATGAGAGAAGATATATCTTGGCGTCAGACATTTATTAATATTCTTATTGATTACTATTACAGAGATGTAAAAGAACCTTTTGAAGTGCAAATGAAAACAAATGAGTATCGTCAGGAAAACAATGATTTTTACAATTGGTTGGAAGAAAATATAATATACAAACAGGGTTCTATTTTAAAGTTGCAGGATACAATTGAAATTTATATTGGTAAAAAAATTGGTACTAGACAACTTGGTAAATATAGAAAAGAAATAGAAAAATATATTAAGGAAAAATATCATATTCATAATATAGAATGGGAATATAAACAATTTTGGTTAGGAGATATAAAATATAAAGGTTGGCAGAATTTAGAAATTAATCAACGATTTTAAGTATTTAAAGTTATATTTTTTATAATAATATATGTTTAATATTTCGAAAAGTCCTAAGAGACAAGAAATTTTAAAAAAAGATGAGAGAAGCTTAATGATAAAAGAATTTAATGGTTCAAATATTCAAGTGTATGGTACATACGAGGAACCATTGTTTAAAGCAAAAGATATAGGAGATTTACTTGAAATGAGTAATATAAGAGAAGTTATTAAATTATTTAATTATAAACAAAGATGTGATGTCAGTTTTACTGACGCCATGGGAAGAAAACAAACAACAACATTTCTTACAGAACAAGGTCTATATAAAGTTCTTATGAGGTCTAGAAAAAAAATAGGTGAACAATTTCAAGATTGGGTATATGAAGTAATTGGTGAAATTCATTTAAAAGGAAGAAACGATCTTCGAAAACAACTAAAACTAAAAGAAGAAATGGAGATTGAATACAAACAACTTCTTAAAGTAAAGGAGAAAGAACTACTTGAATACAAAGAAAAAACTTATGAAGAAATAGAAAAAATTGGTCATATATATATTATAAAGACTGATGGAGGAACAAAAGTAGGAAAAACAAAGGATGCTGTGAATAAACGTATTAAGGGGTTGCAAACGGGAAATGTAAATGATATAGAAATATTACTTGATTTTCCTACGAGTAATGCAGACCTTTTAGAAAAGTGTGCTCATTATATTTTAGATAGATATCGTTGCAATAGTAATAGAGAATTTTTTGATTGTGATATTAATTATATAAAGACTATTATAGAAATATGTGGAAATATGATTGATACATTAAAATCTTCTTACCAGCATATTTCAAAGGATGAATTGGTAAAAAAACTTAATAGTAATGAAATAGAAATTGAAGAAGCGTTTATAAATGAATGTGAGACACAAGAACAAGAAAATAACGATTTCTATAATTGGTTGGAAAAAAATATAGAATATAATAAAAATGCACTTTTACAGACTAAAGATGTATGTGAATTATATTTAGGGACATCAAATATACATACAAAAGAATTAAGTAAATACAGAAAAGAAATTGAAGATTGGATTAAAGAAAAATATAAAGATATATCATGGCAGTATGGAGTTGTAAGAATTGATGATAAGACATACAAAGGTTGGCGTGGCCTAAGAATTGTAAAATAAAAAACAAAAGATAAATTTATACCTCAATATACCTCAATCATTTTTTAAACAAAAATTTTTAATTATAAAATTAAAAATTTGTTACCATACTCATCGTTTAGAAAAAAACCTACCTCAATATACCTCAATTACCTCAATTACCTCAATCTTTTGACCTTTTTATATATTTTTATTTTTATAATTTTTTTTCTCAGAAAGTTATAGAATAATTGAGGTAATTGAGGTAGGAGACCATTAATTGAGGTAGGATTGAGGTAGGATTGAGGTATATTGAGGTAGGACTCCATAAAAACAACACTTTTGTAACAAAACAGTAGAAATAACTTTTTATCGAGAGAACATTTTTATAAGCAACGCGTAAAATTTATTTTCTTAGATATATATAAAAGATGGAACTCTCCGAAACTAATTTAATATCTATGCCAGAGGTGACTGTATCTTCAAAACCTTATAAAAATGCTTCTACACGATTCATATATGCTTTAACTTCATCCCCTGATCCTAATAAAAGAAGTGTAGGTAACAAGATTATGAATATAATGAAGTCGACGGGTGCAATGAAACGAACTGCAAAATTAAATGAACGAATTAAAAAATCAAAGGAAGAATCTCGTAACAAGGAGCGTGAAGAATTGTTAATGTTTTTACAGGGAGAGGATACCGTGAAAAAATTAAAAGATATTGGTATAAGTCCTAATTTGTTTAAAATATCAGTTTTAAAGTCTTATCTGTATGGAGTAGAAGATAATTTAGCACATTTAATAAGTTCATTTGGAAAATTAATAAGGGGAGCGAAAAAAGAGAAACCTAGAACGATAAATATGGACCATCTGGATGTCATAACAACTAGAATGAACTACTCGAATTTTGATTTAACATACTCTGATTTTGCAAAAGACGAAAACTTAGACACAATTGAACGTAGATTTAGTAAATCGTTAAAAACTCAGCAAGTTGGAGCATCTTCAAAAATAGTTAAAAAATATAAAACCAAGCTTTCTAAAAAGAAAGTTCTTAAAAAGAAGCTTTCTAAAAAGAAAACAAAAAAGGTGTTGTCTAAAAAGAAAGTTATTAAAAAGAAAACAAAAAAGGTCTTGTCTAAAAAGAAAGTATTGTCTAAAAAACTAAAGAAATAAATAATAGGTTATATAAATTTATTATTTATGATAGGAAAGCTTATTGGTTTTGATTTGTTATTTTATTATTTTAAGAATCGATTAATATGTATACTCTTGCTGCAATTGTGTTTTCTATTTCGGCGATATATTTTGCTGATGATTATTAATAACATAATTGTAAAATGTTAGTTTTTGCTTTTTGGATGCAATCTCGTTTACCAGTAATGATAACTTTACGTTTAGTGTTATGCAATTCTCTATAAACTGCAATTTTTGTATTACTATCTGTTCTGATTTGATCAATCATACGTCCACCCCGTCCAATAATTTTCCCCAAGTATTTGTCTTCAATCATCATTTCAATTTTAGTAACGGTTTCAATTTTAGTAGCGGTTTCAAATTTGGTGTTAGTTTGAATTTCAGTTTTTGGTAAAATGTTTAAATGTTTTTGATTAATACCATCAACAACATTAGGAAAGTAGTATTGAAATGAGGCGATCATAAAAGAATAGGACAATAAGGAAGCTTAGTAATTTTTATATTTTTATGAAAATAATTCATTTTTTTATTCAAGACGTCTCTGATATAGCTAGTATAACTTTCTAATTCTGTGGTGTTGAATCTTGATATTGAGAATTTGGAAAATTAAGTTTACCAAATTCACCAAAATGTTGTTTAGTAGCAAAATCTCTAGCTTTTGCTGCATCTATTTCATTTTCAAAATAACCTAAATGTATTCGTTTAATATTTGCTCTCCATTTATTTTTATGAAAACTTACTCCTATATATTTTGATGAACTTTTTTTACAGGAACTTCTATTCATGGAATTTTGTTCTACTGTGACTATTCTTAAATTAGATTTTCTATTATCTAATTTATTATTATTTATATGATCAATATAATGTTTTCCAGTATAGTTTAATACATATCTGTGTAATAAACATTGATTTTTATTAATTAGACCAGATACATAATTATGACTCATATACCATGGATATTTTATTAAATCATAATAATTTTCTTCATCAATTATTGTTTCATAAATTTTTTCTTTTTTTTTATTAAAAATTTCTATTATACATTCTCCTTTTTCATTTCTTTTTATTGGTGTATTTTTTATTTTTTCTAGTCTTTTATTTTCCAACTCTTTTCGAATCGATTCCATTTTTTTGACAGCATCTTCAATTTTTTCAAAATATCCATAACTTTTACCTTTTATATTTACATTAAATTTATTATATAAAATTTTAATACCTTTAGGTAAATTATCACCTTTTTTTTTGCGTTTTTCGAATAAAACAAAGTTATCAGGTTGTTCAATATTATTTATTGTAGTATTTAATTTGTATTCTTTACACCAAAGATCATATTGATAAGCCGCACATTCTTCGTGTTTATAATCTGCTATTAATGTTAAAAAGTTATCTATTTTGATAGCGACTTGCCATAATTTTTTATTAATATTAAAACTAACACCTCTATATTTACTTGTTGTATTTTCTCTTTTTTTTCTATTTCTAGTATTTTCTGTATAAGTAGCAATCCTCAAATTATCTCTAGTATTATTAAGTTTATTATTATCAATGTGGTCTATTATACGAGAATTAATATCTTGTTTTAAAATTTCATTATAAATATATCTATGTAAAAATACACTTTTTTTGTTAATACGAGATTGAGCATATCCACCTGTACTAAGATGCCATTTATATTTATTAACATATTCGTAATCTTCTTCTGATACATTAGAATATCCAGTTATTTCTTTTTTTTTATTATGTAAAATTATCTGACACATTCTATTTAGTATATAAATAGAATATGATATTTAAATTAAAACGCTCTAAATAATTTCATCACGTAAATATTCTGTAAATGTATTGCATTTTGTGGTAGGGAATCTTAAACTACCATCAGCTGTATACTCAAAAAATTTTGTCCACAAATTACGGCCTTTAAATTGATCAAAATTATTAACACATTTCTTATACAATTCTTTACGTTCTTCTTTAGTACCTTGAGGTCTAACTTTACATTTTATAAACGATTTATTATTTTTAATACTTTCTAAATTATGATGTTCCTCATGATTATCTAATATAATTTTTAGAGGAACAGCAACAACCCATATTATTAAATTTTCATCTCCACCACTTGTATCTTTTTCTAATGTATAATCTACAATTTCAAATTCAGCATCTTGAAAATCTTTATATTTAAGTAAATCACTTGACCTACATTTTAATTTATATAATGAATCTTTATTGCGTAGCATAGTTCCTTCGAATCCTTGTTCTAAAAATTGTAAATGATAATTCTTAATTTCTTCTTCATTTTTAATTAAAAAGGTTGATACGTATATTAATTTTTCATATTTATTTGGATATAAAAGTTTTTTAATTATTTTATTTCTCTCTTCAAATACAAGTTTTGTATCAATAATATCATATATATGATATTCTATTTTTTGTAAATTATCAAGATCTTTTTTTGTTAATTTTTTTATTTTTCGAAGTACACCCAATGTTTCAAAATTGACTTTATCAGTGTAAAGTTCACCGTCTAATATTAAACCTTTTGGTAAAGAATTTAATTCTTCATACAACTTTCCAGATTCTTTTATAATAGAATATTCTTTTCCTTGTCTTGTTGTAATTTGTTTTGTAGTGGTATTATATATCATTCTCATTCCATCTAATTTTTTTTGACAAAATGCTGGGTAGACTAATTTACTTTTATGTTTATGGTAATCTTGTGCAAGCATAGGAAATGTAAAAGGAACATCATCAAGGTCTAAATTGTCAAGACGTAAATTGTCGATTTCGTCATTGTCATTGTCATTGTGATCCGGTTTAGATTTATATCCTTGGTCGTATTTACGATTCCATTTTGAAGTTGCTTGTAAGATTGCCTGTTCATAGTGAGTTGTTTGATTTGATTTTCCTATATTTTTGCCTAATCTAATAGTTTGAGTGGTTTCAATTTTTTTGCCATCGGTGTATCCGTAATAACAATTGATGGTTGAAAATTTTTCTTGATTAGTAACACGAATGTTCCATTGTTTTCGTTTTCCAGTAATGCTATTATCATATAAAGTGTGAAAAATACATTCTGTAGGGGTTTTAGAAACGATTGGGTTAGTCATAATGGAATATGTTTTCTTTTGATTTTGTATTATTTTTCATTTTTTATATTAAGGTGAATTAAAAATAAATTATTTTATATTATATATTTATATAAGATGGATAGTCAAATATTAATATCAGTGATATCATCCTTGTTGATTTTGTCAATACTAGCTGGTATTGGTGTATATTTTTTTATATATAAACAAGAACAAGAACAAGAAGAAGAAGAAGTTGTAACTGAAACAGTTCCGGTTATACAGAGATTATTCGTGCCTGAACCAACAACTCCTGCTCCAACTACAACAATGCCCCCTGGCCCAACTGCTCCAACCCCAAGACCAACAACGGCAGCTCCATATGAAATAGGAAAATCTATAAAGTGTGTCTCAAATGATGTTGGAGCTGGTAATAGTGCTATTTATAGATATGATGGTAATAATACATTAAGACTATATCCTACTGCAAAAATAGCAAAAGATTGGGATGCAAATTATTTGGATTCAAAGAATATTGATTGTCAAGATTTAAAAATGGGTACAAATATGAATGCAAAATTAGAAGTAGGTGTAGAGCCAGATCCAGATTATATAGGTTTACAACAAAATGTAGATACAAATTATTCAAATGTGCCTAGTGTATGTTATTCAGCTGCAGGTGGTGATTGTAGTAATTTAAGATATGAGGACTGTGAAGCTGAAGCGAAATCATTTGCAAAATATGGTAAAATGGGTACAGCTGGTGATTTTGTTATAAGACAAAGTAGGGATAATAAAGCTACATTAATTTGGCGTACAGGTACTCAGTATTTAAATGCCGATGCCAAGTTAATTTTAGGAACTGATGGTGTTTTACGAATAATATCAAAGGATACAACTTATTGGAGATCATCTAACTCTGAAAGCACTGATGGTGGATCATTTTCTGCACAATTAGAAAAAGCAGATGGTAAATGTCGTTTATCTATTTACGCTGAAGACGGTACTAATATGTGGAGTTCACCTACATCTTAAAAATGTATATGGATATGCACTTAAATATAATATAAATATTTTTATATATTATATGTAAAAAAAATTGAAAAATAAATCATCGTGGTATAATAATGTGAATATTAAATGCAAGTATCACAACAGACACAAGAGACAATTATTTTTAATTTGGAGATTAGTGAAAAATTTGAAAAAGAACTAGTAACATTTATGTTGTGGTTATCTGATAGTGATTATAAAATTAGTAAAAGTAAAGATTCTGAAGAATTAGGGTGGTCTATAGATTTACTTGGTAATTTTAAAGAACCTGGTAGAAATAAGTTAGAATGCTATATTAAAGAATTAATGAAAGAATATTTTATTAGTTATGAAAATGAAGAGATAAATGATATAAAATCAATAACAAAAAATTTTAGAGAAAATAAATCCAAAATATATAAACAAGTAAAATCTAAAAAAAGAAAAAATTCATCGTCTGTAAAAAGCGAATCTTCACCAATTAAAAAAGAAAATGTAAAAAAAAATAATAAAAATAATAAAAATAATAAAAATAATAAAAATAATAAAAATGTATTCCGATTAGATATAACTACGGAAATGTTGGTAGAGGTATTAGGAATGCCAAAGTATTATAAAGATATTTCTATAAAGTATAGATGGGATATAAAATGTGATAAAACAGAAAAGACATTTATAATTTACAATTGGGTAAATGAAGATGGTAGTTTTGTTGGTTTTGAAAAAACAGAATGGTATATTGTGGATTATGAAAAAACGGATACTAGTTATATTGAATTTATGAATTTTTTCAAAGGTAAAAAGAATATTATTAATGATGTAAGTTTGAATGAAAATTTTGAGGATTTGAATCCAAACACATACCGTAGTAAAGAAAAAGAACAACAAGAGCCTAAACAAGAGCCTGAAGTTGAAGAAGAGCCTGAACAAAAACAAGATCCTGAAGTTGAAGAAGAGCTTCCTGAAATTCAATTGAAATCTAAACAACGAGATGAGTATGCTAATTTAGAAATTGATTTAGATGACATTGAGTTTGAGGAAGTTTGATTCTGTACGGGAAAATAATGTGGTGTGTAAATCACATAAAGTGAATTGTATATTTTGGTTAAAAATGATTTTATTTTTATTTATTCATAGTAAGAGTAAATAAGGATATGAGTAATCAATATTCTATGAAAGGTTCAGTTAAACCATTAAAAGGTGGTGTAGTAACATCGAATTATGGTAATTTTGAAACATTGACTGCTACGAATTTGCAGTTAGAAAACATTAGTGTAGTGGGTTTATTGGAGGATGGTATTTTTGAGAATGTGATAATAAAAGATTCTGAAATAATAAATACTGTGATAGGTGCGCAATCGCCTAACGTTGGTTATTTTACAGATTTGTACACTACACAAAATGTAACATTTAGGAGTAATGTATTTGGGTCAGATGTGACATGGGATCCGAGTGCTTTGACATTTAGTATAAACAATTCATCATTTATAGTGAATGGGTGTTCGTATTTAGGGAATATAGAAATATGTCAAAATTATATAAGGGCTACAAATCCTGATGGTAATGTCAATATATACCCAAAAGATTCTGGATCTATTTATTTAAATGGTCCTGTTTATCATAGTGCTTCTATGGGGAATTTTTACACGGAGGTTTTAGATGGAAGTATAATATTAAATTCAAATCGTAATTTATTATTTACATCATCTAGTGGTAGTATTACAACTACGGTAGATAATCAAACGTTAATAACAAAGAATGGGGATATTGAATTAAGAGCGAGTAATATAGAAAATTTGCAGACAAGTTTGATAAATCACACTGTTGGTTCTACGATAATATTTACGAATAGTAGTAATTATTTAAAAGTGGGAGATGTTATAAATTTGTCTGGTATAAATTTGACGGTAGGTAATATATTGACGGATACGAGTTTTGTTGTTAATTCGACGATTGGATCAAATATTACTGGTGGTACAATAAATAAGGTAGCAAATACAAACATTTTATTAAACACAGGGTCGTTTGTAAAAGTGCCAACGGATACTAGATTAGTATTTGGGAGTACGAGTAATAATATATCAGGGAATACGCAAAATTTAGCGATAAGGAGTTTGGGTGATACAGTGCTGTCTATTCCTACATCTAGTTCATTGGTAGTTCCTATCGATGTACCTATAGAATTTGGTATTAATAATATAACAACTGGTAATAATATAAAGTATGATGGTAGTGCTATAAATTTTACAGCACAAGATACTTTAAAGATGACTAGTTCATTATTCGATGTAAATTCTACAAATGCGAGTTTTTATGATCCTATATTGACGATAGGTGATAATCCGTCTAATGATTTTAAGGATAGAGGTATAGAGTACAGATATTATGATACGGCTGGTTCATTGAAACTTGGATGGTTTGGTTATAAAACATCTACGCAAAAATTTACATTTATAAGAGATGCTACAAATACAAACGAGACTATTACTGGATTGCCTGGTGAATTTGAAATTGGTGATATTAGTGCAAACAATGTTACGATAGGGACAGGTGGTAGTTTTAATATGAATTGTGGAAGTATAACAAATATTCGATTGATAACGGGTTGTAGTGGTACTATAAATGTGATTGCAACTTCGAATTTGAATATAACATCTGGTAATAGAATATCTTTAGTGGCAGGTGGAGATATATATGTTCCTAATAATATACCATTAACATTAGGTACATCTGGGTCATTGATAAAGGAAAATACATCTGGTACAATTGAAATGACGGCGAATAACAATATTAAATTGGTATCAAATAGTGTGAGTGTACCTATTGGGGCGTATATATCATTTGACGGTACATCTATAGGTTCTCAGAGGGTGTCATCAAATACGTCGGGTGATTTAATTGTTACGACAAACAAGAATTTATATTTGACAACGACGTCAGGTAATGTAATATTGCCTGTAAATAACAATGGGTCTTTTACATCGGCTAGTTTACAATTGGGTAATTCTACTGAAGTGATACGTGGTAATACATCTGGTATTTCTATATTGACAGTATCACCTAACGGATCGGCGAACGTGATAGCGTCTGGTAATGTAAATGTAACTAGTTCTACGGGTAATGTTGTGATACAATCTTTAGCATCAGATATAAATTTGTATACTACTAGTGGAAATGTGAGATTATTACCAACGACAAGAGTGATATTTGGTATAAGTGGTACGGGTAACAGTATAAGAAGTGATAGTGTAGGTAACCTTGTATTAAATGGTAATACTACGAATATGATTGATATAAAAAATATAACAGATATAAATTTGGGTGCAACATTGAATGTGAATTTGAGTTCTGGTACATTTTTGAATTTGTCATCGACAAAGGATAGATATATAGTGGGAGATACACTTGGTAATATCTTATTAAACAATTCATTTGCGGGTGGTAATACAATTATATCATCATCAAATACGTTAATTACTGGAAGTGGTGATTTGTCAGTTAGGAATACAAATACGTATATATCTTCGAATAATGTGGTTATATCTGGTAGTGTGGGTAGTGTAATGAATATAAATATGGACGATGTTTTATTAAAGGATCGTATAATTACATTATCAAACGAATCGTTACAAACAAATGATAATAAAGACAGAGGATTAGAATACAAATACTACAGTTCTGCTATGAAATTGGGTTGGTTTGGGTGGAAAAATACTTCAGGTAGATTAACTTATTATTCTGATGCTATAAACACAAACGAGATAATAACTGGTACATTGGGTAGTGTGGAGTTTGATAGTGCTTATTTAAAAAACAATTTGATTTTTACGACGACAGGTGGTATAGATATGTCTTGTGGTACCATAGCTAATTTAAGTACGATATTAGGTTGTACGAATTTGAGTATGATAGCGCCAAACAATGTGAATATAAGTTCAGGGGCGAATGTGAATATAAGTTCGGGGTCTGTTATAAATATGAGATCGGTTGATACGAATATGATATCTAGTGGTGATATTTCAGCGTCGTCGGCTAATATATTATTAAATGCGTCGTCTAAGGTTCAAGTGCCATACAATGTTCCTTTAGCATTTGGTAGTACATCAAATTCAATTTCAGCTGATGCGAGTGGTAATATGACAATATCTGTATTAGGTGGTTCTGGTAGATTGGTATTAAATTCTGATGTGCAGATTAATGGTACGACGACAAATGTGTATAGTACAGTGACTAATTTAAAGGATCCTATATTTTCATTAGGTGGTGTAACAGGTCCTTTGGTAGACGATGGTAAGGATAGAGGTATAGAATTTAAATGGAATACTGGTGGTTCTACAAAAACTGGATTTTTCGGGTATAAAAATGCGTTAAGTAGATTTGTGTTTATACAGAGTGGAATTAATATAGACGAGGTTTACAGTGGATCTTATGGTAATGTTCAATTTGGGAATGGGTATTTTAATAATTTGGATGTGAGTGGTGGTACAATATCGAATGTGGGGGTTATATCGGGTGGTGATATATCTATAGTGTCAACGAGTGGTAATTTAAGTTTGAGTTCTGGAAATATTAATTTGCCTACTAATTCTTCAGTGAATTTTGGTTCAACGGCAAATAGTATATCAAATACTTCATCTGGTCCATTAAACATATCATCATCGACGAATGTGAATTTTTCGATGGGGTCGAGTAGTTCTATAACGATACCAGAGACGGTCTATGTAAATATGGGTAGTAGTTCTTTAGTAAATACGGGTGGTAATTTGCAGATATCCGCTTCTGGTGGTAACATTGATTTGATACCAAAACAGACAGGTGGTAGCGTGACGATTCCTTCTGATACATTTTTAGCATTTGGGTCGACTTCGAATAGTATAATAAGTACAAATGGTCAATTATTAATAAATGGTTATAGTGGTGTGAGTATAAACACAACGTCATTTTTGATATCAGGAGATTTGAATATAGGTGGTACGGTGACGGCGCAGGTAGATGCTAATTTTGATATAAACAAGTATATATTGCCGTTGGGGACATCACAGTTGATTAATATAAATAGTATAGAAAATTACAGTACAGTTGGAAATGTAAAGATATCTACGGTATCAAATCATAATTTTGTAGTGGGTGACAGTGTAGTATTAAAGAGTACAAATAGTGTTCCAGTGGTGGATGGTACGTATACAGTTACAGCGATAGTAAGTGCAAAGGATTTTGTGATAGTGAAATCTGGAGGTGTATCATCGAATGGGTCGTTTGGTGTAGTGAAGAGTAATTTGATGTCATATCAGGGTAAAGATGTTGGTATTCAGGTAAATTATTGGACGACGGTTGGGAATGTGTCTTTGACATCTGGTTCATTGGGTTACAGGACTGGATTTTTTGGGTATAAAAATGATACACAGAGATGGACGTATTATAACAATGCGACAATAGCGAATGATGTAGTGACGGGTACATTAAGTGATATAGAAGTAAACAAGGTGTTTACGAATAGGATGAGTGGTTTTATATTGGATGGAAATGTATCTGCAGGTTCAAATGTGGTTGCGGGTAGTAATTTTCAGATAGGTGGTGGATCGATAAATGGTACTACGATAGGTGTGAATACGGCTCAGACGGGTAGATTTACGAATTTAAGTAATACGGTATCGGCGAATTTATCTAGTGTAACATTGGCTAGTTCATTGGCGTATACGTTTGAGAGATATACTTTATCATCGGGTGGTTTACAGACAAGAAGTCCAACTACTACGTATGCGATATCATTGTTTAGTGTATCTGGTCCGAATTATACATCATCGTCTGGGACAATGCCATCGAATTCTGCAAGTATACCAGATGGTACATTAAAAATATTGGTATGTAGTTCAATGGGTGTTGGGTCATCGCATACAATATTTTTTGGTACAAATAAGTTGATAGCTCCGAATCCTTTAAATGTTGCTAGTCAACCTACAAAGATAACATTTAAGAGGCAGGGTCAAAGTGCTCATATGGTATTTGATGGTGTAGCAGGTGCGTGGATATTATTATCGAATGGTGTATACGTATCTTAAAAATTGAATAAAAACATTTACGTTATTTGTATAGGAATTGTTGTATACTAATGACGCACACGACTTCGTCGTGGCTCTGGGCGCGCGGTGGTGTTCAAATTTCGTAAAATCTTACCATAAATCACTATAACAACTGATAAATCTTGTTTTTTATTATTACATAAGTAATAATAAAAAAGCAATAGTTGTTATTCTATAATAATGGAAAAGAAAAAGAGGGTTTTTGCGCAAATTCTGACCTTTATTTTGTATATTTTTTGTGTAAAAAGGGTAAAAAGACACCATAAAAGAGGTAAAATTTGTATAAAATTGTATTTTTGTGTAAAATTGTACCAAGAATCCTTTTGGAATCCGAAAAGATCCAATTATTATACAAAAATATAAAATAATAACCTAAAATATAAAAAAATAGATGTAATATAGTAAAATATAACCGTAAAA
>Ga0214921_10002388_pt1 | contig 30639 bp, 33 predicted proteins | sample LL1505_MetaG_FD_177992 | JGI IMG/M metagenome (GOLD analysis project Ga0214921, IMG submission 177992) | Freshwater microbial communities from Lake Lanier, Atlanta, Georgia, United States - LL-1505 | ecosystem: Environmental > Aquatic > Freshwater > Lake | place: USA: Georgia | collected...
GCCGCCTAAACTTTTAGGAACGATATGATGTATTTCACTGTACTTGTCGTTGGTTAACACTCGATTTTGAGCTCGATCAATAATATTGTTGTACCATCGGGTGTATTTGTTGTCGCAGAAGATCATGTTATATTTATAGTACTTTGGGTTTACCTTTGACTGGGTTGACCAATAATTCCCAAAATGCTATAATATGGACTTAACAACAAAGGAGCCAAACATGAGTGATTTAGTTACCGATTTGCATGATGAGATGATCAACAGTGTAGCACCAAACTACAGTATCAATTATGAAGCAGAGGCTCTTGCCAGTTACAACGCCACCGGTGATGACTTGATGGAGATGCTTGAGACTCGTGCCACGGACTTTATTGCAGAGACTACAGGGGCAGATGTGCGCGAGGACTTGGGTGGTATCGCAGTGTTTTTCCGTGGTAGTACTTTGGTTGCATTTTATGATTATGAGCAGTTTAAAGGGCATGTGTTCTAAGACCCTGAGCCCGAAAGGGCTTTGGGTTGACCAACAATTGCCATTCTGCTATAATTACATATAATTTAAGGAGCCCTGATGAACGCAACACGAGCCGCTGTCAAGCCATTGAACCCCCGCAGTCCTGATACCAAATACACAGGACTAGAACCCACATGGCGTGTACAACCCACGGATGACCGAACCAGTCAAATGAGTTCGGCGTTTTCGTGGTACAATTACTTCTACGGCAAAAAAGATGCACGTGAAATGCTAGTAGCATATTTGGAAAGTCATGGGCGCCGAGCAGATGTTCGTGCATTAAAAGGAGTGCCAGATCATGCTATTCGACTGACCACTGCATGGTTGTGTCGTATGAGCATGGTGGGACTGGAACTCACAGATTCTGAACAAGTGCGATTGGAAGGCTACATCCAGGAAATACTAAAATCACGTGAACCTGAAGTAATGGTTGTAGAAGCCGTACCAGCGGCAGCCAAGCCCAACATTCAAGATCGCCTGCGTGAAAAAGTATCGGAATGTGCCGGAGAGCTGGACGGTATGTTTGATGAGTTTGTTGTTGCTGGCGCTAAAATGTCAGCGGACTACAAACCAATCACAGTTATCCGTGGGCTAAATGTAGCACCTCAAATGATTTCGGACATTGCAAATATTTGGAAAGCCAAATTGTCAGAGTTTGAAACCGTGATTGAAGGTAAAGATGCACAGTTGGTCGAAGGTTACAGTCACCTCAGCAAAATTCAAATGCGTAATCTTGTGAAGTTTTGCGAAGCAGTAATCAATGACTGCGGTGCTTATGTGCAGATCAAGAAAGTGGAACGCAAGCCACGCAAGGTCAAGGCAGTGCCGCCCGAGAAACGTGCCGCAAAATTCAAAGTCATGATGGAATTTGCCGAGCTCAAACTCAAGGGCTTGCCGGCCGCAAGCCTTGTGGACAAAGCCGAAGCCTGGTTGTACGACACCAAAAAGCGCAAGTTGATCCATCTTGTGGCCGACAGTCACACACAGGCATTCACTGTGAAAAGCAACAGCATCATTGGTTTCAGCACCATTGAAACCATGCAAAAAACTGTGCGCAAGCCAGCAGACGTTGTGAAGGCTGTGCAAGCCGCAGGCAAGCCGGCAGCACGTAAGATCTACAAGGATCTCACCACAACAGAAACACCGTTCAACGGACGTGGAACTGAGAACCTGGTGATACTAAAAGCCTGGTAAATACAGGGACTTGGAGTCCCACATGCCAGAACAGCAACAACAATCACTGCCCACACTGAAGCAAAACTTAATTGAATATGTCAAGCTTCAACTGGGTGGTGATATCATTGACCTAGAACTAGACCCCTCACACTACGAAGCGGCTTATCAAAAAACCATTGGCACTTATCGCCAACGAGCCAACAATGCCTATGAAGAAAGCTACAGCTTCATGCAGTTGGTCCAGGACGTGAACATATACGAACTGCCACAAGAAGTCATAAGTGTGCGACAGGTGTTTCGCAGAACGTTTGGAGACAGTTCAGGACCATTTGCCTCAAATTTTGATCCGTTTGCACAAGCGAGTATCAATGTGTACTTGATGAACTTCAACGTGGCAGGCGGCCTGGCCACCTACGATTTCTACAGTCAGTATATTGAACTAGCCGGGCGTATGTTTGGTGCATTCATGGCCTACACCTATAACCCTGTGACAAAAAAACTGCAACTCATACGAGATCCCAAAGGCTCAGGCGAAACTGTGTTGCTGTGGAGTTACAACTTGAAACCTGAATTTAATCTGCTGAGTGATTATCAAATATCACAATGGATCCGTGACTACATGGTGGCCAACTGCAAAATGATCATTGGTGAAGCACGTGAGAAATTTGGCACCATTGCCGGGCCACAAGGTGGCGGCACCTTGAATGGCGCTGCCATGAAATCCGAAGCACAGACTCAAATGGATGCTCTTATTGAACAACTCAAAATGTATGTGGATGGCTCGCAACCTCTTACCTGGGTTATTGGCTAAACTACTCACACTTTTTGTTAAAATTGTGTTATAATCCTTGTACACAAGTATCAGGAGAATCAAAATCGACTTAATGATCGACATTGAAGGTTTGGCAACAGGCCCTGAAGCAACAATATTAACCATTGCGGCTCAGGCATTTGATCCTCTTGGCACTGGCTACTACCAGCACAAATACTATGCTAGAATTGATCTTGAGAGCCAGGAGAATCGTACCATTGAACAAGGCACCATAAACTGGTGGGCCCTTCAAGGTCCCGCACAAGATGAAGCCTTTGCAGAAGATGGACGTATACCACTAGACCAAGCACTAGATGAATTGCACCGGTTATGTTGGAAGTGCAATCGTATCTGGATGAACGGTCCCACATATGATGCCAACATCTTGGAGCATGCCTACAAAAGCTACAGCAAACCCTTGCCTTGGCAGTATTACAAGATCCGTGATGCACGAACGGTATATAGTTTGTACCCAGGGTTGCCTCGACCAGTGACCAGCCATCATGCGCTGGAAGACTGTCGCAGACAAATTGACATGTTGCAAACAACCCTGGCACATTTAAATATCAAGGAACTGGTATGATCATTGGCGTTTGTGGATTTATTGGCTCAGGTAAAGATACCATTGCAGACTACCTGGTAAATTTACATCACTTTCGCAGAGAAAGTTTTGCCAACACACTCAAAGACGCTGTGAGTGCTGTGTTTGGTTGGGATAGAACCATGCTGGAGGGTCGTACCAAACAAGCCCGTGAATGGCGTGAACAAGTAGATCCATGGTGGGCCCAACGCCTGGGTATACCACACTTGACACCACGTTGGATACTACAGAACTGGGGCACTGAAGTGTGCCGCAAGAACTTTCACGATGATATCTGGATTGCCAGTTTGGAAAACAAACTGCGGTCCAGTACTGACGACATTGTAATAAGTGATTGTAGATTTCCCAATGAAATTGCTGCCATTAAAAAAGCTGGTGGGCGTGTGGTGCGTGTGGTACGTGGTGCCGAGCCTGAATGGTATAGCGCAGCCGTGAGCCTCAATCGTGGCCCAAACGGTAATTCTAACTGGGCACTAAGTGGTAGGAAACTAGAACAACTGGGCATTCATGCGTCAGAAACAGCCTGGGTGGGCACTAGATTTGATGCTGTACTAGACAACAACGGCAGCTTGGAAGACCTATATCAGCAGGTCAAGCGTCTGGCTCAAGATCACCAGGCCGCCAAATAGTTTCTAAACGTGAAATTTCTTCCACACAATTTCTGCACACTGTGCGAAGATTTTTCAAAGCTGAATTGTTGAGATCTCCATCCACGTGATACACCAGCAACTGGCTGGTAAGTCTAGCTCTAAACCCACATCGATCACATGTGGGTTTTTTCTTGTACCCTGCTGATTGCCAACGAGGCACCGGCGGCTTTAGTTTTTTTCTTTTTTTAATACAAGTAGTACACTGCGATCTGTAGTACACTCGATCGTACTTGTGATAAGCAATGGCTCTGTGCCTAATCTTACAAACACTACACATGGGTCTCATACTGTTATTTATCATGCGGACCTATATATAGGCTGCCGTAACACACCTTTTTTTGGATATACCTATAAATATCTACAACTTGAAAAGGAAGACATCATGGCACTAACATCACCAGGCGTAGAAGTAACAGTAATTGACGAGAGTCAGTACATCCCTTCCGCGGTAAACACAGTACCCTATTTTTTAATTGCCACTGCACAGAACAAAGCTGACGCAGCCGGCGTGGGTGTTGCAGCCGGCACAACTGCTGCCAATGCAAACAAAACTTATCTCATTACCAGTCAGCGAGATTTAGCAGCCACTTTTGGTGTGCCATTCTTCTACAACACCACGACTGGCACTCCAATCAATGGATACGAACTCAACGAGTACGGCTTATTGGCAGCATATTCTGCACTGGGTGTTACAAACCGTGCTTATATTCAACGTGTGGACATTGACCTAACAGAATTAACTGCAAGTTTGAGTCGTCCCACAGGCAATGCCAACAATGGCGCTTATTGGTTGGATACCAGTACCAGTTTGTGGGGAATTTTTGAATGGAGTGAAGTTACCAGTGCATTCACAAATCAAGTGCCCACAGTACTGACCAGCACAGCTGATGTAGTAGATGCAGCAACTGAAGATTATACTCCTTTACAAACCATTGGCAGCATTGGGGACTATGCAGTCAGCTCGGTCAGCACTGACAATCCAATATATTACAAACGTGGCGGTCCCACTGCTGCTCAAACCAGCAAGACTGCATTGAGCAACCTTTACAACACTTGGGTATTGGTCGGCAGCGATGATTGGAAAACTTCTTGGCCCACAGTGCAAGGAACAAATTCAGTCAGCACAGCATTGGTCAATGGTTACAACATGTTCATCAATGGTCAGTTGGTCACAGTTGGCTCAGGCGGCACAGCACTTACTGTGGCTGGACTTGCTACAGCCATCAACAATGCCAATATACCAGGTGTGTCAGCAGCCTCTATCAGCAACAAGCTCACAATTTATGCTGACTCAAACGCAAGCAACGACGGTTCAACAGCCAATGGCGGCGTTGTTTCTATACAAGCTGGTCCCAACAGTGGCGCTTCTTTGTTGACAACATTAGGCATTACAGCCATTGAATATTATGCGCCAAGTTATTTGCCAGGTTACAGCTATCAGCAACCACGTTGGTCATCAAGCCAGGCACAGCCAGCACCCACAGGCAGTGTGTGGCAAAATATTAGTTCAGCTGGCAACGGCATGAGTTTAAAAGTCAAAGTATACAATGCTGCATTGGATGTATTTGTACCACAGGTCAGCAATGTATATGCAAATGATGGATCCGCTAATTATGCTCTTGATCCCTCAGGTGGTGGCAGAAACATTCCAGTAGGCACCACTTATGTGCAGTACAATGTATCAAACTATGTTGACAACATGGTCACTGCAACTGCTGTAGTGCTTGAAAGAATTGCACTGGGTGCCACAGTGATTACAGGTGACACTGTGCCTACCACATTTATAAATGGCAACAGTTTTTATCTAACTTCTTCAGAAGCCGGATCAAATGTTGAGACTACTTATGTAGTGACTTTGGCTGGCACAACAGTCAGTGCATTTATTAATGCTGTAAGTGCTGCCAACATTCCGTATGTGAGTGCATCTGTCAACACTGCCGGTAACATTGTGTTCACACACAGTCAAGGTGGTGTAATGTATTTGTTGAACAACGTTGGAACACCAATCACAACTGCAGGTTTTACGTTGAGCACTACCAATGTAAGACAAAGTAGCGGTGCCGCAAATGAATTGGTGTTGAGTAACTGGGTTACTGCACCTGAGTTCACTTACACTGCCAGCGACACTGCACCTGATCAAGATCCTGCAGATGGACGACTGTGGTACTATAGTTCTGTGGATGATGTTGACATCATGATTCAAGAAAACGGTGCCTGGGTTGGTTATCAAAATGTAACCAATGACACTCGTGGCTTTGATTTGACATTGACCAATGCATCCGGTCCTATTGTTGCAGCCGATGCGCCTGTCACACAAAACAACACAGCCGAAAGCCCATTGCAATACGGTGATCTGTGGGTGGACACTGGTGACTTAGAAAACTATCCCAAACTGTATCGCTGGGAACAAGTCAGCGGAGTTGATCAATGGGTTGCAGTCGACACCACAGACCAAACTTCATCCAACGGTATTTTGTTTGCGGATGCACGTTGGGCACCCAACGGCACAACAGATCCTGTGGCAGATCCATTCCCAACCATTGTGAGTTTGTTAACCAGTGACTATTTGGACTTGGATGCACCTGATCCTGCACTGTACCCCCAAGGTATGTTGTTGTGGAACACACGCCGTTCAGGTTACAATGTCAAGAGTTTCCAATTGAATTACTTCAATTCAACCACATTCCCTGATGACACATTGCCTGTCGTGACCAACACCTGGCTCACAGCATCAGGCAACAAAGCCAATGGTGCAATGTACGCTGGTCGTCAGGCACAACGTAAATTGATTGTGTCTGCAATGAAGTCAGGTATTGACACCAGTTTGACAGCAAGGGAAGAACAAAATCAATTCAACTTGATTGCAGCTCCTGCCTATCCTGAACTGGCTGTAAACATGGTTGCACTCAGCAACGAACGTGCCAACACATTGTTTGTTGTGGGCGACACGCCCATGCGCCTGGCTGCCAATGGAACTGACCTGGTCACTTACGCTACTGACAACGGTGGCTTGGGTGTGCCAACAGAAGACGGCTTGGTCATTGGATCACCTTACTCTGCTGTGTTCTATCCTTCATGCCAGACCACAGATCTGTCAGGCAACGCAGTGGTGCAACCACCAAGTCACATGATGGTGCGTACAATCCTACGCAGTGATGCAGTGAGCTATCCATGGTTGGCACCTGCAGGTACGCGCCGTGGTGTGATTGACAATGCCACTGCCATTGGTTACATTGACAGTGCCACTGGTGAGTTTGTGCAAACTGCTATTGGCCAGGGCTTGCGTGATGTGTTGTATTCAAACAATATCAACCCAATCACATTTATTCCAGGAGTTGGTATCACAAACTTTGGTAACAAAACACGTCAAGCTACCAATACTGCACTGGATCGTATCAACGTTGCTCGACTGATTTGCTTCTTGCGTGGGCGCCTGGAAGAAATTGGCAAACAGTATTTGTTTGAACCCAATGATCAAATCACACGTAATCAGATCAGCAATACCATCAACAGTTTGATGATTGACTTGGTTGCCAAACGTGCGCTGTACGATTACTTGGTGGTGTGTGATTTGAGTAACAATACTCCATTCCGCATTGACAACAATGAACTATGGGTTGACGTAGCTATTGAGCCAGTGAAAGCCGTGGAGTTTATCTATATTCCATTGCGAATCAAGAACACTGGAGAAATCAGTGGTGTGGCAGCATAACGAAACTGGGGGCTTGAATCAGGCCTCCATTTCAGGTAAATAAACACAACAGGAGACATAACAAATGCCATCAGCATCATTAAACAACATGACAGTACCCTTGGCCAGCGATCAAAGCGCAAGTAGCCAAGGTCTGTTGATGCCCAAACTCAAATATCGCTTTAGAGTGAGTTTTGAAAATTTTGGACCACAAAGTGCCACCCCAGTAACTGAATTAACCAAACAAGTGATAAGTTTTACTCGTCCAAACTTGACCTTTGAAGAAATTGCATTGCCCATTTACAACTCAACATTGAAATTGGCTGGACGTCACTCATGGGCCGATGTCACCTGTTCAGTGCGCGACGATGCTGGCGGCAATATCACCACGTTGATTGGACAGCAAATGCAGAAACAAATGGACTTTTTGGAAATGAGTTCTGCGGCTAGTGGTATTGATTACAAATTCACAACCAAAGTTGAAGTGCTGGATGGTGGCAATGGCGCCACTGCCCCAGTAGTATTGGAAACATGGGAACTGTATGGTTGCTATTTGAAAGGTGCCAATTACGGTGACTTGAACTACGGCACCAATGAAGCAGTCACAGTAGAAATGACCATTGCTTACGATAACGCCAACCAAAGCCCAACTGGTGTTGGTGTTGGCACAGGCTTTGGCCGTACCATTGCTGGTGCTGTCACAGGCGCTGGCCAGGCCTAAACATGGCAAATTTTGGTCAAGACTTCCTCAAAGGGGTCACCCAAGGTATTGACCTCAAAAGTTTTGGTAAAGATGTAGTCCAAGGATTCTTAGGCAACGATGTCTTGCGTGATTACACTCACGCAAGCAAAACGTTTACCACCAACGCCTACGAACTCAAACCCAGATTCAAGTTTTTATTCCATGTGAGTTTCACGTTGAATGTCACAGAGATTCCGTTTTTGAAAGGTGCATTCAGTGCCGACGATCAAATGAATCTCAGCCTCACAGTAAAAACTGTTGACCTTCCCAAGTTCAGCATAGATACCGAAACGCTGAATCAATACAATCGCAAAAGAATCATACAGAAAAAAATCAATTATGAGCCAGTGAATATAACATTTCACGATACCAGCAATGACCTGGTGCGCAAAATGTGGTATTACTACATGAGTTACTATTACAAAGATCCTTCACAAAGATATTTGAATCCCAACAACAACAATGGTACCAATGGCGAAAGCAGCCTGCGACAAGCAGGCTTTGGTTACAATGATCGAGACATCTACGACAAAGAACGCATTGGCAATGTAAACGACTGGGGCTACATTGGCGAAGCCTACAACGATGGCAACACTGCTGGCACCACTGGCAAACCGCCATTCTTTCGAGACATCAGAATCTACGGCATGGATCAGCGCAAGTTTGCCGAATATGTGCTGATCAATCCTTTAATCACCAGCTGGAGTGGTGATACCTACAGTTATGCCGAAGGTGGCGGTATCATGCAAAACACTATGACTGTGGCTTATGAAACAGTGAAATACTATTCAGGTGCAGTGGGCGCGGCACAATCAGGCGGAGATCCCAACGTGCAAGGATTTGCCACAGATGCACACTATGACAAAACTGTCAGCCCCATTGCTAGACCAGGTGCCAACGCCACAGTGTTTGGTCAAGGCGGATTGTTGGATGCCGGTGCTGGAATACTTGGTGACCTGCAAAGTGGCTCAGTGTTGGGCTTGATTGGTGCTGCGCAAAAAGCAGGACGTCTCAATCAAACATTTAAAGGCAAAAATCTTGGTAGTCTGGCTGCCAGTGAAGCAGTGAGACTGGGAACTCAAACCATTCAACAAGGTGTCACACCTGGTGGTGTCAGAGCAGTGGCCAACAAAGTTGATGGATGGGTATTTCCCACGCCACAGAACACTGGACAAAATGGATCAGCCCAAGGCAGAACCAATCCTAACCCATTGACAAATCAAAGATGAGCACTGTAAACTACGCTAACCCCAAAACAGACTTGTCTGTGAGAATCTTTGACAGTTTCTATGATTACGATGTCAATATTCCTGCTGACGAATACGATATAGTACACACTTATTTTTTGAGTGTGATGACCACACGACAGGCCGCAGGCAACTTCACTGTGAGTTTGTTCAGAGTGGCACAGGACACTGGTATTCCTGCACTGACATTGTTGAAAGAATTTCAAGGACTCAATGGTATGAGTCTCAGTGCAAGTCTAGCATATTACCTTAATAGCATTCGTAGTAGAGCCACACTGCTAGGTGTGGGAACTCCTGTGCAACCAAATTTCTACCAGGCTAGAAATGTACTGGTATGAGTCACTGGGCACAAGGACCATACACTGTGATCAACCGCGAAAAGTACGTGGGCAACGGCACCCCACGTTACAGATCAGGTTGGGAACTCAGCTTCATGAAGTTCTGTGACAGTAACGACCATGTGTTGCAATGGGCGTCAGAGAGCGTGGCTATCCCTTATCGACATCCACTCACTGGCAAGATGACACAGTACATTCCAGACTTCCTGATCACTTATCGCACCAGAAACAACACCATCCGAGCAGAACTGATAGAAATCAAGCCCAAAAAGCAAAGTGTAATAGAATCAAAAATGAGCAACAAAGATCGTGCTGTGGTAGCAATCAATTATGCCAAATGGGACGCTGCCACTAAATGGGCCAGAAACAACGGCCTGACCTTTAGAGTGGTTACAGAATCTGATATGTTTCACAACGGCCGGAGTTGACCCATAAATAGGGCATGACTCGTAAACTTGAATCCTTGTTTGATTTACCTCCTTCAACACCGGTGGAAGACGAACCCACTCCACCACCTGCAGAAGACCTGCGTAGTCAACTGCAAACCCTAGACGACACCATAGACAAAATTGATGCTGCCTTGCCCGGAGTGCGTGGGCTGGAAGCCAATGATACAGAGATGGATTCTCTATCTAAAATGGCAACTGATAGCTATGATGAATTAATGACACTGGGCATGCAAGTGGACTCAAGATTTGCCAGCGAAATTTTCTCAGTAGCCAGCAATATGTTGGGACACGCCATCACAGCAAAAACAGCCAAGATGGACAAGAAGCTGAAGATGATTGATCTACAGTTAAAGAAAATGCGATTGGATCAGCAACAAGCAGTGATAGATGCCCGGGCCGCAGAAGCCGGCGACGGCGAAGCCATGCAAACAGCACAGGGCATGGTGCTGAGTCGCAATGATTTATTGGATCGGTTGCTGGCCAGCAAAGATCAAAAAGATAAAAAAGAATAAATATGTTACAGGAACCTGATATGAAACCATTTGCCCATTACCTCGCTGAAAGCGAACGTACATACAACTATCGTATCAAACTGCTAGGTAAACCACCTGGCGATTTGGTCGCACAGTTGAAGAAAAAGCTGGATCAATTTGATCCTGTAAAGATGGGTGATCCCCGGACCACCCCTATACAGATCATTCCCACTGACTTTCCCAACAACAAAAATGATTCAGTAACAATGTTTGATGTGAGCTTCCGGTACCCAGCCATTGAGCCACAAATCAAACAGCTGGCACAGTTGTTGGGTATGGATCCCAATCATGTGGTCATGCAGACAACACCACACGTGGATGGCCTTGTTGACGAGTATGAACAGATTGATGCTGAAAACAAGGACTTGTTGGACAAAACAGACTATCCTGCACCCAACGCAGAACAACGTGCCTTGAGCAAAGACTACTCAACTGGTCCTTATGACCATGCTGTGTTGAAAAATGCTTACCGTAGTGATTTTACCATTGCTGGTGGTAAAACACCCGCCGCTAAAACCACAAATGATATTGCTCAGGGTACCAAGAGCCCAATGACCAAGATCAATCGCCCCGCCAAGCCAGCCACTGGCGCTAACCCAAGAGGATAATTCAAATGACATTTTTTTATGATCTCAACAAAAAACTAGACAGCATTCGCGAAAAGCCTGAAGTCACACACCAGCAGTTGAACGAGCGTGACGAAGGCAAGCCAGGCAAAAACTTTGCCAAGATTGCCAAGGATGCTGGCGAGCGTTATGGCAGCAAGGCTGCTGGCGAACGTGTGGCTGGTGCTGTGCGTAACAAACTCCGAGATCAAGGCAAGTTGGAAGAACAACAAGTTGATGAAAAAGTAGAAGTGTATCATCGTGGTGCCGACGCTGATTGGGCCGGCATGTCAAAAAGTACAAAAAACCCCAACGATCCTGGGGCAGTAGCGCATCGTAAATCAGCAGCTGATGCAGCGAGAGCAGCAAGAACAGGCGGAGACCTTAAATTCAAAGGCCAGTCACAAGTTACTGATATTGCAACAACTGGCCAGGGAGCAAAAGTACACGCAACAAGATCACCAAAAGATGTTCAAGAAGGTGGATCCTACTTGAATTATGCAGATTCTGCGGCAGAAAATCCAGCACCTCCCAAGAAACCAATGGCTGCGCCAGCACCCAAGCCACAAGGCGTAATGGACAAAGTGAAAAGTATTGGAAACAAAGTTGCCGGCGGTATCAACCGACTGGTTGGGCATGGCTCAGACGAAGAAATGCGCAAGGACTTGCAACGCAAGTCAGGTGCCGCTGTCACAGGCAAAATGCCACAACAAGTTAAAGAAAAAATGTCACCAGCAAAACAAAAAAGTTTTGCTGCCTTGGCACCTCCCGCAGATAAAATCACTTTTGCTGACAAGATTGCCGGCGCCAAAAAAGAAGTTGACGAAATGCTAGGCGATGTGGCTGCCGAAGCCATGCGCAGTGCATTGGGTGGCGGACGAGGTCGCAATGCTGAGATGGACGAAGAACGTTCCAAAGGTACTGCGTTCGACATGAGCACACCAAGAGCCGCTACTCCCAAAGTTGGCAGCGTTGAACGTGGTCACAAACACGACATCAAACACACTGCCACAGGCCGCATGGTCACACGCAGAGTGGATGACCAGGGCAATTCAGTTGGTGCTGATGATGCATCCGACACACAAGCAGGGCCACGTGGACGTGGCAGACCAAAAGGCACCAAGGGTGCTATTGGCGCCAAGGGACCCAGCGGCCGGTCAAAGTTGATGACCCGAGAAGGCGACAACGAAAGCAGCGAATTAAAAGCCGCCATGACACTGTTGAAAAAGGCTGGATACAAAGTCAGCAAAGCAGTGGGCGAAGAAAGCACTCACACTCGTGATGACCGTGCTGAAAAGGCCGGCAAAAAAGTCACCAAAGACATCGAGTACGATGAAAAAGAAAAAGACAACACCCACGGCAAAAAGCGTGGGCCTGAAGATGCCAAGGCCGAAAAAGCCGGCAAAAAGGTAGCCAAAGATATTGAACACGACGAAAAGAAAAAAGACAAAGAAGTTGATGAATCAACCACCAGTGGATCAGTTGCTACCAGCACAGCCACCAAAAGCAGCAAAGGCAGCATGATTGGCAAAGGCATTTATGATTCAATGAATCGTGAACTGGAACAAATGATTGCTGAATCAATGAGCATCAACATGAGTGACTCAACAGAAGGCAACAAAAGTCTTACTGTCACAGCCACAGATGATGACGCATTGAAACTGGCCATGATGTTGAAGTCAGCAGGCCTGGGCGGTCAAGGCCGTGAACTGCAAGGCGATCATTCACATGGTGAAGAAGCATGCGACACCTGCGGCATGGCCGATTGCGGCTGCGGTGATGTGCATGAAGCAGTGGATGAAAATTCACCAGACTGGCCTACCAACACTGAAACCAGTGACAACGCCATGCAATACTCAGGCGGTTTGAACAAACCCAAAGCCAGTGGCATGGCAACCATACCAGTCACAGACGTTTCAGTAGATGGCAAAGACATGTTTAGCAAACAAGTACACGAAGACGACCTGCGTAGAATGATGGAAATGGCCGGTATCAAACAAGCAGAGTTAGAACCATGGAAAGAAACCATGAAAGAAACAGCCGACGATACCTGCAGTGATTGCCACAAAGATCCTTGCGAATGTGATGAAAGCGTGGAAGAAAGCATTCAGCGCATGCGAGAAATCGCCGGTATTAAAGAAGCCAAAAAAGACGTTGAAGAAGAAAAAACCGAAGAAGGCAATTTATTCACAGGCAACTTGGCCAAGGCTCGTGCTGATGGTAAAAAACAAGCCGACTTAGATGGTGACGGTGACATGGAAAAAGTTCGTGAAAGCATCTTTGCTTTAAACAATCAATGGCGAGCATACAAAGGATAATAACATGAGTTCAAACAACATGATGAGACCTTACAGTGAGGTGGCAGCAGAAATTGCACAGCGTAATGCCAACAATTATGTGCCACCCGCCATTCCGTCAGTGAAACAAACACCTGTGGAGATCCCGGGTGTGATGTATCAAGCACGAGAACTATTTCAACCCATAGTTTCCAAACCTGAAGGTAGCAAATAATGGCCGTTCAAGTTGTCAACTCAGCAAGCAATGTGGCCTGGACCGCAGACAAAGTGGAATTTGCCACTACCACAGCTAATGTGACTTTTCAAGTTAGTTTGACTCAAACAACCTATCAACAGTCCAATGGCACACCAGCCAACACCAGTATGCCAACTGGTAATCTCTATGCCAATGCCATTGTTGTGCCTGGTAATTCAGTGCAAACATACTATGTGGGTGCAGGAAATTATTTAAATATTGTCACAGGCAGTGGGTTCACTGCCACTGCAATGGGCACCACTACATCAGGAACATCTGGCGTATACGGATCAACTTCCACTTAATCATGAGAGCCACTGAGTTCCTTTTTGAAAAGCAAGAAGGCAAACTTCGACACAGATATCATCAGGCCACTCGTGGCTTGAATCGATTTCGTGATCCAGGTGGCTATGACCGTACCTATGAACTCAACCGTGTGATGATGGCAGTGGCCTGTGCTGACGGAACTGATAGTCCTATAGACATGGATGCAGCCAGTTGGGTGGGCAAATACAACACAGCACACCCGTATACTGACGAAGAAGCTCGAATGATGAAACAGGCTTTCAAAGCAGTGGGCAGTGAAACACATGACATGAACCATGGCGACAATCACAGTCAAGAGCCCGATGACACACACAAAGCCAGTCCCATGCAAGCATTCATGGGGTATCCCAGATGAGAGCCAGAGAATTTCTAAACGAGCAAGCTACCTTGCCTCCTGAGGACGCTGATCCCATGCGTTACACGTATGTTCTACCAGGTGTTAGTGCAGCTGATCCTTATCAAACTTATCGACTGGGAGTTGCAGTTGCAAGAGCAAGAAGCGATGTTGGTGAGGACGATCACAACATTAATCCTTTTAAACCTGAATGGTCAGCAGAGACTGTTTTTGGTGATCATGCTGTAATTGCTGGGTTCAATAACACTGTGGATCCCATAATTGATGCTGCATTGGCAATGACCAAAACACCCGGCGGCAAAAAATTGGTGTCAACCCCACTCAGCGATGAACCCAACTTTGTTGAAAAAGTCAGTCCAGTAAAAGCATTTGCTGGTTATCCAAGATAAAATTATGAAAAAATTATTGTTAACACTATTGTTGCTGTCCTCACAAGCATTTGCCTGGGACCAGGCGGCCCCTCTAGCAGTGGACCACTGTAAAGCACACAATCCTTATGGCTGGGCACAGACTTCAAAACCGGTCACAGCTATTTGTCGCAGAGCATACTTTGTAGCATACGATGCAGCCGCAAAGATTCCCAACTATGTTGCATACACACTAACACCACCCAACGCCTTAGGCTGCTGGCCAAGAACCAATGCGTTTGTGGCAGATGCCAGTGTGCCCAATGGTGCCAGACCTGATGACTATGCAGGCACAGGTTACGACAAAGGCCACGCTGCTCCTGATGGTGACTTGAGTTGGGACCAACAAGTGGAATACGAGTCATTCCTAATGACCAACATGTATCCACAACTGGGTGGATTGAACCGTGGCATTTGGAAACTGTTGGAAACCAGTGTACGTGGTTGGACTGTGCAACAAAACCAAACCTACACCATCTACGTGGGCGCTGTGTATGACACCGCCACTGACAAAAAGATTGGTGCGGGTGTTGTTGTGCCCACAGGATTCTACAAGATTGTGATCAATCAAGCCACAGGTGCCATGGCTGGCTGGTACTTCCGACACGAAGGCGGACAGGGCAATGACTTGACTCGAGCTCGTGCTGCCATTAGTGCAATTGAAGCCAAAGCCGGAGTGAAGTTTGCTTACCCTGCCAATGCACAGGAACTGCCAATTGGTAGCGAATGGCCTGTAGACTTTGGCGCACTCACAACGGCCAAACGCCAAAAATGCAAGAGCTCCGACTAACACCGTAAATACGGTATGAGCAATTTCTACTGTGCGGCCCCCTGGCGCGGCTTACATATCAATCCCCGTGGTGACGTCAAAACCTGCTGTGCCGGTGACCCTAACATGCTGGGCAACCTCAACACTCACAGTATTGAAGAAATCTTGCATGGCCCTGTCATGCAAGAAATACGCCAGAGCATACAGCGTGGCAAACCACATGCCTACTGCTACAACTGTGTGCAGGCCGAACGCTATGGTAGGAGTGAACGTGACTGGCACAACAATGTTAGTCCTGAGTTTGATCCTACCACTGCTGACAATCTTGAACATCGTCCTACCTTGATTGATGTGCGATGGAATACCACATGCAATCTCTCTTGCAACTACTGTGCCGAAGCTTGTAGCTCAAAGTGGGCAGCACTCAAAGGAATTGCAACCAAATCCGGAGCCAGACCCTACTACGAGCAGGTGTGTGATTATTTGGAACAACATCGTGACAACATACGTGAAGTGGCCTTGGTAGGCGGCGAGCCCTTGTTGTTGCCTGAAAACGATCGACTGCTAGATGTGATACCTGAAGATTGCATAGTCACCTTGATCACCAATGTGGCCGTGGACTTCTCTACTAATCGCATTGTAAAAAAATTGTTAGCACGTGACCGTGTGGGCTGGAGCCTCAGCTTTGACAACACAGGTGAAAGATTTGAGTATGTGCGACACGGTGCAGACTGGCCTCAATTGTTGCGTAATTTAGAAATCCTGCGCCCCTTGATGCAGAGTGGACAGCATTGGGGAGGTATACATGCAGTGTACAACATCTACAATGCCACACGCTTGATAGAACTCACTGAGTTTGCTAGATCACAAGGATTGACCATACACTGGCAGAGCCTGTATCAACCCGACTGCTTGGATCCACAACGACTGGGAGATCAAACTAAACAGCTGGCCTTGCAAGAAATAGACAGTTTGCTGGCGCTGGACATCTGCCTGGAGAGCGAGCGATTGTTTTTTCAAACAGTCAAGAGCAATATACCGGCTGCCAGAGACGATCTGCGTACCGAGTTTGCCGTACACATTCAAGATATTGAAACACAGTATCACATAGATAAAGCAGGCCAGTTCAAACAACTGTGGCCAGAATTATGGAAAGCAACGAATGTTTGATGACAACATCAAAGTACCATACCAAATTGACCTGGCAAGTAAGACGTTCAACTGGCTTGGAGAAGACAATGCAGAAAATTTTGAACGGCACTGCAACGATCCAGCAAAACTTCAGCTGCTCGATCAGGCTGGCTGGCTGGACCAAAAAATCACTTACCAGTTCAACCGCCAGGGTTTTAGAAGTGCAGAGTTTGACAGCGTCGAGGATTATTTTGTATCAGCGGGATGTAGTTTTACTTTTGGCACTGCAATACAAACTCAGCAAAGATACACGGACATTGTGGCCAATCAACTTGGATTGACCTCCTATAATCTAGGCATACAAGGAGGCAGTGACGACACCAGTGTTAGACTGCTGCTGACTTGGTTAGACCAACTCAAGCCAAAGTTTGTGATTTACCAAAGTACATTTCCACAAAGATTTGAAATAATACACAATGACACAGCTATAATTTATGGCATAAATGCGGCTCTTGGTGGTCGTGTGCCAACAGATCATGGCGCATTATACAAACAGTTGTTGGCCACTCCGTCCAATGAACGAATCAGAGCCTGTAAAAATCAACTGGCAGTGCGCGAACTTTGTCGAAACAAAAACATAAAATTAATTGAAATAAGTTACATTGATTTTTTAAAAACTCACGATGCAAGTGCAAGAGATCTGCATCATCCAGGCGCTGGGGCCAATCAATCAGTGGCACAAATGATCTTGAATGAATTGTCTCAGTCATGAACACACCACCGTTACACTGCAATATTAATGATTTAGGAAACAGAACACTTGATTGGTTTCCTAGTGATACCAATGAACGCCTTCAAGAGTCCATGCAAAGGCACAAATCTAAAAAATATATTCAAAGCAAGGGATGGGACCAACCAGGAGCCATAACATATAAATTCAACAGTGATGCATTTAGGTCAGCAGAATTTGATCCTGCTGCTGATAATCTTGTGGCTCTGGGATGCAGTTTTACCATGGGTGTGGGATTGCCAACACATTCGGTCTGGCCCAGTCTACTGGGGCATGCACTGAATCTATCGGTGTGCAATCTTGGCTGGGGCGGTTTTTCTGCAGATGCTTGCTTTAGGATGGCTGAGTATTGGATACCATATCTCAATCCAAAGTTGGTTGTTTTTTTAGTTCCAGACAGGTCACGATTAGAAATAATTGTTGATGAAAAAACTGGTAACACATTTGATCTCATGCCCGGCAATTTTGAACATTATTCGGATCTAAATGGATTTATAAAACATTGGTTTGGTCAAGATGAAAATTCTAGATTAAATAACAAAAAAAATCAATTGGCGGTAGAAGCCATATGTCATCAACTAGGCATACCAATTTTATGCTATGAAGTTTCTCAAGAAATGATTGGATTGGCTCGTCTTGATCTTGCTAGAGATTTATCACATGCTGGCCCTGAAACTCATAAGAAATTAATTGAAAAAATTATAAATGATTACACCAAAAAATTTAGAAACAGTACTGGTCAAAGCACCGCACCGTAAAGAAGTTTATACTGAAGATGAACTGCTGGAGTTCGCAGCCTGTGCTGACCCTGTGACAGGGCCACTGTACTTCATGGATAACTTTTTCTTTATCCAGCATCCCACACGCGGCAAGATGCTGTACCATCCATTTGAGTATCAAACTAGACTGATTGAAACCTATCACAACTACAGATATTCGATATCCTTGATGCCCCGACAAACCGGCAAGTCAACATCGGCCGCTGGTTACCTATTGTGGTATGCAATGTTTGTGCCTGATTCAACTATCTTGGTTGCCGCACACAAATATACCGGTGCACAAGAGATCATGCAACGTATTAGATATGCGTATGAACTATGCCCCAATCACATACGTGCAGGTGCCACCAGTTACAACAAGAACTCACTGGAGTTTGAAAACGGATCACGTATTGTGGCACAAACCACTACAGAAACAACAGGACGGGGTATGAGTATTTCACTCCTGTACGCTGACGAGTTTGCGTTTGTACGACCCACCATTGCCAGAGAGTTTTGGACTTCTATTTCACCCACACTGGCCACCGGTGGTAAGGCTATTATTACCTCAACACCCAACTCAGACGAAGATCAATTTGCGTACTTGTGGAAAGGTGCCAACAAGACTCAGGACGAGCATGGCAATACCACCAAACTAGGCATCAATGGATTCCGTGCATTTAGAAGTAACTGGCGCGAGCATCCAGATCGTGATGAGCAATGGGGTCTTGAACAACTGGCACAACTAGGCGAAGATCGATTTCGCCGGGAAATGGAATGTGAATTTGTTATCAATGATGAGACCTTGATCGCTCCTACCAAATTGTTGGACTTGGAGGGAATAGAACCCAACCGACGAACTGGGCAAGTACGCTGGTACAAAACTCCTGTCAAAGACAAAATATACATTGTGGCACTAGACCCCAGCCTGGGCACAGGTGGTGATCCTGCAGCCATACAGGTGTTTGAAGCAGATACCACAGAACAAATAGCCGAGTGGCGACACAACAAAACAGACATTCCCACACAGGTCAAACTCCTGGCAGACATTGTGAATGAACTGTACGATGTCACCAAAGATGACAAAAAGATTTATTATTCTGTGGAAAACAACACTATTGGAGAAGCTGCTTTGATCTCAATAAACGAGTATGGAGAAGAGAACATCCGGGGTTATTTTCTTAGCGACAACTCAGTCACAGGTACCACCGGGCGCAGATTCCGCAAAGGATTCAACACCACAAACCGAGCCAAACTCACTGCCTGTAGCAAGTTCAAAATCCTTGTGGAATCTGGGCGCATGAAGTTATATAGCAGACCCTTGATCTCTGAACTCAAAACCTTTGTTGCATCCGGGGGCAGTTACGCTGCCAAACCTGGCGAAACAGATGATCTTGTGATGAGTTCGTTGTTGGTTGTGCGCATGCTGATGATGTTGCAGACCTATCATGCAGAATTAGACACGCAAATGAAAGATCACGGCGACAACATAATTGAACCAATGCCGTTCATATCAATGCTGCGCTAAATACACAACTATGACAATGGAAGCATTACCTCAAGATCTAGCCGATTTCTTGGTCACAAAGAACTTTGACCCGGAATATTTTGACGACAAAGGCCAGCCCGCTGAAGCAGGCGACGCCAAAACCATGAAATTTGACTATGTGGCCAGCACCGGCAAAAACTATGGCACAGCAGTGATTGTGATTGCCGACAACGAGCTCAGCTTGTTCTATGGTGACAACCTGGGCAGGGGCATGGAGCCTGAAGACAAACAAGAGTGGTTTGAATTCTTGGAACAACTCAGCAACAAAGCGGCCAGCCATTCAGCAACTTGGAGCCCCAAGGACATCAATCAACTCAAACACACACTTGCTGGCATTGCTGCCATCAAAGAGGGCTTGTTTGAGGGCTACTACGGCAATCGTCGAGTCAGCTACATGGGCGAGCAGACACATGCCAGATTGGTGATCAATCACAATCGTCAGCTGGGAGAAAATGACAAACGTTTTCGCTATGTGGAAAGTTTGTTTATCGAAACAGCTGACCAAGAACGTTTCCGTTTGCCATTCAAAAGTCTGGCAGGCGGCCGAGCCATGCTGGAACATGTGCGCCAAGGCGGACGTCCATATGACATACGTGGCAACCACATCACAGAAATTGTGAGCGAAATGGCTGTGCTGAGCCGATTCAACCGTGCGCAACACAATCGTGTGTTTGAAGGTGTCACACAAGAGCTGGTGGAAAGCGCAAGACAATACTATCAAAACTTACAAGAAACCGTCAAGCATCTTGGCAGCTCACGTGGCTATCAAGCATACTTTGAATCATGGGCTCCTGACCAAACAGGTGAAGCCGAAGCCCTGGTAGAAAATCTACGCGACCTGTTTGTGGAACAAACCCTGGACGCTAGAATTGAAGCTGCCTTGCCCACACTGGCCAAGATACAACAACAAGGAAACAACATGAAAGAAGCGCAAATATTTGAAAACTGGATCAACAATCTCAGTGAAGGCACCTGGGCACTACCAGAAACTCCAGAGCAACAGGAAAAACTCAATCAGCTGATGAGTGCAGAACTCATTGTTGGTCCTGATGCTACCAATGCCACCGAGTTGTTGTACAGCATTGTGGGCGATGATGAGCTGTTCGACATCCTCAACGACCTGGCTGACAAGAGTCAAGGCCGTGCCAACATTTGGGACGACTCAGATGTGCAACGTAGACTAGCCGAACTGGGCATTCAAACTCCTCAAAGTACTGAAGCAGAGCCTGCTGATGTTGACCAAGACACAGCACCGGCAATGAAAGAAGACTTTACTAGTTTTGGGGACAAACATACCGGTGCCTATAGAGATAATTTTGAACTTTGGATCACAACAAAAGGTTTATACAACTACGAAGATGAACTGTTGGGGTATTTTGATAAGTTTGTTGACGGTGGCGGATTACCAAGCACAGCCGGTCAACAGTCAGTTGAAACCTGGAAGCAGAGAATGAAAAGAGACGGCGAAAGTGTTCAAAAAACCGACGATGTGGCGGAAGGCGACAACATGGCTACATTTGTAGAAAGCAATGAATTGAGTCGCATGCTCCGACATGCTGGCGTACCTGTGAAAGAAAGTGTGTTGACAGATAGTACAGGCAGCACCCTGGAACACATCAAAGACACGTTCCAGCGAGATGTCAAGGACTTTACCCAGTCTGGTGACATGAGCGATGCCTTGTATGATGCATTGTATGACTACTACTTTGATGACATGCCATATGGCACAAAGAAAGCCAGAGATGGTGATCCTCATGAGTGGGTCAGCGATCGCTTTGCTCAAGACATTGGTCTGGACGAAGGTTGGAAAGGTGCATTGGCCGGCGGACTTGCTGGTGCAGGACTAGGCAGTGTGGTACCAGGACTGGGCACATTGGCCGGTGGCATTGCTGGTGCTTATGCAGGACACAAAATTGGCGATCAAGGCCTGAGCGATCCAGACAAACAATGGAAATCACCAAGCCAGGAACCAAAACAACAAAAGCCAGTAAGCGAGTGTAACTATACCATGGAGGGCGAATATTGCCCAGAACACGGCTTGGCTGAATGTGGTCAAGCTGACGGTGGTGCAGTAGGCATGCCTTACAGCATGGGCGAAGGCACAGACGATCCAATCAACTCAAACTCAGCAATGACCGGCAGCTACTATGAAGGCAAAGAAACCGAAATACAAGAAGGCGATGCACTTCTGGCAAGAATAAAATCACTGGCTTTGCTCAGATGATATAAATACACTTGACACGTAGACAAGAAGCGCATATACTACTACAGTGTTTGCGCTTTTTTGTTTGTAAGTCACAGGCAACCAAGATCTAAACATTTAGATAGGCAACATAACATAGGCAACTTATTAAGGAGAAAAACTATGGCATCATTAGCAGAAATCAGAGCACGACTACAGGCAGCAGAAGGCAACAAAGGCGGAAGCCAAACAGGTGGAGACAATTCGATTTATCCACACTGGAACATGGAAGAAGGACAAAGTGCAACACTGCGATTCCTTCCCGACGCAAATACCAAAAACACATTTTTCTGGCAAGAACGAGCAATGATTCGTTTGCCTTTCGCTGGCATCAAAGGCGAAGGGGATAGCAAGCAAGTGTACGTACAAGTACCTTGTGTGGAAATGTGGGGAGACGCTTGCCCTATTCTGGCAGAAGTGCGCACCTGGTTCAAGGACAAGAGCCTTGAAGAAATGGGTCGTAAATACTGGAAGAAACGCTCATACATCTTCCAAGGCTTTGTGCGTGAGAATCCCTTGAGCGAAGACAAAACACCAGAAAATCCCATCCGACGTTTCATCATCGGACCACAGATTTTCACCATCATTAAAGGCGCATTGATGGATCCTGAGCTGGAAGAATTGCCCACAGACATCTTGCGTGGCTTGGACTTCCGTGTTACTAAAACTGCCAAAGGTGGTTTTGCTGACTACAACACTTCCAAGTGGGCACGTAAAGAGTCTGCACTGACCGAAGCAGAACAGGCTGCCATTGAAACACACGGCCTGTATGACTTGAGCACATTCCTGCCCAAGAAGCCCGGCGATGTTGAACTGAAGGTGATCAAAGAGATGTTTGAAGCATCAGTTGATGGACAACCTTATGACACAGAACGTTGGGGTCAATACTTCCGTCCTGCTGGTGTTCAAGCACCTGGTGGTGCCGGAGCCGCACCGGTGGATGAGGACACACCTGCGCCAGCAGCCCGGCCTGCACTCAAAGTGGCAGCACCCACACCAGCCAGTGACTTTGACGAAGACGATGTTCCCTCAGCAGCCGCACCAGTGGCCAAACCTGCAGCCTCAGGACAAAATGCCCAGGACATCCTGGCCATGATCCGTAGCCGTCAACAGAAGTAATGCGTACAGCTCTGAACACAGAGCTGTTTCCAGATTGTGAAGTGGTAGAGATGCCACTTCACAATCAATGGATTTACTCAATTCAAAAAAACGGAAGCAGTAGTTTAAGAATTCAACAGTCAAGAGACAATCTTGCAATGTTTGTCAATGAAAAAATAAACGATCTTGACTTTGTGGATGTGTACATTAGAGAGCCCCGAGACAGATACATAAATGGTATCAATACCTATTTGCAATTTCTCAAACGCGATCATCCTGAATTGGATTACAAAACTGCGTTTTGGTTCGCTCGACGTTACAAATTTTTAAACACACATTACTTGCCACAATTTTATTGGATAGCAAATCTCAGCAGATATTTGCATAGTGATGCAAAAATACGTTTTAGAAATTTTCAAGACTTTGGCAAAGTAGCTCGTATCAATGCCAAGCCCACTGGAGTAACGGCACCTAGTGAAGATTTTATTGAAACACTGTTTAAAGACGATGTGAATATTGAATTTTGGTTGTTTCTTGATCAAATTTTATGGGACCTGTGCGGTCAAGAATTATCTTGGCAACAACTGTTAAATCATTACCAGGATTGTCATCCTAATATTATAAAAAATGTATTGCCCAAGACTTGATCATTTTGTAAGATTTAACCCCAATGGTACAGTGAGCCGTTGTGGCCATATGACTCGAGCGCCCGAATTTTCTTCATTGGAAGAAATGGAACAAAGTCCGTGGTTAAAAAATACAAAATTAAGTTTTCACAAAGGTATCTGGCCTAGTGAATGCAGTAGATGTAAGCAAACAGAATCAATCAACAGTACCAGCATCAGAATCAATGCCGTGGACTTTGATCAAAAACAAACCAGGCAAGACTATTTGACTGTGGGCGGTGTGTTGGACAATGTGTGCAACAGTGCATGTCAAACTTGTAATGAAAACCTGAGTACAAAGATTGGCAGTTTGAAGTCTCGAGACTATATCCGCATTGACAACAGTACTCGCTTCTGGTCATTGCCTCTAGATCGTGTGGTACACCTGGATATCAACGGTGGTGAACCCAGTGCCAGCAAAAATTATCGGCACATACTTAAAAATATTCCAGCCAATGTTACCAGCGTTAGAATCAACACCAACTGTGCATTGGTAATGTCCGAAGTTAAAGATTTAGTCGATCGTGGAATAAATGTCACGGTCACTGTGAGCTTGGATGGCATTGGTCGCAAACATGATTATGTTCGTTGGCCCATAAGTTGGCGTCAATTTGAACACAACTTACTAACATACCAACGCATGAATGTGGATTTAAATACCTGGACCACCGTGAGTGCGCTAAACATTGGAGACTTAAAGAATATTTTTTCTTACGTACAACAGCATGATTTAAAAAATTCTTGGGCATTGTTAGAAAATCCCAAAGTGCTCAATGTAAAATACAGTAATCATTTGACAAGGACTGCTGATGTACCAGACGAGTTAAAGTCCGTTGTGGCCTCGGCAGAGGATAACACTGTTGAACTGCAATTATTCACACTGGAACAAGATCAGTTACGTGGTATTAAATTCGGGGAGTACTACCAATGAAAATAGCCATAACCGGACACACAGCCGGAATAGGACAGGCATTTGCAAATATTTTACAAGGCCGCGGTCATGACATTGTGGGTTTGAGCAAACGAAACGGTGACAACATTAGAAATATTTCTAAGATTGTAGAAAAAATTACCCCGTGTGATTTGTTCATAAACAATGCACAGGCCGGATATGCACAAACTGAATTGTTGTATGCAGTATGGGAAGCCTGGCAAGACCAACCGGGCAAACATATTTGGTGTATAGGTACAATGATGACCATGATACCAATTGCACCACCGGTACCAGGACAAAGCGACATGGCCATGGTCATGTATAGGAATCAAAAAAAAACATTGGATGATGCGGTGGCTCAGTTGAGATATAAAAAACATTTACCAGTGATCACCATGATTAGACCAGGGATTGTGGCCACACAGCCAGGGCAAACAACCGAATGGCCAAATTGTGATGTTGATGTTTGGACCAACACAATAATTACAACCATGTTGTTGGCCAACGAACAAGGCATGAGATTCAATGAGTTGTCATTGGGTTCGGCCAAAACCACGCTGCCATTATAATGAACAGCAAAGAGTACTTGACCAATCGTGCATTTTGTCCAGTACCGTGGACCAGCATCATGTATAATTTTGATGGCTCAGTTAAGAATTGTATTCGCAGTGCTGCACCAATTGGCAACGTCAGAGACTCAGACATAGAACAAATACTTGGCAACGATCATCTAATCAAAGCAGACATGCAGACTGGAAAAAAGTTTGCTCGATGCGATCCCTGCTACAGCCTAGAGCAAGAAAAAACTAATTTCAACATCATAAGTGATCGTGTGTTTTATCTTAAGGAATTGCGGGACGTTGATTCTGCCTTGTATGACACCATGAATTTTGCATTACACACTGTGGACATACGTTGGAGTAATCTTTGCAACTTTGCCTGTGTGTACTGCAATCCAGAATTCAGTAGCAAGTGGGCCAGCGAGCATGGCGTTGTTATGTTGACGCCTGTGGATCAACAAGTTGAAAAATTTAAACAATATATTTTTCGACATGCGCCACAGTTGAAGCATGTGTATTTGGCCGGCGGTGAACCCTTGTTGATGAAAGAGAATTTGGAATTTTTAACACTGCTGAAAAAGGTAAATCCGGGCGTAAATTTACGTGTCAATACCAATCTAAGCAAAATGGATACTAGAATTTTTGAATTGATTTGTGAGTTTAAAAATGTGCATTGGATTGTGAGTGTAGAGACCATGGAAGCCGAATACGAATATATACGACATGGCGGAGTGTGGCAAGATTTTGTAGATAACCTACAAATCATCAAACAATTGGATCACAAGATATCATTCAACATGTTGCATTTTTTGTTGAATTATCGCAGTATTTTTGATTGTGTGGACTACTTGTCCCATCGAGGATTTCACAACAATAGTTTTGTAATTGGTGCGCTGACAGGACCGGCATACCTAAATATTAGACATTTGCCAGACAGTGTGTTAAACTCAGTGAAGAAGATTTTAGCAGATCGTATTTCGGAGCATCCAGGATATTTGTTAGAAAATGGATACCAAAACATGATAAAACATCTGGACCAACCGATAGAAAAAGATTTGACCGGGTCCTTTGACAAACTAGCATTGATGGATCAACGGCGTAAATTAGACAGTAGAGCAATTTTTAAAGATTTATACAAGGAAGAGTAATATGGGAAAACCATTTGACGTAAGCAAGTTCCGCAAGGAAATCACAAAGAGTATCGACGGACTCAGCATCGGATTTAACGATCCCACAGACTGGATTTCAACAGGCAACTATGCCTTGAACTACCTGATCTCAGGGGATTTCCATCGTGGCATTCCCCTGGGCAAGGTCACAGTGTTTGCTGGCGATTCTGGTGCAGGCAAAAGTTACATCTGTTCAGGCAACATTGTGAAGAACGCACAAGAGCAAGGTATCTTTGTGGTGTTGATTGACAGTGAAAATGCACTGGATGAAGACTGGCTCAAGGCACTGGGTGTGGACACAAGCGAAAGCAAACTGTTAAAACTTAGCATGGCCATGATTGATGATGTGGCCAAAACCATCTCCACATTCATGAGTGATTACAAGGCCTTGCCCGAAGGCGAACGTCCCAAGGTCATGTTTGTGATTGACTCATTGGGCATGTTGTTGACTCCCACAGACGTCAACCAATTTGATGCAGGCGAAATGAAGGGTGACTTGGGTCGTAAACCCAAAGCTCTCACAGCCTTGGTTCGTAATTGTGTGAATATGTTTGGTAGTTACAATGTGGGCTTGGTTTGTACCAACCACACATATGCCAGCCAAGACATGTTTGACCCTGATGACAAGATCTCCGGCGGTCAAGGTTTTATCTATGCCAGCTCAATTGTTGTGGCCATGAAGAAGATGAAGCTGAAAGAAGACGAAGACGGCAACAAAGTGAGTGACGTAAACGGTATTCGTGCAGGTTGCAAAGTCATGAAAACACGCTATGCCAAACCTTTTGAAGGCGTGCAAGTGAAAATTCCCTACACCACAGGCATGAGTCCTTACTCGGGCTTGACTGATCTGATTGAGAAAAAAGAGCTGCTCAAGCGTGAAGGCAACAGCTTGGTGTTTACCACAAGTGATGGTGAGATCATCAAGAAGTTCCGTAAGGCATGGGAAAAGAACGATGATGGCTGCCTGGACAAAGTCATGGTGGACTTCAAGAATATCAAAACTGAGGTAAGTACAACCGACACTGTGGAGGAAGAATAATGTCAGCAGAAGTAGCAAGCGAAATTTGGGGTGAGTTAAAACGATACGTCAACGTGGTAGATCGCATGGAGGCTGCCGAAAGCATTGTGGCCATTCTAATTGATCACGATCACAGTGTCGACGACATTCGAGATGCCTTCAAAGGCGATTCAGATATCAAGAAAGCCTTGACTGCATACCTGGACAATGACAAAGACTATGAAGAAGAAGAAGAAGAATTTGAGGACGAGGACGACTACAACAAAGAAGATGACTACTAATGTCTGAGGACAGAGACTATTATTGCTCTTATAAATTTAAGTATCTAAAGGTTGATTTGGTATCTAACGCCACATACAACTGTCATGCTGCCAAACAACATGCCATTGACTTTGAATGGCTGGCCAACAATCGAGGAAATTTATTCAATACTGAAATTAATGTTGCTGAACGGCAAATGATGTTGGCCAATCAGCGCAATTCCAGTTGCGAAGAAAATTGTTGGCCTCTTGAAGATAAAGGCGCAGTCAGTCCAAGGATGTGGCAAAACGGTAAAATAAAAACACATACAGATGTTCACACACAACCAGAAATATTAGAAATAAAATTGAATGACAACTGCAATTTATCTTGCTCGTATTGCTGTAAAGAATACAGCAGTGCCTGGCGCAGAGATTTAGCTGTCAACGGCGACTACAAAATTAACACCAATGATGCACGATATCAACTGACCAGTCGCGACAAGATAATGATCAAAATCAGTCAGAATGAAGTTAAAAATACCAAACAATTTCAGCAGTTGATGGATGAAATAAAAAGTTTTGCGCCAGGACTGAAAGAGATAGTGATCACTGGTGGCGAACCTTTGTTAGACAATCAGTTGTTTGATGTGCTAGATGCAGTATCAAACAGTTCAGCAGTGATCAACATTTATACTGGGCTGGGAGTGGATGTCAAACGATTTCAGCGCATGTTAGACAAGATAAAACAAATTCCCACAGCAATGATATCTGTCAGTGCAGAATGTACCAACAAGTTTTATGAGTTCAATCGCTACGGAAATCTTTGGACTGAGTTCATTAACAAGATTGAATTATTGCAAAAATCCAATATTGAATTTAGATTTAGCACAGTCATATCTAACCTCACCGTGGTCGGACTAGCAGATTTTATCAAGCATTTTATCGATCATCGTATAGGACTGGTGTTTGTTAACCAGCCCAGCATGATGGCCCCGTATGTGTTGGATGTTGACAGTAAAAAAATGATCTTGCAAGATATCCAATCGTTACCAGAACACTATCGAACACAAATTGCACAGTCTATACAGGCTGATCCCAGCAAAACACAACAACAGCAAATGTCAGAATTTTTAAAAGAGTACGTGACTCGTAGAAATCTTGATCTAAGCATTTATCCAAAAAGTTTTTTAGAATGGCTGGACATACATGTGGTACAGTAAAGTTGTAGCAGATCTTGGCAATATACCTGACTTCATTGCACACTTTGAAAATGAACTGCAAGACGCCAAACGTGACTGTAAAATTGGCGGCTTGGTAGAAAAGAACATCACCGCCTTGCCAGGCATAACTGAACATAGATTCAATCAGTTACAAGAGATTGAAGCTGTGTTGAACTACCTCAACATACAACTGCGCAAAATACGGCGCCGACATTTCCAAAAGTATCTAGAAGGATATGCCCGTGCGTTGACCAGCCGTGATGCTGAAAAGTACGTGGACGGTGAAGAAGAAGTCGTGGACTTTGAAACCATCATCAATGAAGTGGCACTGCTACGCAATCGTTGGCTGGGTATCATGAAAGGCCTGGACACCAAGCAGTGGCAAATGGGCCACGTGGTGCGACTGCGCACAGCAGGCATGGAAGATATCACGGTATAGCATGACCGATCAAGAACGCTGGCAAAGAGATCTAGCAGAAATGGAATTCTTCCTGCTGATATTGTTCATTGAGGCCTGGACAGCTTTTTGGTGGTGCGTGAGTCATGTTGGTTAAATATCTGCATGAAAATTATACTTGTAACCGGGGGCTTTGACCCTGTCCATTCTGGACATATTGCCTATTTCAAAGCAGCACGAACATTGGGCGACATGCTCATTGTTGGCCTAAACAGCGACGAGTGGCTGGAACGCAAAAAGGGTCGGGCATTCATGCCCTGGAACGAACGCCTGTGCATCATCAACAATTTGAGCATGGTTGATGAAGTTTACACCTTTGATGATTCAGACGGTTCTGCGTGTCATTTTATAGAGCAGATCCGTGCGCACTATCCCAATGATGAACTGGTGTTTGCCAATGGCGGAGACAGAACGTCTGACAACATTCCTGAAATGCGTATGTTAGACGTTGAGTTTGCATTTGGCGTAGGCGGAGATGACAAAAAGAACAGCTCTAGTTGGATATTGCAAGAGTGGAAAACACCCCGGACTGAACGTGCCTGGGGATACTATCGTGTGCTGCACGAAGTAGGCGCTAATACCAAACTCAAAGAACTCACAGTCATGCCCAAGACCTGCTTGAGCATGCAACGTCATGACAGTCGTGCAGAATTTTGGTTTGTGGCCGAAGGCGAGGCCACAGTGTACACCCTGGATGAAGCATCAACAGATCAAGAAATCAAGTGTCAACTAACTGTGCATGAAAACACATTTATTGCTGTAAATGAATGGCATCAGTTGTGCAACGAAACTGATCAACCGCTAAAGTTGATTGAGATTCAATACGGTGAACGCTGTGTTGAAGAAGATATCGAACGTAGAACATGACACCTATTCCTATCTTTGTGGGCTACGATCCCAGAGAAGCAGTGGCCTATCATGTGTGCGTGAACAGTATTATCAGACATGCCAGTCAGCCAGTGGCCATTGTGCCTGTGGCCTTGAACTTGTTTCAAGACTATGATGAAACACACACTGACGGCAGCAATCATTTTATCTACACACGGTTCCTTGTGCCACACT
>Ga0214921_10002389_pt1 | contig 30634 bp, 27 predicted proteins | sample LL1505_MetaG_FD_177992 | JGI IMG/M metagenome (GOLD analysis project Ga0214921, IMG submission 177992) | Freshwater microbial communities from Lake Lanier, Atlanta, Georgia, United States - LL-1505 | ecosystem: Environmental > Aquatic > Freshwater > Lake | place: USA: Georgia | collected...
TTACCAAGGCCCCAAAATTTGAGGTTGTTAAGCCTACTGAAAAGGCAAAGAAAAGCGAAAATATGATAGAAAAGAAAATTATTGGTTCACTAATTATTATTTTATAAAAGTTAAATAAACCGGCCCCATAAATTGCGCTAACCAGTAAGTAAAGCATATAGGCATTTTCAATAGCAGCAATTAGCATTACCACATTTTTAACATCCAAAAAGGAAGGCCGAAAAAGCCCTGCAAAAACAGCTACAGGAAACTTTGCTAATATGCCTGAAACAGAGCCATCAAATTCACCAATATCAAAGGAGTTTCCTTTATTATAATCTTGCTTTAAATCTTTTTGGGTAACTGATGCTTTTGTTACAATTTTATCAAGCGAGGAGTATTGACCAAAACTTTCCTTAATGGAATTGAATCCCAATGAAGCTAAAGCTATTGTAAATGTTAGTATTAAAGGCGCAATCAATAATTTAACAATTGGACTTTGAATTCCTTTAATTCTCTCGAACGAAATCCACAATAAAGCTCCTGGTACTAGTCCCAAAAAAATGTATGGTTTTATATTTATTAAAATCGAACTGCAAATAAAACCGATGAATATGTTTCTAATTCTATTGTTTTTTACAATGAAAACTTGGTGAAAACAATAGGTGAGTAACCCAGCACATGAAAGAGTGTATGTATCTTTAAGTACTCCAGAACCCCAAAACAAAACTGAAGGAATAAACAAAATTGCAAAAGCTAATTGCTTACTTAACATTGGATAGTAATAAATAAAAACCTTGTAAAGCCTCCAAATACCAATGTATGCTGCTGCCGATAAAACTATTGTAGTTAATATATAGCATCTAAGTCCTATGAACGCAAAAAAGGTTGTCCACCTTACTACTTGCCACGATTGCACATCACGCCAATAATCCGGGAATCCTGTACTTGCATCAAAATATTGATAGAGGAAGTATGGAATTGCTCCAAAAGTTAATTTCCAAAAAATAGGGTTGTGCCTAAAAAATAGCTTTGTCATACAAACAGACGCCTCAAAATAGGCTGTAGTATCTCCACCTAAATAATATAAAGTATAAATCAAACACAAAGCCACACCACCAAGCATTTTTGCTAAGATTCCATTAGCAAAGTATTTGTAATGTGGTTCTAAGGCTATTTTTTTATTGGCCCTTGATTTTGCTATTTGATAAATTATAAAAATGTAAATTGGAGACAAAACAAAATCCCAAACCTGAAGATATTTCATGATTAGGAATATTTATTGTTATTGAACATTGGGCAAATATAATTTTAGTATACAATAATGCATTTAATTTATTTTAACCCCTATCATTAAGACATCATCAACTTGAAAGTTTTTGCCTTTCCAGTCTTCAAAAATATTTTTGATACTATTTTTCTGACTTTGCATTTGATCTTGTGATACACTAAGCAATAATTGCTTTAAGTTTTTGGTCATAAATTTTTTATTGAAACTACCTCCAAACTGGTCGGCGTAACCATCAGTAAAAATATATGCAACGTCTCCAGATTCAAAGTCTATTTCTTCAACCTCAAATATTTTTTCTTTATTTTCAATGTAACCTCCAACTGAAAATGGCGAACCTTTAATTGTCAACAATTCATTGTTTTTTACATAGTATAGAGGACGCTGAGCGCCTGAAAAGTAAACCTTTTTATTACTAAAATCAATTGTAAAAACTGACATATCCATTCCATCTTTATTTGATGTATAATCTAACTTTTGTTTTAATGCTTTTTGTATTCCGAAATTCATTTCGGTAAGTATTTTGCCCGGATTTGTAACGCCAAGGTCGTTTACAACATTGCTTAGTATTGTTGAACCTATCATACTCATCAAAGCTCCTGGAACACCATGTCCTGTGCAATCTACAGCTGCTATAACCAGTTTTTTATCGCGTTCTGAAAACCAATAAAAGTCACCACTTACAATGTCTCTTGGTTTAAATAAAATAAAGTGATTCTCATCATTTAAATATTTAGATTCTGATTTAGAAAGAAGCGCGTCTTGTATTCGTTTCGCATAATTGATACTATCGGTAATATCTTTGTTTTTCTCAGAAATAATTGCGTTTTGTTCTTGAATTTCGAGTGTTCTTTCCAACACTTTTTTCTCCAGATCAATATTCAACTCCAATTGCATTCTGTTGTTTTCTTGTAGCTGTAAAAAAAGTTCATTTTGCACTTTTTGTTTTTCGTCCTTTAAAATTTTTACGCTTTCGGACAGTGCAAAAGATAAAAATATTAACTCAATACCCGAACCCATTTGAATGCTGTATTCGGTTGTAAAATTATGTGGAAGCAAACCAAAGTTTTTGAGCATTGCGGTTAATACCCCAATTATCAATAATGTGAATGCTATTAAAAAATATCTTGCAGGACGGTAGCCACTTCTAAATACAATTATTGAGGTTATTAAAATAATAATATTTGATATGAGTCCAATAAGGTTTAGGGCTTTTAAACTAAATGCATAAAGTGGATTTTCGAAAAAAGATATAAAGAATAAAATTGCATCGGCAACAGCAATAATATTTAGGACATTGCAAAATTTTGGTGTGTATTTTTGTGTAGATAAAATTTTTTGAGAAAATTTGATGAGAAAAAAAATCGCGAATGAGCCCGCCATTGGTATCATATGGTTTGCTAACCAAGTGCTATTTGGCCATAAATATTGAAATGCTAAACCATCTAGCGAAAGTTGAAATAATCCTATACCAATTATATAAGATAGGTAAAGATAGTTGATACGTTCATTTAATGATGAGCCTAAAAATAGAGATAGAAAAAGTGCAAAAACTAAAATACCATAGTAAAACCCCAACGTTATTTGTTCTAAATAGTCGTTTTGTGCAAGCTTTATGGTCTTCAAAATTCTTACAGGAAAGATGGTAGCCTCTCCATCACAATACAAATGAGCATAAATAGTTTTTATTTCATTGGCAGAAAATTGCAATTCGAAAAGAAAATTTTTATGCATAATTTCCCTTCTAACAAATGGAAAGTGGTCACCAACTAATTTGTACGAATAGTTGCCTGCCGAATCAGGTAGATACAAGAAAAGTTTATTAAAAAATGGATAGGGTAATTCGAGTATCAGTTTTTTTGAAGTTGAATTATTTTTTATTTTTATTCTGAACCAATAGTTTGATGTTGTAAAACCTAAGTTAGGTGCACTACTAGATTTATTTAAAAAAAACGGAATTTTAGAATCTATTTCTGATACCATATTGAAATTTACTGTATCAACATCATCTTCAAAAATGTATAATTGTTTATAAACGTTGTACTGAAGTGTTGTGTCGTTTATATATACAATCGATTCATTTTTAGCGCCAAATAAATTTACAAAAACGAAAACAAAAAAGATTATTGTATAATGTTTAAACATCTGTAAAATCAAGGTAAAACAATTTTGTTACTGTGCTAAGCAAACTAAAAGTTTAGTACTTAGTTTGTGATTAAGAATTAATAATTGCTTTTTTATTTTGATTGAATTTAGAAACGACTATGATTGAAGAAATTAAACCAGTAATAAATATGAGCGTTGAAATGATCTGAGCTTGAGTAATTCCGCCAAGTATATCATATGTTGTGTTTACACGAATAAGTTCTACCGCAAATCTTTCAATACCATTAAATATTAAATATATAGAAAACAAAAGGCCTACAATTTTTGTATTTTTTCGTAAGTACCACAATACAAAAAACAATAATGTGCATACTATAGCTTCATATAATGGTGTTGGAAATACGGCGTTAGCAAGTTGCATACAATGTTGCCCTTGACAACCGATAATGGGAATGCCTTCATTAATGACGTTATGAGGATATTTGTAAGCCCACAACCAATCGGGCATAAATTGAAGGTAGTTCGGTTTAGTTGTTTCGTTAATAATTCCCCAATCGCCATCACCCGAAAAATGGCAGCCAAACCTTCCGATGGCATAGCCAATCATAAGCGAAGGCGCACTACTATCCATCAAATAAGGAAAGTAAAGTTTGTGTTTTTTTGAATAAAAATATAAAGCCGCGGTAGCGCAAATTAAACCGCCGTACCATGTTAGTCCACTAAATGATAGCAATGAGCCAATTGGGTCTTGCGCAAAATCATTTATGTTCTCGAGATTATGAAAAATTTTTGCACCAAGTATTCCAAATATGGCTGCTATAAATGTCATATTGCCAACATGTTCAGCAGCTGTAATTTCGATAGTTTTCTCAATTGGTTTTGCAAGTTTTAATTTATAAGAACTATAAAACTTATAGTATGTTGCCAAGGCTCCAACAAATAAGCCACCAAACAATGAGCCTTTAGCAGAAAGCAATGTAGAGGGAGGGTCGCTTACAAACATTGTATAGTTTTGTATTATGAATATTAATTTATACCCAAATACAAAACCTAAAAAACCATTTAAAAACAATTCAAATGAAGTAGCAGGTAAGCCAACTATTTCTTTTCTATAGCTTGGTTTTATGTTATGTAATATTGTTAACCTAGTTAGCTCTTTGCCCCAAAGCCAAGCAGCTACAATAAACGCCAAACCCATAAATAAACCAAAGGTTTGAATTGGTAATGGGATTTTTATTCCAAATAAATCAAACAAAAAATCGCTAAACGTTGGGTACATTAATTAGGTTTGTTAGGTACTGTTTTGGGTTTATTTGGGTTTTCGTATTTGTATTGATTGGGCATATACTTTGTTTGAATCTCTTCTTTCTCACTTTCAAAGTGTTTAAAAACAAAAAGCATAATTCCAAGTAAAATAGTAAAAACAATAACAAAAACTAACTTTGAATTGTAACTAAAGTTATCAAGTCGTTTTGCAAAAATTCCTCTTTCTTCATTGGATTTTTTTTTAATCCTCTTTCTCAACCTACCGCTATTTGGAGATATGCTATACTTTTCAGTTTCTAAATTTGACATATTATTATTCTGGGGTTCTATCCTCTTGTATTTTGTTATTAATAATTACGCTTTTTCCTGTTGGGTTTTTTCCTGATTTTTTTGCAGGTTCTTGCAACGAGTAATAAACTATAACGCCAGTAGTTGCTACAATACTAAAAATAAAAATAGGATGTTGAATGAAATTTATAATTCTTCTTTTTAACGTCTTTTTAGGTTTATGTTTTTTAACCCTTATTTTTTTCCTCAATCGCCCGCTGTTGGGCGAAATTTCATACATTTCATTTTCCATAATTATTCAATTTAAAGTTTTTTAGTTTTTCATTAATTTTTTGATTGATACTAATTCGCCATTAACAGAACCTACGTCGGTATTTGATTTTAGGTACACTAATTCAATTTTGTTTATTAAATCAACATCAAACGGCACCCTAACTTTTACATAGTTTGGAGTGAAACCGTGTATAAATCCGTTTTTGTTTTCCGACTCAAAAAGTACTTTAGCAGTTGTACCAATATTTTTGCTGTAAAACTCATGTTGTTTTTTTGCCGATAAAATTCGTAGCATTTTGTTGCGTTTGTTTCTAACATTTTTCGGAACAACCTCACCTAATAATATAGCCTCAGTATTATCGCGTTCGCTATAAGTGAAAACGTGTAAATAGGATACATCAAGTTTATTTATAAAATTATATGTTTCTAAAAACAGTTCATCAGTTTCTCCAGGAAAACCAACAATTACATCAACACCAATACAGCAATTGGGCATTGCTTTTTTTATTATTTCAACTCTTTCGGAGTACAATTCGCGCATGTATCTTCTGCGCATTTTTTTTAGTATTTCGTTGCTACCACTTTGCAATGGTATGTGGAAGTGCGGTACAAACTTCTTTGAAGTAGCAACAAATTCTATCACCTCGTTTTTTAGCAAGTTAGGTTCGATAGATGAAATTCTAAATCGTTCAACCTCTTCAATTTTATCTAATTCATTTATCAAGTCTAAAAAAGTATGCTTATGTTTTTTGTTTCCGAATTCGCCTTTGCCATAATCTCCAATGTTTACTCCTGTAAGCACAATTTCTTTTATTCCCTCTAATGCTATTTTTTTTGCATTACCAATAACGTTTTCCATGTTATCGCTTCGGCTAATTCCTCTGGCAAGCGGTATGGTGCAATAAGTACATGTATAGTCGCAACCGTCTTGCACTTTTAAAAAAGCCCGTGTTCTGTCGCCAATAGAATAAGCATCAACAAAAACATTTGCATCTTCAATTTCGCAACTATGAATTTCTGTTTTCGACTTTTTTGTAAAGTCGTTAATGTAGCTTGTAAGCTTAAATTTTTCGCTGGCACCTAGCACCAAATCAACTCCATCTATTTTAGCAATTTCTTCTGGCTTTAGTTGTGCGTAACAACCAACTATGCAAATAAAAGCATCATTATTGGCACGCAAAGCGTCTTTTACTATTTTCTTACATTCTTTATCCGCATTTTCGGTTACCGAACAAGTGTTTATTACATATACATCGGCCTTTTCATGAAATGAAACACGGATATAACCATCGGTTTCGAACCTACGTGCTATGGTTGATGTTTCTGAAAAATTTAGTTTACAGCCTAATGTATGAAAGGCTACCGTTGGTTTAAATTCCATGTAGCAAATATAATTATTGATTGATTATTCAGAAGTTTAAATTTTTTGAGGAATAAAGAGTAAAATAGACTTTAAATTTTAAGAAGATTAAAATAGAGTCCTACCATTATAATTTGCCTGTGCTATAAAACAAACACTGTATAATTAATATATAACAGAATAAATATCTTTTTAAGACAGACAATATTTTCAATAAGCTTTTACAACTTTAATTATCGTATCACCTAATTCTATCACATATGAGTCATATAGTTTGCACCTTAAGCGGTGTTCTATAACATCATTAACTTTTACATCGCCCGCCTGAACAATTGCCTTGGCAGTTCCTCCTGTATCTGCAATGCCAACTGCTTTTAGTAATTTTATCAACTCAATATATTCAGTTTTTAACTCAAACTCATAGGTTTTCATATAGTTACAATGCTTTTATTTAATGTAATTTAGCACACAAATAAATGAATCTTTTTAACACCATTGGATATGGAAAACGAAAATAAGCAATTACAACTTTTAGTAGAAAAGGTTGGGTTAACTATGAAAGAAGGTTTATCACCTTACGGCAGATGGATTGCAGGAAAACTAATTAGTGCCGAATACGGAAAGGTTGTTTTTGAAATTGAAGTGCGCGAAGACATGACAAATCCTTTGCAAATGTTGCACGGCGGCGCTACTGCTGGCATTGTTGATGAGGTAATTGGGATTGCTGTTTTTAGTTTAGGACGACCTAATTTTTATACTACAATAAATTTAGTAATAGATTATTTTGCAACAGCAAAGCTAGGAGACATTGTAGTTGCCTCAGCCACTATTATAAAACCAGGAAACAATATCATCAATGTTAAATGTGAGTTATGGGATATAACGCAAAAAAAACTATTGGTAAACGGCAGTAGTAATTTAATGAAGATTGAACAAACTTTTGGATTGTAATTTAGCTGTCTATTTTTTCACGGATACATAATAAGGATCAACAGTAACCTCTATCTTTTTGGGCAACACTTCAAGTGTAGTCAAGTTAATAAATGCAATATTACCATTGCGACCAACACACTCGGTGGTATGATGCGGTGCAGGACCATCATCACTTTGGTTGCGGTTTGCAACAATTACTAATTTATTGGCATCATCAACAGCAATTCCGTGAGGCTGGTGTCCAGTATATAGTTTGGTAACAAGTGAATTGTTTTTATAATCTAAAACAGCAACCGTACCGCGTTTTTTTGCAGTTGTTACGGTGTCTTCAGTGCAAGTTGCAAAAGCATAATTGGTTGACTCTGAAAACACAATTTCTTGTGGATATGAACCAACGTTTATAATAGCCAATTGTGCGTCGCTAATCGCATCATACACCCTTAATTGATTACTCTTTTGGCAAGTTATAAAATATTTACTTGCATCTGGTGTAAACCTAATATCATGTGCATTTAATGATGTAGCGTTGGAAGCATCCCATTGCAATGGATTGCCATCTAAACTTATTGTATTATCAAGTTCAGGATATAAAGGGTTTTCTATATTAATTTTATACATTGCATTGCCTGATTGGCTCAGTACATAAAGCTTTTTACCATTTGGATGCAAGGAAATACCATGTGGGTATTTAAGCCAATCGCTATTGTACACACGCAATACCTTTAGGTTTTCTAAATCTAAATAATTGATAACACCCTGAGGTGACCAATCCACAGCAAAAGCATTCTTACCATTGCTCGTAATAACTAGCGTGTTCCAATTTCCTGAACCACCTCCATTGCCATTGTTAAGGGTTACTTCTCCAATAAAGCTATCATCAAATGTGCTATATTTTTGTATGGTTGTGCCGGCAGTAAAAATCACATACCAATATTTTCCATCGGGTGATATTTGTATTTGGTGCGGACTTTCTTGCTGCGCTGTTTTACCTACTTTAACATAACGCATTGGAACAAGTAATTTAGGGTCAATAATATTTATAATATCACAGCCTTGTGTTGCCACATAGTATTTTGATTTGTGTGCATAATCAGAAAACTTTACTAGACCATTTGCATTGGGCGCGCCTTTATCAATCCAATCGCGGAGTGTAATTACTTCTTCACGCGAAAGCGGGTTTTTACTTGAAGGCATGGTTGGAATATTGCTTATACCTAAATCTTTATATGTGTTGCAAAACAAATACATACTGCTTTGTGTATGCCAATAAGGTATTATAACTGCACCACTTCTAGTTCCCACAAACATATCATCCCATGTGCTGAGGTTTAGCCCTGCTGCGGCTTGGTTGCTATTGGTATTGTGGCAGCCCGAAGTAGCGCATTTAGCTAAAATGATTTTTTCAATATCTTTTGGGTAATCACTTTCTTCTATTTTTAATATTCTGTCATCGACCTTGCATGATACAACGCATAGTGCAAGGAAAAGGAAATAGAAGCGGAGGGTTTTCAAAGTATCAAAGAAAATAATTAAATGATTGTACTATTGATTGTATTCTTTATTCGCTAATAAATAAGTAACTGCCATTCTAACAGCTACGCCATTTTCTACTTGCGGTAAAATAATAGATTGATGACTATCGGCTACATCACTTGATATTTCAACACCCCGATTAATTGGGCCAGGATGCATAATGACAATTTCCTTGTTAATATTTTCAAGAATACTTTTTGTAAGTCCGTATTGCATTGTGTATTCACGCAAAGAAGGAAAATAGCTAATGTTTTGACGTTCAAGCTGAATTCGCAACATATTCGCAACATCGCACCAATTAAGGGCATCAATAAGATTATGCGAAACATGCACACCTAACTCATTGATATGTTTTGGTATGAGTGTAGCAGGTCCGCAAACCATTACCTCAGCACCTAATTTTTGTAAACAATAAATATTTGATAATGCTACACGCGAGTGCATAATATCACCTACAATAACAACTTTTTTGCCTTTAAATGTTCCGAGCTTTTCCTCTATACTATAAGCATCTAACAATGCTTGTGTAGGGTGCTCATGCGTGCCATCACCAGCATTGATAATTGAACAATTTACGTGTTGCGACAAAAAATGTGCGGCACCAGCACTTGGGTGACGCATTACCACCATATCAACTTTCATGGCTAAAATATTATTGACAGTATCAATAAGTGTTTCGCCTTTGTTTACTGAAGATGAGGATGATGCAAAATTTATAACATCGGCACCTAAACGCTTTTGTGCAAGTTCAAAAGATAATTTTGTGCGAGTAGAGTTTTCGAAAAAAACATTAGCAATGGTATAATCGCGTAATGAAGGAACTTTTTTTACGGGTCGGTTAAGAATATCTTTAAATGTTTTGGAAGTATCCAAAATCAATCTTAAATCAGAGTTGTTTAACTCTTTAATTGAAATTAAATTTTTAACCGAAAGTGTTTGTTGCATATTTTTTTAATGCTTTGCGAACTTACATTTTTTATCTCAATTTCTTTTATCCAATCCCCACATTAATTTTTGACGAAGTGTAGTTACAAAGTTATGATGTGGTAAACGTATAATTGATGCGGTAAATTTTTCGCGCATTACTGTAAGTTCTATATCCTGTTCAATAATTGCACTTTTAGAATCAAGTGTAACTAAAAATTTTTTGTTTCGGCCTTCGGCCTTAATTGTCAAAACTTCTTTGTCAGAAATTACAAGTGGTCGAACATTTAAGTTGTGTGGCGAAATTGGAGTGATGATAAAATTTTCCGAATCGGGCATTACTATTGGCCCTCCACAGCTTAATGAGTAAGCAGTAGAACCGGTTGGAGTTGCAATTATTAAACCATCAGCCCAGTAGGAGTTTAGTAACTCTCCGTTTGTTGAAACGTGAATTGTAATCATCGCGGAATTATCGCTTGCACGCAATGTAAATTCATTTAAGGCAAAATTATTTTCGCCAAACAAGTTGTTTTCTGTTTCTAGTCTAATAAGTGTTCGTTCCTCAACTAATCCCTTGCCGTCAATTATCTGGTCAATAGCATTGTCTATTTCTTCGATATTTATGCTTGCTAAAAACCCCAAACGCCCAGTGTTTATTCCTACAATAGGTATTTTTGTGTGCTTTATATGTTGTATGGCGCTGAGTATAGTGCCATCACCACCAATGCTAAAAAGAATATCAGCCTTATCTTTTAAGTTGGCCCCATTCTCATAAATACCAGTAATATTTTTAAAATGTATATGTGGCTTAATTAAAGCATAAAATTCGCTATTAATGTGCAAATTTGCGCCTAACTGCTCCAATTTAGCAATTGCGTTTTTTATTGGAGCAAGATTATAATTGTTAAGGCTTTTACCAAAAATGGCTATTTGCATAAATAGGATATGATAATAAAATTACTTATTCATTAATCGTTGGTTTTTAATCATGTTGGCTTCTTGTACGGTTACTCTTTTGCCATCATAATAAGCAGCTACAAAGGGACTTGTAGAAATATTTGATTTCGTTTTTCGGAAAGCCTTAGCCTCTGCATATCTTTTAAATGTTCCAATTGTGTATTTGTACCAACCATCTTGTAACTCAGTTTCAATTGCTTCAGTTATATTAAATTCTTGAGAAACTTTTTCGGAAGTACTTTTGCTTTGAGTTGCACATACTTGAACCTTATATACTATGCCTTGGCTGGTTGTAGTATTTAATTGTTTAGGTAAAGATTGAACCATTTTTTTAGCAACTGGACTATCAACGCTTTTTGACTTTGTAGGTTCAACTACTGATTTTCGAGTACTAATATTTTCACTACTTGTGGCACTAGAGATACTTATCTTTTCAGTTCCTTCATTGGTTTTAAATTCAAAATTAACTTCATCGTTTAACTCGATTTTTTTTGTTTCGCCTTTATCTAGATATTGCAATGAGCCTTCCAAAACAAACTTCTTAGAATCATTTCCATCTCTTAAAATATTGTATGAAAAAGTGAATTTATTATCTTTAGGTACTTCACTCCATAAATGTTTTACTTTATTGTCTAAGAATGAAAATGTACTGCCAGCATTATCGTCTGATTTAGCTTTAAAACCCATCGGAACAATATCTTCATACTTAAGAAAACCACTAAGCGCTGTTTGTTCAATTTCAATTTTAACAGTTACTTCTGTTGCACTTATAACAGAGAAATTCCTTTTTGCTGAAATGCTTATTGGCTGTTCAGTTTTAGGTTGTTTTTCAATTGAGCTTTTTGTTTTTGTAGGCAGTCCAACAATAACTTTTTGTGGTGTTTCTAATTCTTTCTTGGTTTCTTCTTCAGCATCTTCTTTCTGAAACGTAATATTAAAATCATCAAATTTTATATTAGTAAGCTTTTTATTTTGATTAAAATATATACGCCCCTCTATCTTTCCCCTTCCTTCAATAGTGCTGGGGACAAACATTTTAAATTTTATTTTTATTATGTCTTGAACAGGTATTTCGTTCCATTTGTAGGTTAGGTAATTATGAACGAAAGAAAACTCTGCTCCACCCGATTCTAGTTCTTGTACAGTAACTCCAATTGGGAAAAACTCTTCAACCTTAACAAAACCTTCTATGTCGCCACGCTCAACAATCATATTAACTTCTACTTCCGAACCTGGATTTATATATTGTGGTACATCCATCGAAACCAAAATAGGAACCCCACCAGAAAATGATTGTGTAATTTTTAAAACAAACAGCAATATTATACTCAGTAGTTTTAGCCTCATAATTGATATAATTCAAATGACCAAGATGAATATTTTTGACATTAACAAAATCAAAAAATAAACAAACTTTAATTGTTTTTTAATATGAAATTAGAAACAATAATACGAATTAATAAAAAATACCAAATAAAAGTTGAATAATCTGCTAATGCATATATCTGAAAAATCAATATGCTTGAAAAATATAGCTACAAAAAATTTAAAATAATTGTATAAAAAACAGTTAAAAATAATTAGTAAAAACTATTTTTAACTGCTTTGCAATGAAGATACATAGGCAATGTTAGCCTTTTACAAATTTCAATGTTTTATTGTTTTTGTTTGATGATACTTTAATAAAATAAATACCTTTTGATAAAAATGAAATGTCAATTTTCTCTGTATCATTTAATACCTTAAATTTTGGAAAAACTATTTGTCCATTTGAGCTATTAATTTCTACTGTACAATTTGAACCATTTTTTAACGAAATAAATTCTTGGGCAGGGTTTGGTTGTATTGTTAAAGATTCTAATTGTTCAATATTACTTATTCCACCAATAATATTAATTGGTTTTGTTATTGAATCTAGTCCGCAATTGTTTGATGCAATAAGCAATATATTATACATTCCAAATGCCGCGTAATTATGCTCAGGATTAAAAACAGAACTTGTATCACCATCGCCAAAATTCCAAAAATAATTTGTTGCAAAACTACTTGTATTTGTAAATACAACTATGCCAGGATTGGTAATATCTATTGCACTAAAAGTTGCAATTGGTAATTGATTAACTGTAACAAAAACAGAATCTGATTTTACACAGCCAGAAGTGTTTGTAGCAGTTAAAACATAATTTACGTTGGCAAGTGGACTTACGGTTATATTGGCTCCTATTAAACTTCCCGGTTCCCAAGAATAAGTTGTTCCACCACCTCCGCCACCTACATTAGTTGCAGTTAGTGTTGTGCTATCGCCTTGACATAATGTATCTGCCGAGACAGCTATTGTAAAGTTTGGCGGATTGCGAGGAGTTACAACAATAGTTTTGCTTACTGAACATCCTGAATTATCAGTACCAACAATGGTGTAGGTTGTATTTATAGTTGGGTTAGCCGTAACCATATCACCTGTGTTTGAGCTTAAGCCAGTGGCAGGGCTCCATGTGTAAATATTTGCACCAGTTACTGCAACATCTACTCCACTTGTTCCAACACAAAATGAAATTTGATTTTGTTGCGGACCAGTTCCTACAGGTGTAATTGTTAATACAGGAAGAGGGCTATTAGTTACATTAACAAACACAACCGATGATGTATCGCTTAAACCGCTGCTCAAGCATGAAATATAGCATCTGTAATAATGTGGTGTTGAAATAATACCAGTATTAAGAGTTATTGAATTTTGAAGTGTGTCAACCCATGGGCCGTTTGGATTATCAGATAATTGCCATTGGAACACCAAACCACTTTCGCCAAAAGATGAAGCTGTTGATGAGATAATGCTTGCTCCTGACCCTCCGCAAATGGTTGTTATACTAGCAGCAACATTGCCCACAGTTGGTTGCCCGTTACAAACTGGCGGATAAGTATCATACTCAATATCATCAATATAAATATTTTTACCTGCATCACCATAACCTCTTAAAATGATGTAGTTGGTGTCTGTGATAAAACTAGTAGGAACATTAAAACTATAATAATTCCAAGTGTTTGCTGAAACCAAATCAGGCTGATTAATTGTATTGCATCGTGCAACAGAACCAATCCTTGTGGCAGTTACAATGGACGTATCGGTATTTACTAAAACTACTAAACTATCATAGTTCAAAGATGTACTGTCTCTGTACATCCAAAAGCTAAAGTAAGCTTGATTGCTTCCTAGTCCGCTATAATCTATACGGGCAGTTATCAATGATTGAGAAACACCTGCTAAACTATTAAAAGCTTTAAAACGTGCCACTCTGGTTCCACCATGAGGTGTAACACCGGGAGAATTGTTATTACCAGCAACTCCTGTTGTTCCTGCCCACAAGCTTTGTGGTCCTGGCAGCTGCGGTGATAATGACCAGCCTATTGGAAGAAAGGGGTTTACTTCAAAGCCTTGCGTTATAACAACTTGCGCATTTGAAAATAATGTAACAGCACTAAATATGACTGTAACTAAAAAATGTTTGTAAAAAATTTTCATGGGTATTTTAAATTTCTACAAAGCAATGTTTTGTAATAAATCAATCTTTATAGTATTCCGATTTAAGTTAATGAAATTAATATTCTAATTAATATTATTTGAAAATGTAATAGTTAAAATCAACTTATGTTTTAAAGGTAAAAAGATTAGTTTTGCGCAAATAAATTTACTTCATGGAAAGGTACAATGCGCGTGGTGTTTCGGCTAGTAAGGAGGATGTTCATAATGCTATAAAAAATATTGACAAAGGATTATTTCCAAGTGCATTCTGCAAAATAATTCCTGATTTGTTGAGTAGCAATGATGAAGATTGTTTGGTAATGCATGCTGATGGTGCAGGAACAAAATCATCATTGGCTTATATGTATTGGAAAGAAACTGGCGACATGAGTGTGTGGCGAGGAATTGCTCAAGACGCAATTGTTATGAATACCGACGATTTATTGTGTGTGGGCGTAAACAACAATATTCTTTTATCATCAACCATTGGCCGCAATAAAAATTTAATACCAGGCGAAGTAATTGCCGAAATTATTAATGGCACCGAAGCCTTCTGTGAAAACATGCGAAAATATGGTGTTAATATTTTTACAACGGGAGGCGAAACTGCGGATTTGGGAGACTTGGTAAGAACAATTGTTGTTGACTCAACTGTTATTGCTAAAATAAAAAAACACGACGTTATTTGTAACAATAACATCGTTAATGGCGATGTAATTGTTGCATTGGAAAGTTTTGGAAAAGCCACTTACGAAACAGAGTATAACGGAGGTATGGGCAGTAATGGTCTTACAAGCGCACGACATGATGTGTTTGCAAAAAAGTATTCACAACAATTTCCAGAATGCTATGACAGTGCTGTTGATCCAAAATATATTTTTAGCGGAACCGGCTTATTAACTGATGAACTTGAAGTTGGAACAGAAAAAATTACGCTAGGTAAATTGGTACTATCACCAACAAGAACGTATGCACCAATAGTTTTTGAAATATTAAAAAGTATGCGCAAACACATACACGGAATGATACATTGCAGCGGTGGCGGACAAACCAAAGTGATGCATTACGTAAACGATAATATCCACGTTATCAAAAACAATTTGTTTGATATTCCGCTGCTTTTCAAAATTATACAACAACAATCAAACACAAGCTGGAATGAAATGTATAAGGTTTTCAACATGGGTCACCGATTGGAATTTTATTGTAATGCCTCCGTTGCTAATGATATTATGGCAGTTTCTAATAGCTTTGGTGTGCGTGCACAAATAATTGGCGAAGTAAAAAATAGCCCAAAAAAACAACTAACAATACAAACAGAAAACGGCATTTTTGATTATTAAAACTCTGGTTTGTCTAATATTACATAATTGATTAAATAAATTTCAGCATAAAGAAATGAGAAAAAAAATAGTAGCAGGAAACTGGAAAATGAATTTACAATATGATGAAGCGTTGGAATTAATTAATGAGATTACTGATTTAACTTTTGGTTTAAATGACGAAAATATTTCTATTGTAATTGCACCAGCTTTCCCATATCTGAAGGACGCTGCAGAGCTTGTATTATCGTTTTCACATTTGTCAATCGCAGCGCAAAATTGTGCTAATAAAGATAAAGGAGCATTTACGGGCGAAGTTTCTGTTAGTATGCTTCAATCAATAGGAGTAGAATATGTAATTATTGGACACAGCGAACGAAGGTTATACTATGGAGAAACAAACGAAACTGTAAAACAAAAAATTGATTTAGCTTTAAGTAACAACATAAAGCCAATAGTATGTGTTGGTGAGTCATTAGATGAACGTAACACTACAAAGCATTTTGAAATTGTTAAATCACAAATAACCGAATGCACAAAACACCTAAGCCCTGAACAATTTGTAAATGTGATTATAGCTTACGAACCTGTTTGGGCAATAGGTACAGGGTTAACCGCAACTCCCGCACAGGCCCAAGAAATGCACTCTTTTATTAGAGAAACTATTTCTAATAACAATGGGGTAGCCGTTGCAAACAATTGCTCTATCTTATATGGCGGAAGCTGTAACGAAAACAATGCAAAAGAACTTTTTACTTGCATGGATATTGATGGAGGACTGATTGGTGGTGCCTCAATAAAAGTAGATAGTTTCTATAGTATAATTTGTGCCTTGCGATAATATAATTGAGGTTAATTACATATTTTGAATACATAAACACTTTAAAACCTTAATAACTGAACCCCTTAACCAATTTAATTATTTTCTTACTTTCGCAAACTTTGAATTAAAAATAATATCACAAAATAGTATGGATTACAAAAAGTTAAACAACATTGTAGGCTGGTTAGTTTTTGCAATAGCAGCCTTTACCTACCTTTCTACCATTGAGCCTACAACTAGTTTCTGGGATTGCGGAGAGTATATTGCCACGTCTTTTAAAATGGAAGTAGGACATCCACCGGGTGCTCCTTTATTCAACATCTTAGGCCGATTTTTTACACTGTTTTCAGATGCTGAACATGCAGCCAAAATGGTAAATAGTATGAGTGCTTTAATGAGTGCATTCACCATTTTATTTTTGTTTTGGACTATTACCGCTTTAGCAAGTAAAATATGGAAAAATGGTGGTGAAAAGGAAATGAGTACAGGTTCGTTAATCACTATTTTAGGTAGTGGAATTGTTGGAGCTTTAGCTTATACATTTTCTGATTCATTCTGGTTTAGCGCTGTTGAAGGTGAGGTGTATGCTTCTTCTTCATTTTTTACAGCTATTGTATTTTGGTGTATCCTTAAATGGGAGCAAGTTGCTGACGAAGCAGGTTCAGACCGTTGGATAGTATTTATTGGTTATTTGATAGGCTTATCAATTGGTGTACACCTATTAAATTTATTAACCATACCGGCAATTGTAATGATATACTATTTCCGCAAATACACTTATACTCGCAAATCATTTATCATTGCACTAATCACAGGTGTATTTAGTTTAGGATTCGTTCAAGGTGGTTTAATACCGGGCATTGCAAGCTGGGCAGCAAAATCGGAATTATTCTTTGTAAACTCTATAGGTTTGCCTTTCAACTCTGGTTCAATCATTTATTTTGCAATAATTATAAGCGGTATTATTTGGGGATTGAAATACACTGCTAAAAACAACAAACCTTTTGCAAACACTTTAATACTTGCCTTTACATTTCTATTAATAGGATATTCTACTTTCTTCACTTTAATTATTCGTTCTCAAGCAAACCCTCCAATGGATGAAAATAATCCAGAGAATGCTGTAACATTATTATCTTATTTAAACCGCGAGCAATATGGCGATTGGCCTATTTTGTATGGTCAGTATTACAACGCACCATTAGATGCAAATCAACCTTACAAAGATGGCCGTCCGGTTTACACTCGCAGCGATAAAGATGGTAAATACATCATCACGCAAGACCGTAAAAACTCTATTCCAAACTACGACCCTAAGTTTTGTACTATTTTTCCACGTATGTGGGATGACCAAGCAAGCCACGTAGCAGGTTATAAAGATTGGGCTGATGTAAAAGGAACACCTGTGCAAACAACCAATAGCCAAGGTGAGCCAACAACAATCATTCGTCCAACTTTTGGCGAAAACATAAAGTATTTCTTTAAATATCAAGTAGGGCACATGTATGGCCGGTACTTTATGTGGAACTTTGTTGGAAGGCAAAACGACCAGCAAGGACACGGTGGAATTTTGAAAGGTAATTGGATGAGTGGAGTTAAAGCTATTGATAGCATGCACCTTGGTAACCAAGACAACTTGCCAAAAAGCATGACTCAAAATAAAGCAATGAATAACTTCTATTTCTTGCCATTGATATTAGGTTTAATGGGTTTATTCTTCCATTTCAAAAAAGATAAATTTGATGCAGTAGTAATTTTGCTGATGTTCATCTTTACTGGCTTATCAATTATTGTATATTTGAACAACACACCTTACCAACCGCGTGAGCGTGATTACGGTTATGTAGGCTCTTTTTATGCTTTTGCAATTTGGATTGGATTAGGTGTTTATGCCATTCAAGATTTCCTTAAAAACAAATTGAACAACGCAACACTTTCAGGAGTTTTAGCAACTATTGTTGGATTAGCAATGGCACCAACTTTAATGGCTAAAGATGGTTGGAACGACCATGACCGAAGCAATAGATATACTGCACGCGACTTTGCTTATGATTATTTAAACTCATGCGCTCCAAATGCAATATTATTTACGAATGGCGATAACGATACTTTCCCATTATGGTACGCTCAGGAAGTAGAAGGCATTAGAACAGACGTTCGTGTTGTAAATTTGAGCCTATCAAATACTGACTGGTACATTGAGCAAATGCGTCGTAAAGCTTATGATAGCGACCCTGTTCCGATGACCCTTACAGCTGACCAAATCAGACAAGGAACACGTGATTACGTTCCTGTTTATAACAATCCTCAGTTAGGTTTAGATACTAACAGGTACTATAATATTAAAGAGTTGTTAGACTTTATTGCCAGCGAAGACCCAGCTAAGAAATTACAAACACAAGGAGGTTCCGACTTAAATTATTTACCAACTAAAAAAGTATTTATTCCTGTTGACTCTGCAACTGTTGTTGGCAATGGAACTGTTCCTGCTTTTTTAGCTGATAAAATTGTAAAAGGAGGTATTCCATGGACAATCAATAAAAGCTATATCATGAAAAATGATTTATTGATATTTGATATTCTTGCTACTAACAACTGGAAACGTCCTATTTATTTTGCAATAACTGTTGGTGATGATGCTTACATGGATTTGCAAGATTATTTTCAAATTGAAGGTTTAACTTATCGTTTGGTTCCTATTCGCAACAACAATTACGACGGGCAAACAGGCCGCGTATTAATTGATAAAATGTACGATAACCTGATGAATAAATTCAAGTGGGGCGGAATGGAAACCCCTGGCATTTATATGGATGAAAACAACATTCGTATGACTATGAATTTACGCAATAACTTCTCACGCTTAGCTGAAGAGCTATTAAAATACAATGAAAAAGCAAAAGCAATTAAAGTGCTTGATAAGTGCTTGCAAGTAATGCCTAAAGAAAATATTCCTTACAATTATTTTATGATGCCAATTGCAGAAAGCTATTACAAGGCCGGCGAGACTGTTAAAGGAAATAAATTGGTTGAAGAGTTAGGTGCAATATATGCAGATGATATGCGCTATTATTTAACACAAAAAGGAAAAGATGCCGAAACATTGGATAACGAGAAGCAACAATGTATGGGAGTTCTGCAACGTTTAATCATGGTATCTAAACAATACAAACAAGACGCAATAGGCAAAAAGATAGAAGCTGAGTTTACTAAGTTTAGCGCTCAATACACAAGGGGTTAAATTTATTTTCTACCTAACTAAAAGGCTGTTAAAAATTATTTAACGGCCTTTTAGTTTTTTAGTAGCTTTAACGAAGTGTTTATTTTTTTGCTACCTATGTTCTTACTAACCTTAATATATACATCCGAATCCATTCATTACACGTTTTTTAAAATATAGAAATGGTGTAAAAATAATTTAGTAACAAAAGCCCATTAAAATTCAATTAGATTTATTTTAATCGGTTAGTAATTTAAATAATTTAGATTTGCCTTAATAAAGTTTTATTTATGAAGTACCTTATTATTTTATTTATCGTTGCTTTTGTAATATTAAGTTCGTGGTCTTGCACCAAATGCACAAAGTGTATAGAAAAATCAGCAATGGATAGTATTGTTATTGTAGAATATCCAGAAACCTGTGGCAATTGGCGCGATATAAGTGTTTTTGAGAAACATGTTTACGAAAAAGCCTTGGTAGAAAGCAATGTTCAATGTATTAAAAAATCAAAAATCCCATTCATTAGACAATAGGTTTGGCATTGTCGTTTTATCGTCTATTTTTGCAAACTACAAATTTTAACCCATGATTAGAAATTCTATTTTATTTTTTGCATTTGTTTCATTAATAACAATCGCCTCATGTAGTCGTTGCAAGCAATGCAGCTATACATATAAAAATTCAGGAATCGATACAACAAAAACATTCGCAAAAGAATGTGGTAACACAAGCAAAACAAATGCTTATGAAAATAACTCTAAAGCTGAGGCTGCACGTTACAACGCAACATCAGATTCTTGTGTTTCCATCAAATAAAAAGTTTGTTTTTTTATTGAAACAAGAATTAATTTAAATTATTTATAGTGAAATTTACTGCAAGCATAAGTGTAATGCCACATAAAGCATTACTTGACCCACAGGGTAAGACGGTTACACTTAGTATGACAAATTTGGGTTTACCAGAGATTGAAAATGTTAGAATTGGCAAACATATTAGTCTACAAATTGAGGCAAAAAACAAAGAAGAAGCATCCATAAAAATAAACGAGGCATGTACAAAGCTATTGGCAAACCCAATAATGGAAAGTTTTGAATTTGAATTAACACAAATATAGATTCTGTTTTTGATTTGCTTTTGCAAGTAGTTATTTAGTCTATTTGTTGGATTTGATAACTTAAAAATAAATAATGTTTAAAACATTACTCATACCATTCATAGTATTATATAAAATTTGGTTTCTCCTTTATTTTATTGTTACTATGATTCTTTTTTTTCCCCTATTTTATATTTTATTAAGTACGGAAAAATGGTTTAGTAAAGCTTTTGCACTTAAAAAAGTTTGGGCGAATGTGTTGTGCTTTGGTGCAGGTGTTATTTACAAAACCCGGTATGACTATGTACCAACTAAAAACAAAACCTACATATTATGCTGCAATCACACCAGTTATGTTGATATAATATTGAGCTATTGCATAATTGATAATTACTTTGTTTTTATGGGTAAAAAAGAATTATCAAAAGTTCCACTCTTCAAAATCTTTTTTAAAAAGATGAACATTTTGGTAGATAGAAAAAGTATCACCGATTCGCACAAGGCATTTATACGCGCTGGTATTGAAATTGACAAAGGTCACAGTGTAATTATTTTTCCCGAAGGAACAATATCGCGCGAAGCCCCAAAGATGAGGCCATTTAAAAATGGAGCATTTAAATTGGCAATTGAAAAACAAATTGAAATTTTACCCGTTACATTTGTAAATGTTTGGAAAAGATTACAAGATAGGCCATTTTTTAAGGGTATTGCTGGACCTGGCATTACACATATAGTAGTTCACAAACCTATTTCAACAATTGGCTTGCAATATGATGATGTTGAAACACTAAAAAATAGGGTTAAAGAAGTAATACAAAGTTCAATAAAACAATAAATATTATGTCGAAAATAACAAATCAATTAGTTGATAAAATTTCGCACTTAGCTAGATTAGAATTTGAAAATGAAGCAAAAGAAGAAATTAAGAATGACATGGAAAGGATGTTAACTTTTGTTGAAAAGCTTAATGAAATTGAAACCGATAATGTTGAACCGCTTATATATATGAGTGATGAAACCAATGTACTTAGAGATGATATTGTGAAAAGCCAAATATCACACAAGGAGGGATTGCAAAATGCTCCACAGCATGATACCGATTATTTTAAAGTTCCTAAAATGGTTGAAAATAAAGGCAACTAAAAAATTTATAATTACCTAATCCATTATAATTTATCTTGGTTTTTATAATTTAAAAATATGCTGAAACTGAAGACGAAAACATTAGTAATTAGCTAATTTTCTCATACTATAGCGCAACAACAAATAGCGATTTTCTTCAAAGGTTTTAGTCTTGTTTAGAATACACACAAACAATAAATTAACACCAACAGTTGTCACTTAATAAAATAAGTGTACTTTCGCGGCCGATTTCAAAAAGTATTAAATTAAAATTAAAATGGCCAAAGCAAAAAACTTGATGGATTCAATGATTGATTCACAATCTAAAATCATTCACAATTGGGTTGACACAGCAAAAAAAATGCATAGCGCCTCAGTTGATGTTAATGCTTCAGAAAAAAGTTCAACACTTTACAACGAATGGTTAGAAAATCAAATGTGTATTTTCAAAAATATCACCATTAATAATGATAATACTGAAAACGGAAATACTAATACCAGCTCGGCAAACACTGAAAACTATTTTAAAAATTGGTATAACGGCCAAATGACTATGATAAAACAAATGACAGATTTTAACCAACAGATATTTACCCAAATGTCAAATGTTGGTAAACCACAATCTGAAATTTCTGAGCAATTTCAAACTATGAATTCTGCTTTGACTAATATGTACAATAACTGGACAGATACATTGAATAACACATTCGAAAATCTTTCAGGTACTATGAAAGACGGCCTAAACAAGGATGTATTTTCATCAATGTACACCAGCAATAATGTTTTCATGAAAATGTACGAAACATTTCAGCCATTGATGAAAATGTTCAATTCAAAAGGTTTTAATGCTGAACAGTTGAAAAATATTTTGACGGCTGACTTTTACAAAAACATGACTGAAAAAATGTTTGAAGGATTCTTCCCTAAATATGATTTTACAAAAATGTTTGAGACAATGCAATCAAACACTAAAAATATGATGGGTAACTCAACTAATTTCTCAAAAGAAATGGTTGATAACTACAACAACACTATGAAAAACATACCAGGTATGTTTACAAATCCTGATATGGCTAAAATGTTTCACGCATCTCAAGAAATGATGGATGCTTATAACAAACCTTTTGGGCAAATGATGAAAATGATGGCTCCTGGTAAAGAGAAATTGATGTTGGAAAGTATGGTTGAAACAATGGAAAAAATTAGTCAATACCAAACAAAACAAACTCAATTGCAATATTTATTGTACACAACCGCCGAAAATGCAATGGAAAAATCAATTGAAAATAATTTTAATAAAGTAAATGCTGGCGCTGAAATCACAAACTTTAACCAGTTTTTTACTGAATGGATGAATACTAATGAAAGTGCATTTACTACATTATTTGCTACTGATGAATTTTCTCAATTAAAGGCCGAGGTTACTGCTTTAAACATGGGCATTAAGAAAGATTTCGATAACCAATTAGTTTCATCATTCGAGAATACTCCATTTGTTTTCAAATCTGATATGGACGAAGTTTACAAGAGTTTATATGATTTGAAAAAGACGGTAAATCAAATGCAAAAAATGCTTGAAATTAATGTAGAGGAAAACGTTGTAGATGATGAAAAAACAGCATCAGCAAAAAGAAAAAAGAAGTAATTTGATTGTTTATATTACCCTAAAAAAGCGTGCTAATTAATTTTAGTGCGCTTTTTTATTTATCATATTGGTGTATTTAAATATACAACAGTTTATTACTTCAGACATCAAATCCCAAAAAGCTCTTCCTACCTAATCAAAAATTGAAACTTACCAATATTTTTTAGAGCAATACCTGTACCACGCGCAACTGCTCTTAGTGGGTCATCGGCTATGGTAACCGGTAGTTTGGTTTTGTGAGATATACGTTTATCCAATCCACGCAACAATGCTCCACCACCAGCTAAGTGAATACCAGTTCGGTAAATATCAGCACTTAATTCTGGAGGAGTCATTTCTAAGGCACTCAAAACGGCTTCTTCAATTTTAGAAATTGATTTATCTAAAGCATGCGCAATTTCAACATAACTAACAGAAATTTCCTTTGGAATTCCTGTCATCAAATCACGTCCGTGAACTGCATAATCTGGTGGCGGATTATCTAAATCTACCATAGCTGCTCCTACTTCTATTTTTATACGCTCGGCGCTACGTTCACCGATCATGATGTTATGTTGGCGACGCATATAATCTTCTATATTAGCTGTAAAGTCATCCCCAGCAATACGAATAGACTTTTCACAAACAATACCTCCTAAAGCAATAATTGCAATTTCGGAAGTTCCACCACCAATATCAATAATCATATTGCCCATTGGTTCTTCCACATCTATACCTATACCTATTGCTGCAGCCATAGGTTCGTGAATCATGTATACTTCTTTTGCACCTGCATGTTCGGCACTGTCGCGTACGGCGCGTTTCTCAACTTCAGTAATACCCGATGGAATACATATTACCATTTTCAATGATGGTTGAAACAATCTGCGACCAGGATTAATCATCTTAATCATGCCTTTAATCATTTCTTCTGCAGCTTCGAAATCCGCAATTACACCGTCTTTTAGCGGACGAATAGTTTTTATATTCTCATGCGTTTTACCATGCATTTGTTGGGCTTGACGTCCAACAGCAATTACCTTCCCTGTAGTTCTATCACGCGCTACAATTGATGGTTCATCAACAACAACAACACCTTCTTGAATAATGATTGTGTTTGCAGTGCCAAGGTCAATAGCTATTTCTGAAGTTAAAAAGTCAAATAATGCCATACTTTTTTAATTAAAAGTTTAATGTTTAAAATGTTTTTTGTTATAAGTTCTTCATGCATTTTGCACTGCAAACTTTTAATTTTTCAATATATTGGTTAATGTTTAAAATGTCTATATCCAGTCATTACCATCGCAAGGTTGTTAGCATTGCAATAGTCAATTGATTCTTTATCTTTAATACTCCCTCCAGGTTGCACAATAGCTTTAACTCCAGCCTTATGCGCTATTTCAACACAATCCGGAAAAGGAAAAAACGCATCAGATGCCATAACGGATCCATTCAAATCAAAACCAAAAGTACCAGCCTTTTCAATTGCTTGCTTTAAAGCATCTACGCGAGAAGTTTGCCCTACTCCACTAGCTAATAGTTGTTTATTTTTCGCTAAAACTATTGTGTTACTCTTGGTATGTTTTGCAACTTTAGCTGCGAAAACCAAATCGTGCAATTGGTCTAGGTTAGCTTGTGTTTCTGTTGCAGATTTCATATCGGAAATTGTTTCTGTTTGCGCATCTCTATTTTCCTGCAAAAGGCCATTCAATGCACTTCTATAAACGTTTTTTGTATCGATATTTTTCTTTTGTTTCAGAATAATACGATTTGCTTTTTGAATGATGATTCGCTTTGCATCATCAGTATAACTGGGTGCAATCAAAACCTCAAAAAATAATTTATTAATTTCTATAGCAGTAGCTTCATCAATGGTGCGGTTGCAAATTAATACTCCTCCAAATGCGCTTACATTGTCGCAAGAAAGAGAAGTTTGCCAAGCATCTAAAATAGTATCTCTACTAGCAATACCACAAGCATTGTTGTGTTTAATGATGATGAAAGTACATTCATCAAAATCTTCAATCATGTTTACCGCAGCATCCACATCCAACAAATTGTTATAGCTAAGAGGTTTGCCATTTAGTTTTTCAAACATCTCATCGAAATTACCCCAAAAAGCACCGTGCTGATGAGGGTTTTCGCCATAGCGTAAAGGATATTCTGTATTTTCAGTTAACCTCAAATATGATTGATTTTCAACTTGATTAAAATGATTAAAAATTAAACTATCGTAGTTTGATGTTTGCGCAAAAGCAGCAATTGCAAAACTTTTTCTGAATTCTAAAGTAGAGTTGCCATAGTTTTCAGATAGGTGTTCAACTACTTTTTGATATTGATTTTTCGCCGAAACAATCAATACATCATTAAAGTTTTTTGCTGCTGAACGAATCAGTGACACACCTCCAATATCAATCTTTTCAATAATTTCAGATTCTATTCCTCCTGCTTTTACCGTTTCTTCAAATGGGTATAAATCTACAACTACCAAATCAATTTCGGGAATTTCAAACTCTTGTAATTGTTCTACATCTGAACTTAATTGACGTCTTCCTAAAATGCCGCCAAATATTTTCGGGTGCAATGTTTTTACTCGACCACCCAAAATAGAAGGGTAATTGGTAACATTTTCAACAGGAGTAACAGGAATATTTAAAGACTCAATAAACGCTTGAGTACCACCAGTAGACAACAGCGTTACACCTTGCGAGTGTAGCAATTTTACTAATGGTTCGAGACCATCTTTATAAAAAACAGACAATAAAGCAGTTTTAATTTTCCTATTCAATTTTTCTAATTTGCGTTTGCTAAATTAGAAATTAAAATACTGATAAATCAAAAGTTTTTATAAGATATTTTTTTAATGATTAAAACATTAAAAATGCTGAATTTTTACTAGACAAATTTTTTTCAAGTGGAGACTATAATTAGTTTAAAATAATTCAATTTGTTCTGTTTTGATTTTATTTTGATTTAAGGCTTTTTTGTAAGTTGCCAAACACCTTTCACGTGCTAATTTATGGTCAACAATTGGCTTAGGGTATTTACTGCTTAAATATTCAGGCACCCAATTTTTTATGTATTCATATTTGGGGTCGAACTTTTTGGTTTGCTCATAAGGGTTAAAAATTCTGAAATATGGAGCAGCGTCACAACCGCTTCCAGCAGCCCATTGCCAGCCTCCATTGTTAGCGCTTAAATCAAAATCGTTTAATTTACTAGCAAAATACGCTTCTCCCCAACGCCAATCAATTAACAAATGCTTAGTTAAAAAACTTGCCACCACCATCCGCACCCTATTGTGCATAAAACCAGTTTCATTTAATTCTCGCATACCCGCATCTACAATTGGATAGCCAGTATTTCCTGAGCACCAATTTCTAAATTCTGATTCATTATTTCTCCATTCAATGGCATCATATTGTGGTTTAAAAGAATTTCCAATCACATGAGGGAAATGCCATAATATCATCATATAAAATTCTCTCCAAATCAATTCGTTTAGCCATTTTTCATTTAGTTCTTGTGCTCTATTTACAAGGGTTCTGATACTTACTGTGCCAAAACGCAAATGCACACTTATTTTACTCGTTCCTTCTTTGATTGCAGGAAAATCTCTTTGCTCAGAATATTTTGATACCGTCAATTCATTAACACTGCTAACTGGGAATACAAAATCTATGGGCTTAAAACCAATTTCTGCCAGTGTATGTATTCTCTTACTTTCTGATTTGTTGAAATTTTGAAAATATTTTTGGGTAGGATATTCCTTTATAAAGAAAGGTGATAGCTTAGTTTTCCATTTGCGCATGTAAGGAGAAAAAACCGTATAAGGCTTTCCGTCATCCTTAATAACTTCATTTTTTTCAAATATGCATTGGTCCTTAAACGTTTCAAATTTAATACCCTTAGTTTGCAAAAGCTGACTTAACTTAGCGTCCCGATTTAATGCATAAGGTTCATAATCGTGGTTAGCGTAAACTGCTTCTAAATTAAATTTACTCAATAGGTCCTTAAAAACCTCTAAAGGTTCGCCATAGAATGTAAGGATGTTGCTTTCAAACGGAGACAATTGTTTTTGTAATTCTTCAACGTGCCTATGAATAAACTCAACACGACTATCACTTTTGTTTTCTAATTTCTCGAGAATACTTTTATCGAAAATAAAAATAGGTTGCACATTTTGGTGCTTTTTTAAAGCATGATATAAACCCGCATTGTCAAGCAAGCGCAAATCTCTTCTAAACCAAAATATTGTAACCATAAATTATTTCTTTAACTGATAACAATATTAGTATTATAAAGTTGTTTCAGTTTTGAAGTAATATAAATTTTATGTACGGTTTTTATGCGTATACAGTTTAAAAGTAGTTCCAACAAAATTATTTCCACACTATTAAAAATTGTGTTTACTTTTAGACTCAAATTTTATATCACATGCAAACTAAGGCCATTCAAGCTTTGATGCCACAGGAGGAAATGCTTGAAGTATCGCGTAAAAAAGGTTCGTTAAACATTGGGATTCCGAAAGAAATTTCGTTTCAAGAGAATAGAATTGCATTGGTGCCTGAAGCGGCTGCGCTTTTGGTAAATAACGGCCATAATGTTATGATGGAAACCAATGCTGGACGTGGCGCAAACTTTGACGATAAAGATTTTAGTGAAGCTGGTGTTCAAATAGTTTATAGTCCCGAAGAATTATATAAGGCCGACATTATTTTAAAAGTTGCTCCGCCTACATCTCAAGAAATTGATATGATGCAACGCAAACAAACTATTATTTCTGCGCTACAAATGGCTGTGCAAACCGACAATTACATGCAGCGTTTAATTGATAAAAAAGTTACTGCAATTGCATTTGATAATATTAAAGATGAGGATGGAATTTATCCTGTAATACGCAGCATGGGCGAAATTGCAGGCAATACATCAATACTTATTGCGGCTGAGTATTTAAGTAACATCAACAACGGACAAGGCGCTATGTTTGGCGGTATTACAGGTTGTTCACCAACCGAAGTAATTATAATTGGCGCTGGCACAGTTGGAGAATTTGCAACTCGTGCTGCTTTAGGATTGGGTGCAATGGTTAAAGTTTTTGATAACTCATTATACAAACTTCGACGTTTGCAAAGCGATTTGGGTGTGCGTGTTTTTACATCGGTGTTACAACCAAAAGTTTTGATGAAACACATGAAAACCGCAGATGTAGTTATTGGAGCAATACGTGCCCGAAGTGGCGGTAGAACTCCAGTTGTTGTTACTGATGAAATGGTTAGCGACATGAAAAATGGTTCGGTAATTATTGATATTAGTATTGATCAAGGAGGTTGTTTTGAAACATCACAAGTAACCAATCATACCAAACCCGTTTTTAGAAAATATGGTGTGGTACATTATTGTGTGCCAAATATTCCATCGCGGGTATCACGCACCGCATCGTATGCGCTTAGCAATATTTTTGCACCAATACTCTTAAACATTGGCGAAGAAGGAGGTATTGAAAATATGCTTCGCCGTCAAAGTGGAGTTAGACATGGGGTATATATTTATAACGGACACCTTACCAATAAACTAATTGCTAGCACATATAATTTGACGTATAAAGAAATTGATTTATTATTGAACACTTTTTAATTTAACAATCATGAATTTTAGAATTACCTTATTTTCTGCATTAGCAGTTTTGATGTTTACTTTTTCGTCTTGCACAAAAAAATACGCAGATATTAATATTTCAAGCGCCTCTGCAAGTATTGCAAATGGAGGAAATAAAGATTTTGGAACAGTAATTAAGGGTTCCGACGAAGCCGATAACAAAATTGATTTTGTTATTGAAAGTTCAGGGACGAAAGAAATGAATGTAAGCTCCATTGAACTTTCAGGAACAAATGCAACAATGTTTACACTTGATAAAAAGAATTTTTCTAGCGGAAAAATTGCTAAAGGTTCTTCACAAGTTTTTAGTATATCATTAAAAACTGCTACTGTCGGCGATTACAATGCATCGGTAATTATAAATAGCGATGCAAAAGAAAATGCTACATATAGTGTAGACCTTACTGGTACAGTTCAATAATTATATCAAATAATTTTTATTCGTTTGAAGAATAAAATAAAGTCGCTGCTGCAGAATTTATTAGGTTTCAAAACTTACTTATTCTTTTTTTCTAAATTTAAGATTGCCACTTTAAAGTGGGATGGAAACGAAAATCATTTCTTCCATTTTGTTGATTTATTGCCCAATAGCGGCCTAATTTTAGATATTGGTTCAAACATTGGAATAATGACCAGCAGGTTGGCAAATGCTAAGCCACAGTCAATGATATATTCATTTGAACCCATCAAAGAAAACTTTGATGTGCTGTCTGAAATTGTAACAAGTAACCAACATAAAAATGTAAAACTTTACAATATTGCTTTGGGTGCTGAAGCTGGTAATTTAACCATGATAATGCCCATGATTGGTAATGCCAAGCAACAAGGTTTGAGCCATGTATTTAATCCCGATGAGCATTATGAATATGGTGGAGAAAAATATACTGTTCCGGTTGAAAAACTAGATGATGTTTTAAGCAATGAAACACTGCAAATTAAAGGCATTAAGATAGATGTAGAAAATTTTGAATACCAAGTTTTACTGGGCGCACAAGCCATTTTAAAAAAGCAAAAACCCTTGCTGTACGTAGAGCTTTGGGACAATAAAAACCGTACTGATTGTTTTGATTTGATGCACAACATTGGTTACAAAACAATGGTTTTGGTAAACAATAAACTTACTGAGTTTACAAATCAGGTTACTCAAAATTTCTTTTTTGTTTGTGAGAAGTCAGATTGAAATTTCACACCTTATTTCGGAAACATATTTGCTTCAACCATTTCGCAAATGATATGCCCTAAAAGCATATGGCACTCTTGAATTCTAGGCGTATCACTACTTGGTATATCAATTAGTAATTGAGTTATTCCTTTCAGATTGCCGCCGCCATTGCCGGTAAACGAAAT
>Ga0214921_10002390_pt1 | contig 30621 bp, 16 predicted proteins | sample LL1505_MetaG_FD_177992 | JGI IMG/M metagenome (GOLD analysis project Ga0214921, IMG submission 177992) | Freshwater microbial communities from Lake Lanier, Atlanta, Georgia, United States - LL-1505 | ecosystem: Environmental > Aquatic > Freshwater > Lake | place: USA: Georgia | collected...
AGACTTCATACACATTTCACGATGTGTTATAACCAAATTTTTACATTTTTGTTTATTTTTTTCGTCGTTAATTCGGCGTTTTAAATGTGCAAAGGTGTAAAAGATTAAAATATAGAATACCTAAAATTTTTGTTTCTGATGAAAATAAAAATGATTATACAAAATATATTTTTGATAAAATTATTTTACCATTATTAAATAATAAAACAACATTTAATGTATCAGGTTATTTATATGTTTATTTTCCATTTAATAAAATATTAATTATACCAGGATATTTATTAATGTATTTTTATTATAAACATCCAATTTTAAATTATAAATTAATTTTAATCAATAATAGTTTTATTCATTTTTTTAAGGAAGATGATAAAACAAGATTGTTACAAGAAGATTTATTCAAAATATTAAATAATACAAAAGTTGGGAATCCTAATACATTATCTGCATATATTAGTTCATTAATATTTTCCAATAATAATATAATAACTAAATATCAAAATGATTTATTTCAAGATATTAGTGTAAAAAAATATTATATTAATGAAATATCTGAAAACTTTCAAAATGAATTTTTTACACAAAATAGAGTTAAATATATAGACTGTAAAACAGTTGGATTAAAAATTGATATTATTGAAAAACCAAGAGTAGGTACATCAAGTAGTAGGTCAAGTAGTATGTCAGGTATGTCAAGTAGTATGTCAGGTATGTCAGGTATGTCAGGTTTATCAAGTAGTATGTCATATACACCAGGTTTATCAAGGTTTTTACATACATCATCAGATTATAATAAATATTTAAAGTATAAATTAAAATATTTAAATTTAAAGAAAAGTTTAATTAAAAACAGTTGAATTAGTTAGTCAATCAGATTAAGTTAATAAAACTTTTTTGATTTAAAATATCAAAAATTTATTGATGATGAATGTTGTTATATAAAATAAATAGCAATTTAACAAAATAATATTACTTTAGTACCATATTAACTATTTGTTAAAATACCAAAACATTTATATCCAAAAATTATAAATGTAATTATTAATGATGCAATATTTTATAATACATTTAGAAAAATATTATATATTAGATATAATGAAAAGAAAGTTAGATAATATTACATTTTTAACAAAAAATGATGCATCAAAACTATTTAATTATTATACCGAATATATGGATGGTGAATTATATTTTGAAATTTATGAAGTTCAAATAAATTTACGCCATTTATTAGAAGGTGATAGTGATCAAAGATTATTACCAGGTGAATATTCATTATATATGTGGGGTCCACAAGGTAGTTCTTTATGGATAAGAAATAATGGTGATGTATTTGAATTTCATGAATATGATGATAGAGATATATATGCAAAACCTCAAGATAAATATTTTAATGAATTTATAAGTGGTTATATTGAGAGAAAATTTGATAATTTAAAAATAATTAAAAATTAATTTATATATATAAAAATTTGAAAGTTATAAAATTAGATGTATATATAAAATGAGCTATATATTGGTTTTAATACAAAAAATGATTCAGATAATGATTAAGACGTCAAATATTTACATTTTCACAAGAAGAAAAAACTGATTTTGTATTAATTATAATTCAATATACTTTAAATGAACTTAATAAATATAAATTATATGATCATATAATTTATATTTTTTTGATAAAACATATTGTTAAAATAATAATTGAGATGGATATAGTTGAGAATCAGTATGGCTCAACCACAAATCATTGACATAATTATGAAAAGAATAATTTCATTAATGAATCTAATTCAGAAATATTATTTGATATATACATTAATATATCAAAAATTTATTAAGATTGTTTTATTTTAATTATTTAATTTTGTATCACTATTATATTAGATATATCTTCATATAAAAATTGATATAAATATAAATAAGAAAAAAATTTAATATATATAATAATAACTAATATGAACCTATTTCTACCAAAAGAACTAGTCGATTATATAAATGATTTTATTAGACCACTTCCATCATTACATACTATAGCAAATTGGCGAAAAGGGTCTATTAAATTTGATATCAATGAATTAAAATGCGCATATAGAATGTCATATAATCTAGACATGTATATTAGAAAGAAATATTATTGTAGTATTCATAATAATTATAATATTATGATGAATTCTCATTCGGATTGTAATTGTGATCATATTGTTAGACCATATTTTATATCAAATTTTATATGGAGAGGTAATTACTTAGCAACTTGGAAAGAAACAAATAAGGAAAATATTCTAATATGGCATTATGTTGATATAAATGAATGTGATAAATGTGGTAATTTACAGATGATATATCATATGAAAAAAATAGATGATAAATATATATGTAATTGGTGTGTTTAATATAAATTTATATCATTTATTAATATTTTTATGTTTAGTTATTATGAGCAGCGGGAACAAGTAGTAGATTTGATCACCTACAACCAAAACAATTATATTTAATAGATGATGAACCTATATTTATTAATTTAATAAAATTATTAAATTAATAAAATTATTAATAAATATAGTTGATAAAATAATTATTGTAACAAATTCAAAAATGTTATGATGAAATATATAAATTAATAAAAAATATTAATAAAATCCATGTTTTAATTAATGATATAAATGATAGATTAATTTCTATAAAATCTGGATTAATATATTTGAATCATTATCAAATAAATAATTTAATAATAAATGATGTTGCAAGACCTTTTATTAAAAAAGAATATTATATTAATTTATTAGAATCAAATAAACATTATTATTTTTAAGAAAATATAATAGTAAATAAAATTGAAATTTATTATTTTTATAAGATTATAATTAAAAAAATAATAACAATAATATGGCTGGCAAAAAAAATAAACAGGATATTAATATTACAAATGTTTTATCACATGTAAGTAATCATCTTTTAAATTTCTTTGATACAAAACAAGCTTGTGTTATTCGTCTTATTTCAAAAGAATATAAACAGTATGTTGAATCATTTAAATGGGCTGATAAAGAAACTAATATAATTTCTTCAATTGAAAACTGGTCTAAATGTTTACCAAATGCAATTGAAGCAAGTATTGATAGTAAATATCAAATAGTAGATAGTGATTTCCAATTTTTTACAAAATTATCTTTTTTACGTATTCCTAATCAACATAGAATAACAGATGTTGCATTTTCTTATTTAATAAATATTAAATTACTTGATATTACAGCATGTAAATTGATAACAAAAGATGCATTTCAATATTTATCAAGTTTGGAAGCTCTTAAAATGTATGAATGTTATCAAATAACAGATGATGCATTTGAGAATTTACATAATCTTGAAGAACTTTATATTAATGATTGTGACCAACTTACTGATGATGCTTTGAAAAATCTTGTAAATTTAAAAGAAATTACTATGAGAAATTGTACAAATATAACTAATCATGCTTTTGTAAATTTAAATAAAATACAAAGACTAGATATAAGTGGATGTGATAATGATGAATTAACAGATGATGTATTTGCATTATTGCCTAATTTACGTTTCCTTGATATGGAAGGTTGTTCACAATTTACTGATGATATATCAAAATATCTAATAAATTTAGAAGAATTGAATATTAATGAGTGTGATCAATTTACAGATGATGTATTTGAGTTTATTGAAAATCTAACTTTTCTTGATATTAGTTATTGCCAACTAATTACAAATAGAGCATTCTGTCATTTTAAAAAATTGGAAATACTTATTATGATTGGATGCGACCAAAATGAAATAACAAATGAAGCATTTATACATTTAGGTAATATTACAAATTTAGATATAAGTTATTGTACACAAAATTCTATTACAAACGAAGCATTTGTACCATTAAAAAAAATGATATCTTTAAGTATGAAAGATTGTTCTCAGGAAACAATAACTTCTGATATTTTTGAACATTTTAAAAATTTAAGATATTTAGATATGCGTAATTGTTCTCAAATAAAAGAAGCTGGTATGGTTTTTGCTTCAGAAAAACCTTTCACTGTTCATTTTTAAGATAACATTAAAGAAATTAGAATATCTCCTTCTTCTTTTGTTAATGTAATATTATCATTAATATTAATTCTTTTTTTAAATTTATTGTCAAAAAATTTATAAAATAGACTAACATTTCTTTTCTTTAACCATTCTAATAAAATTATATTTTTACCATATTCATAACTAAAAAGTTCTAAATGGTATATTTTAATGCAATTTTTAACAAATGATAAATATGGAGTATCAATTAATTTACCATTCTTATTAAATTTAGGTATTGAAAGATGTGTTAGTCGACGATTGATTGACGGCATATTTTTTTTTTAAAAATTTGTTTCTAATTAAATATTTATAAAGTAAAAAAATCAATTTTTTTAAATATAAAATAAAATCTATTAAAATATATGCTTCATACTTGGTGTGATTACTGCAGCTTCATCAGATGCAGCTCCTAAATCATTAGGCACAGGATTTAGACAGACTAGTCCTACTTAGATTAAATGTAGATTTATTGATATGAAAGATAAATTAGATAATAGTACTGATATTGCTTTAGTGAAAGCTAAAACAAAACAAATAACAGAATTAGCAAAAACATTATATGCAAAAGAAAAATATTTAAATTTAAAAAAGTTTAAATATAAAGAAGAATTAATAATTGACTTTTATAATTTTAAATATTTTAATTTATATTTATAATATTTATTAAATAGTCTTAAATTATTAATGGTATATTCAGATATTAAAAATGTAGTTTTATCTGTTATTGTTTTCATAAATATTCCAAAGATATTATATACGCTTTCTTTTAAGGCAATAATACTTGGATTTATTAAAATATCAGCCTGATATTTTGTTATATTCTGTAGTATTGATAACATTAATAATGATATACCTGTTTCCAAATTGTAGTTTAATTCAATTTGATCATTTGATGTAAATATAGTATAAATATCATTATGTTTAAGACATTCTAATGTTTCTTTATCTATAATAATTTTATTAATTAAATTAAAATTTAAAGTTAAAACAGGATAAACATCATTAAAATGTATGAATAAATATCCTGGAATTAATAATAATAATCCATGAATATAAACAAATAAAAATGCAGATTTATTTTCAACAAAATTATATGTATTAACTTGTGAAAATATATTAGGTAAACATCTAATAATATCACTAATTTTAATTGTATTTTTAATAAATTCTGCATAATTTTGTTTTATTGATGTGAAATCATATTTCACATATTCTATTTGAAAATAACTTATATCAAAAATATTTTTTGGGATAACATTGAAAAGCATTTCTTGTTGTTTTGATTTGTCTTTTTCTCGTTCTTTTTCTTGTTCTTGTTCTTGTTCTAATGAATTTATATTATAAACTAATATATTTAATGATTCTTTAATATATTCAAATAATTGTTTATTCTCAGGTGTATTAATATCATTCATATCAATTATTCCAGATAATATTTCGGATGGGTTTGATTTAATATCTATATAATAATATTTTATATCTTCTAAATGATTATCATTATAATTTATCTTTAATTTATCATTTTCTTTTTCAATAATTTCATTAATTTTAGAAAATGTACTACTACTATAAATATTATGAATAATTTTTTTACTCCTCAATTCAGTTTTTAATGTTTGATATAATAAATATTTATTTTTATTTTTTTTATTATTCTCTTCATTTTCTCTTAAATAACAAATAATTTCTTCTTTATCTCTAAACTTTTTTAAATTTATAAAATCGATTGAATGTCCCATATTTAATTTTCTCAATCTAAACATTGCTTGTGCTATTTGTGAATAATATGAATATTCATCTATAATACACAAACCTTTCATAATAGGATAATTATCTTGTTTAATATCTATTCCTATAATATGTGATTGACTATAATATATAAATGGATTAATATATGGGTAATTAGAATCATATATGATTTTTGAATCATTTTTTAATACATAAATATTATCATTTTCATCTATAAAAATTACATCTCTTATTCCTCTAAAAATATTATATATTTTCTTTGCAATATGTTCATTTAATTCATTCTTAAAAAATCCTACTGAATCTATTATTGCACTATAATTATTTAGATTTAATCCAGTTATTTCAAAAATATTTTGTTCTTTATTATATAAAAATGAATTTGAATTTAAAATAGCATATTCAATATTAGTTGATTCATCTGGATCTTCTTCAATATCATTTAAAATAAATTTATTTCGATTACTTAATGGTGGCAAATCAATATTAATTGTTCCAGAATATCCAATTTTAAAAATACCATTTATATTTAAAATATCAATAAATGAAGAATTATAACGATTAATTGGAACATCAATTGTTGAAAAAATATGAGTTAATAATTTATAAAAAAAATCCATTTTATTAGACTTTGTAAATATTTCTTTAACAAATTCGTGTGTAATTATAGGCAATTCATTTATATTAAAAACTTTATCAAGCAATGAATTAAATATTATATAATTACAAATTATTTCATTTAATTCATAATTTTTAATAACTAAATAATAATATAATGTTAAATAAACAGTTAAAATACCTGAAGAAAAATTACTATCTACTAAAGGATTACCTTTGCTTCTATATGGTATAGCATATCCTTTAAAAGGATGAATTCCCCAATTAATATTTTCTATTAAAAATTCATGATCAAGTTGTTCTTTTATTAATTTGAGTTCAGTTTTTACCATATCTTCATATTTAATATCTGATAGTATACCTTTATTAATATCACAAGATTTAATAAAATCTATTTGTTCTTCTATTGATTTATTAAAATTAGGTTTTAATAAATTAAATAATAAATTTGTTGATTTATTTTTATCATTAATTATATTAAAATTACTTTTCATGGGGTCTAAGATAGAATCAAACTCATCAATTAACATTATTGTGTCTGAATTATCTCTATTAGAAAAAACATTTGCTAAGTAATATTTTTTAACAGTGCTATCTGTTAATATTTTAACTTGATTTGATAAATCAAAAATATGAATAATATCATCCATAGTTTTACGAGTTTGTTTTTCTAAATGTTGTGGTATTATAATTATAATATTTTTATTATGAGTAATTGAAAAATATAAAGATAATATAGGCGTCATTATTGCTGATTTCCCTTTACCCATCATAAAATGATGTAATGGATAATTACCACCAGATTGATCATATAAAATATCATATTCTTCTGAATAATTTTTATTATTATAAGATTTATTTACAATCATACTATCATATTCCTCATATTTTTTAATAATTTTAATATACCTTTCCATTTGTTCATCTAATAATTCATTACCAATTATTAATTCAAATAAAGCTTCAAAATTATAATTAAAACTATATTCTTTTGTATTAAAATAATCTTTAAAAATTTTAGATTGACTACAAAAATTTATTATATAATCTTTGTCTTTATTTTTTATTATATTTTTTAAAATAGTTAAAAAATTTATTATTTTTATGCTAAATAAATATTTATATAATTCACTATAATTTTCAAATATATATTTAATATTTTTATCTTTTATTTGAAAATTATCTTTATTACATTCACAAATATTTAAATAATGTTCTATTTTATATAAAATTTTATCATAATTAAAAGTTTCACATTTACTTATTTTAAATAAAAATTTATCTATTTTTTTTATATTTTTAAAAAAATGTAATTTAATATATTCTGAACAATCATTTAATTTACCTTTTAAAAATAATTTTTTATTAAAATCAAATAATTGATTAACTTTTTCATTATAACATGATAATGTACCTATATCATTAAACATGTTATCATTTAAATATACAATATTGAATTTATTTATATGAAAATTCACACATAATTTTGAAAAAATATCAAAACAATCTTTATTTGGAAACATTAAATTATTTTTATTAATAGAAATTTTATATGTTTGATTAAACAATGAACATTCACCTAAAAGGTCACTTGTTGATGTAAATTCATTATTAACAAAATATAAAATATTATATTCATCATTTATTTTAGTAATAAGGTGCACACAATTAGTAGGTACTACATATTTAAAAGCTTCATTTAAATCTTTATATTTAATAACTTCAATATCATTTAGGAAAATTTTATTAATTTTATATATTGATCCTGGTTTCTTTTCCATTATTAATTTTATTCTATTTTCATAAGAAATAATATAAATTTCATGTTCTTTCTTGTTAATTTTTTTTAAAAATAATGTTTCATTATTTACATTGAAAATATTTAAACGTAAAGTTTTAGATGGATTTATTAATTTATAATTAATTTTATCTAATTCTATAATTGTGGTACCATCATTATCATCAATCTTAGTTTTAATATCTGTAAAATATTTTTTTAATAAAATTAAATTACTTTCAAATAATTTATCTTTATTATCTTTTAAATAATTACAAAATTTTTCCTTCCCTTCTTTTTTAAATTTAATATATTCACGATCTATTACATTTCTAAAATTTATAAAATCTATTTTACAACATTCATAAACATTATAATAATATGTAAATTTATAATTTTTTAATTTAGTTGAACTTTCAAAATTAAAATTTCCAAGATATTTTGTTATTAATAATTGTAAATTAGCAATTATAAAAAATAATTCAATTTCTTTATTATCATAATCTAATTCATATAAATCATAATATTTTGATGCAAAAAATATTATTAAAATATCACGATAAGAAGTTTCTTTAAATATTTCATATATATTAAATTTTACAAAATTACAATTATTAATTAAATAATTATCATTATTAAAATTTGTAAATATATATTTTGGATTATTAAATAAAAAAATTATTAATTTTTGAAAATCTTCATAAGTTCTATAATAATCAGGTAATTCATTTACTGTTTTATTATCTAATGGATAAACTATATATAAATAATTAATTATCACAAATCCAGGAAGTCTATTATCTAAAAAAAAAAAATTGAAATTATTTTTATCATAATTTCTTAAAATAAAAGTGTCAATTTCTAAATCATTTGTTGTAAAACAATTTAATAAAAGTATATTTTGATGGAAAAAATTATAAGATTCTTTTTCATCTTTACTAACATATGGTGAATTTTTAGTGAAAAATAAAAGATTTATTCTATAAATATCAGTAAATAATATTAATTCATTTAAAAAAATACTAAAATTTAAAATATAATCATCGCAAATTTCAATTTGATTATTTGTATTACAATAATTAATAATATGTTTACATTCACTAATATATCTAAAATTTTTATAATATGTATAATTAGTACGTTCATCGATAATTTTATTTAAATTTTCAAATCTGATTAATAAAACTTTATAAGTTTTAATGTGTTTAATCTTTTCTAGAATAGTATTAAAATCTATATATTTTTTAAAAAGCGGTTTTCCTATTTTAATACTATATTTAAATAATTCATATGATAAAATAAAAAATTCTGTATTTTTAAATTCTAGATTTATTCCACCCAAGTTATTTAAATCATAGTAATAAAATAATATATTATTAAATATATATTCAATTTTACTATCATTATTTTGAATTTCAAGTATATTAGATAATATTTGATTATTTTCTATATTATTATTTAATTTAATGTTTTCTATATAATCAAATCCAATATAATAATCATCATATATAAAATCTATATTATTTTCTAATAATTGTTTATCATTCAATAAATTTAAATCTAATAATTTTTGACATATAATTTTCATAAGTAAAAAATTTTCATTCTCCTTATTAAAATTTTCATGGATAAAAATTTCTTCCATTTTTTTATAATAAAAATCATAAATATTCTGAATTAATTTATAATATTGTTCTTCGTTATTAATATGAATATTATAATATAATAAAGACCAATATAGTGAAAACCATGAACAACTACCACCCTGTTGAGGTTTATAATATAATTCACCATCTAAATTATGAAAAATTATATTATTTTTAATATTTTCATTTAAGCAAAGTTTTGTTAAATCATTGAATTTACTACTTATATTATTTTTTTTTTCTTTTAATTTTAAAAATATATTCATAATTATTTCATAATAACTTAAAATGTTACTATTATTATAATATGTAAATTCTTGATCATAATTAGTACTGTCAAGAATATTAATACCGCTGAAATCTACAATAAATCCTATAGAATTAAAAGTTATACATAAATAATCTAATAACATTTTAATATCTGATATATATTCTTTGATAGTTTCATTTAATATAAATTTAATCATTTTATCATCAGGTTGTATAATGTAATGACTTATATTTATTAAAGCATAAAATAAACTCGGTACATGTAAAATACTTGATAATTTAAAAGTCTCTTCTTTATTTGTATAATCTTCTAATAAAATAAAACTACTAAATAAAAAATGATCATTCTTGAAAAATTGTGGGAATTTATCAATACCTAATCCTGAATTTACACAACTAATCAATAGTTGACTTTCTTCTATCCTAAATAACAAACAAGTAGAATGTTTATTATGATTAATATTTAAAATAAAATAAGATTTGTATAATAAAAATATTTTAATAATATTCTGTATATTGAAATTTCGAGCACGATTTATAAATTGATCATCCATATACATAAAAAAATTAATTTTTGAATAATTATCATCATAATTTAAAAAACACAATTTATTAGATTCATAAATAGTATCTTTTAATATTTCATTATTTTTATTAAACATATTTATATATTTAATCTGATCATTTCCTGAATTAGGATTTAGGTAACCATCTAAAAAATGATAATATAATCCTTTATATTCATCTAAACTTTCTGTGAATGGTTGATCTTGCATATAATATAATTATATATTTATTTTTAATATTATAAATTTTAAAAATAAATATTTATTTTATAAAGTATTATATAATGGATATCATAAATAAAAATATTAAAGATATTTTAGATATTAAAGGTAAACATAATAACTTTCTAAATAATCAACCATATTCAGACTTGTTTAAAGATCTAGCAGCTAAATGGAGTAAATTACCAATGTATAAAGATACAAAAAGTATCACAAAATTTTTTGAATTAATTAATAGTTGTAATGTGATCCTTCTTCAATCATCTACTGGTAGTGGAAAAACCGTATTAGTACCTAAATTATTTTTAAAATATGTAGTTACACTAGGATTAAAAGGTAAAATTGCAATTACTAATCCTAAAATTTTAACAACAATATATAATGCAGAATATGGTGCAAAAACATTAGATATTAAATTAGGCGAAGAAGTTGGTTATAAATATAAAGGTGCACCTTTAGATAGTACTAGTGATAAAACTAGGCTATTATATTGTACTGATGGTTTAATATTATCTAGATTATTAGGGGGAGATTCTTTACTTGAAGAATATATTGGTGTAATAATTGATGAAGCTCATGAAAGACATATTCAAATTGATATTCTATTAAAATTATTAAAAGATCTAATTATTAAAAGACCAGATTTTAAATTAATTATTATGAGTGCAACTATAAATGCAAAAGTTTTTAGAGATTATTTTAAAATTAAAGATATCAAATATGGAGAAATGGAGGTATCAGGTGAAACCACATTTCCAATAACTCAACATTGGTTAGATAAAAAAACTAAAATAACTGCTTCTAATTATGTGGAAATAGCTGTCGAAAAATGTTTTGAAATAATTAATTCTTCTAGTACAGGAGATATTATTGTTTTTGTACCTGTAACAAAAGATGCTGAAAAAGGATGTAGACTATTACAAGAAGAATGTCCATCTAAATTAACAACAAAAAAAACAACATGTAATAAATTATTTTGTATAGAGGTTTATTCAAAAATGAATCAAGCTAATAAAGATTTAGCTGTCAATAAAGATTTGTATAAAGAAAAAGGATTTGATAGAAAAATAATATTCGCAACAAATGTAGCAGAATCATCTATTACATTTGATGGATTAGTATATGTTATTGATACTGGATATGAATTAGCAAATTATTATGATTATAAAGATAATTCTTATGTTGTAACTAAAAAATTTACTTCACAAGCTCAAATTAAACAACGTATAGGACGTTCAGGTAGAACACAACCAGGTATTGCATATCATTTATATACTAAAGAACAATATAAACAAATGTTAGAATATCCTGAACCAAATATATCAGTTGTTGATTTAACAGATTTTGTTTTATCATTTATTAAATATTCAAAAGTAATAAAAAATATGTTAAAATTAGTTCAAGATTTAATTACAATTCCTAAAATTGAACAAATAGTTTCAGCTATTTATAAATTACATTTTACCAAAACTATAAAATTAATAACATCTGAAAATTTTGATAATAATACAGATCAATTATTATATCCTTCTGATATTAACTGGTTAAATATTAAAAGTTATCAAGATTTAGAAAAATATAATGGTACCGTTACAACATTAGGGTATTGTGTTTTAAATTTCAATTCATCACCATTATTATCAGCATTATCAATAATAATTGGTAAATACTATGATTGTCAAAAAGAAATAACACAAATAATGGCTATTTGCGAAGTTACTGATGGTAAAATTGATTCTTTATTTATTTATAATAGGAAAGATATCAAGATAGTTCAAAATTATTTTAAAGATTATATTTACATTGGATCAGATCATTTAACAGTATTTAATATTTATAATAAATTATATTTGGAAGATAAAACTGAATATTTAAATAAAAAAATATTTGCATCAATTAAAGACAGAATCGTTCAATTAGAAAGAAATATTGGATCAATAAAAGAAGAAAGATACACTCATATGAATGATAAATATAATATTATGACAATTAAACCATTTGATAATTTATTTGATAATATTATATGTGTTTTAAATATATCTCATAAATTTAATTTAATTAAAAATACATCTAAAATAAACTATGAAAGTATAAATTATTTAATTAATTCTGAAGCAAAAGTACAATATAATAATTTAATGTATAATATTAATCCAACAGAATATGCAATATGTAATACACTTGTAAATGCATTCGGTAATAAATCTTTCCAATGTGTTACACAAATAACTATTTAAAAAATTGAAATTTTTTTTAAATACTTAAATTATTTATATTTCTAAAAATGTCACGTGCAAATATATTGCAAAGTTTGTCAAAAAATGGTATGAATTTATATTATCAACCTGCTGATATCAAAGCTGATAAAGAAATGGTATTGACAGCAGTAACACAAAATGGTTATGCTCTAATACATTCATCAATAGAATTAAAATCAGATAAAGAAGTTGTTATTGCTGCTGTATCTCAAAATGGTTTCGCACTTATATGCGCATCCAATGATCTTAAAGCAGATAAAGAAGTTGTATTAACTGCAATAAGGCAAAATCCAATATTTATTCAATATGCAGATGATGCTCTTCAAGTTGATCCTGAAATATTACATATTGCAATATTAAAAGATCCTTTTATATTAAAAAATCTACATGAAAGTATTAAAGATTCTGAAGAATTTGTTACACTAGCAATTCAACAGAATGGATTATCTTTACATCATGCTTCTGATAGAATTAAAAATAATAGAGAAATTGTTATGAAAGCTGTTGAACAAAATGGTCGTGCATTAAATTTTGTACCAGAAAAATTTAAATCAGACAAAGAAATGGTTATTACAGCTATAACACAAAGTAGTTATGCTTTTATGTATGCATCAAGTGAATTACAAAAAGATTTGGAAATAATTATAATCACAGTATCAAAATCTACAAAGTCAATGTTAAAATTAATTTTACCTGGTCCAAGTAAAATTAAAGATGATTTAAAATTATTTATTACTAATATAATAGCATTGAAAACATTATTAATTGATTCAAGACCTAAAAGCAAAAATATATTTGGGAAATTAAATAGTCATGGTTTGCATTTTTCATTAGTTCTTAAACGTAAAATTGCAAGTTTTTTAGGTATATCTAATTCATATGCAAACATTATTTTTAATGTAAATAAATTTTATGATGTATCTTTTTGGAATATGGTAGAATCTGCATATAAAAATATTTAATTTATTTCATCCAAGATTTATATTTTGCTATATCTATTTTTAATGATTCAATAGATTCATATGGAGATATATCAAAATCTGTTCCTTTCTCATTATGATCTTCTTTTTTCCTTAATAATTCTTGTAATTCTAATATTTTTTTATATAAATTATTTGGATTTAATAAACTATCATTAAAAGATTCTACTATTATATCCATTAAATCAATATGTCTTTTATTAATTATCGTACATTTTACACCACTGTTACCTCTACTCCATACTCTATTAAAAACAAAATTATTTCTAAAATTAAATTTATAAGATACATTATATCGAATACCATCAATACATATCATTGAAAATTTATAATGATATAAAGTTTCTGGTGTTAAACTGTCTTTACCTGAATGAATTGATAAGTGACTAGGTTCAGTTGTATGATCAAATTGTAAATATACTTCTTCACCATCATGTACATTTGGTACTGATGATAATTTTTGATAAATTTTATTATTAATTTTATCTCTAATATCTTTATCCTTTAAATATATTTGCATAATGTCATAAATATTTATTTTATGTATAATATGCCATTTATGATCTTCATTAAAGTCTTCATCAGCAATTTCCGATTTAGGTAATTTAATTTCTAATGGTAGAGTATTAAAATATTCAGGTAATAAAGATTCTTGTAATTTTACAGGTGTTTCCTTTTCACTTGGTAATTCTAATTTTGGAATTTCAACTGGTTGTTTTTTACTATCTTTTTTATCTTTTAATGATTCATCTTCTACTTTTTTTAAATGTTGTTTCTTTTGTCCTTTTTTCTTTTCGCTTTTTGCCTTTTCAGCTTCTTCTTCTAATATAAATTTTTCCATAGCTTCATCTGCAATAACAAATTTGCTAATTTTGGTAGTTAATAGACTATTTATTTCGTATAAAGCTATTTGAGCATCTGCAGCTTCCTTTTCAATTTCAGAATAAAAAATTAGTTCACGGAAATCACCAGCTAAACAATTATATACAATTAAATCTTCCTCATATTTTTTATTTTTTTTTGCAATAAACAAAATATATTTTAATATTTTATTAAGTTGATGATTCAAATCTTGTAAAATAACAATTAAATCCTGATATGATTGATTATTTATTGTTATTATTTCTGGAATATATTCTATTAATATGTCTCTATATTTTTTTGGATAATTACTTAATATACTTTTAATACTTTCTTGATTATTTAAAAAATAATTTTTAAACCTATTTACTCTTATTTCTTTATAATGATATATATTATCTTCAGTAATATCTCTTAACATTTTGATACTTTCATTTAAATAAATATGATATTCTTCATTATTATTAAATTGATAATAATAATATAAATTTGTAGAAGCTTTAAAAATTAATTCTGTAGCATCTTCTGATGTCATAGTTGATAAATTAACAGTTTGTTTCCTAAATCCTGTACGTTTATCAACATGTTCTTTTGGTTCTGGCTCAGCTTCAGCTTCAGCAGCTTCAGCAGCTTCAGCTGAAGGCATTCCTGCCATTTGATTTTTTAAATTTAAATATTTTTCTTTATATTTTAAATATTTCTTTTCATAATCCATTATATAATAATATAAATTAATTTAAAAAAATATAAATTAATTTAAAAAAATATTATTTAATAATTCTTCTAATGTTGGTCTATCATCTGGATCAAATTTAATTAATAATTTCAAAAAACTATATAATTCTATTGTTTTATCTTTATTAATTAGATTTAAATTTAAATTAGGTAATATATATAATTTAAAATATAAATCAAAATTTATTATATTTATTGTTTTAAGTTGAGGATAAATATTTTCTATTTGATAAATAACATTCTTAAGGGATTCGTTATTAGAATAACTATTATTAAATTTATACCATATATATACATAGAATACAGATGATTCTTGTTTAATTAAAAATTGAGAATTAATTTTTAATTCTGTTGTTAAATAGCTATTTAAAACATTCCAATAATTTTTTATTAAGAATAAATTTAGAATAATTACAAATATTCCAAAGTAATCATGTTTTTTAATATTAAAATCTTTATTATGGACTAAACATTTTCTATATTCAGCTACTGATAATAAACTTTCTGGCGATGTAATATAATTAGTCGATAATACTGTTTTTTTAGGAATAATTAAATTTGATAAACCTAAATCTGTTATAGTTGATATTAATCTATTATCTTTAATATCAATTATTATATTAGAAGCTTTAAGATCACAATGAATTACATTATTAAATGATATTAATTGTTGAATGATTTGTTTTATAATATTAATATTATTATTAAATGAAAATAAATTATAATGATTTAATTTAAATTTGTCTAAATTATAATTACCTAAACAATTATAAACTATACCTAATCTATTTGAATTTTTAAATTTTCCATAAAAAATAGGAAATATTTTTTGATTATTATCATTTTTAATTAAATAATTTTGAAATATATTTATTTCACTTATTAAATCATTTTTGGTTTTATTTTTAGAAATTTTAATTACATAATCAGTTTTACCTAAAAATTCTAATAAATAAACATCACCTACAGTTCCTTGACCTATATGACTATGTATATTATACTCATAAATAGTATTATTATATTCAAGATCTATAATAAGTGTTGAATTAATTGGATTTTCTAAATTTATTGTTGCAATATTGTATAATTCAAAAATACATTCAATCATATTAATTTAATATATAAATTAATTTTTAATCCTCTTTTTGTCCCATATAATATTCATATTTTGGGTTATTGTCAGAATCTATATCATATTCTGATTCTGATTCTACATCAGAATCTGACATACCATAAATTTGATTGGTATATTTAAAAACAGTATCATTAAAAAAATGTAATTCTTTTTTATAATTATAACTTAAATATGCATATAAACTAAAAATAAACATAATAATTGGAAATTGATACATTCTTGATATAATTAAAATAATAATAAATCTTTTAATCAATTTTATAAAAAATTGATATTATAATTATTTAAAAAATATTATTAATTATTATATGGCACCATCAAATTATATTAATATTAGTCTAGCTCCTTTAGCAGGTAATCGTATAAATATAACTGTAGAATATAATGCTACAGTATTAAGATTAAAACAACTTTTTGAACAAAAAGAAGATTTACCTCCTGAAATTGTTAAATTGTATTTTGGAGATAATCAATTAATTGATCATCAATTATTAAATGAAATTGGTATAGTAAATGGTTCTATCATTCATTTCAAAATATTTTTACAAAATTATAATTTTGCGGCTAACACAATTATTACTCAATCTATTATTCCACAACAATAATTTCATTTAAAAAATTGATTAATATTATTATTAATATTAATCAATATAATTTCAATGATTGACATAAATGAAATTAGTACAGATATCATAAATTCTTTCCATACCAATAAGAAAATAAATAATGATTTAAGTAAATTATCTTATAATAATATTCTTAAAATTTTAAATTTACTTTTACATAGTATACATAATGGCGAATTTAATTTAATTCAAAATGGTATAATTATTCTTACTAAGAAAAATTTTAAAATGGAAGATTACTATATATTATTTGAATTTATTGTTCATAATTTTTTAAAAAATGAAAACATTATTGATAAAGCTCTATATAATAATGTTTTAAATTTATTATTATCAAAGTTAACCATGTTAAATAAAGGACAATATTTATTAGAAAAATTAGAAAATATTATATTAAATGAAATAAATAATTTAGATATTGTAAAGTATATTACCATTGCTTCTCAAGATGGTACTTTTATTACTTTTAAATTTTGGTCAAATAAAAAACATTTTAAGGAACTTGATAATAAAATTATGAGTAATTTATTGATTAATTCAATTGCAAATTCTGATGATCGTATTTATAAATTTTTATTAGAATATATTACTAAAGTTAATAAATTCTTTTTTCAAAAAAATAATATTATGAAAGAAATGATTGCAAGTCTTGCTAAATCAAGAGTCCCTGCTAAATATGTATTAAAAAGGATTAAACTCTTATCCTTAAAAACAAATTTAAATAAGTATTTTATTTTCATGACTCAAATGTTTAAAGATACCAAAGTAATAATAGAATTACATAAATATTATTATGTTTTACCTCATACATTTTCTAGTTTAATTCAAATTTATAATATTTTTTTCTACAATAATTACATGGACTATTCAGAAATTATTTTAAGTTTATTAAAATCCGAACAAGAAAAATTAATGTTAAATATAATTATGATAATTCAAACAAATGATTGTATAGAAAACTATAATTTTGATAAATTATTATTAGAAAAAATTATTATTGATAATTTTAATACTATTCTTGGATTTATAAATTGGGAATTATTTATTAATATTAATAATGAATATATTGATTTTATATTAAAAACTTTAACTAAAAATAATTTAATTCATAAATATTTAAATGAGTATGATTTATTCACTGAAAATATTCATCTTTTATTTTTTACTAGATTTTATATGATTAAAAATAAGAAAAATAAAAATATTAAAAATGTAATAATAGTTAATAAAATTTTACACAAGTTAAGAATTTTGGCTAAAAGGATCAAAAAATCAAAAGTAATTAATCACAATATTAAAATGTATGATATTTTAAGAGAAATAAAAACTTTTACACCTAATAATAAAAAAAATATTTTAAAATGTGGCTCTATTCAATATCAGTATGAATCACAAAAATTTACAAATTTACCACCAAGACATTTATTACCTGGTGAAATACATTCTTATGAAAATTTTATTATTAGAGAAAAAGCGGATGGTATACTTATTGATAATCTTCCAATTGATATTTATCCAAATAACGAATTAATGAATAATTATAATATAAAAGCAGAATATATTGAAGATTTAGATTTATATTTAGTATTTGATATTGATATACCAAATACTACTATTATTGAAAGATATAATATCTTAAGACAAGCTCATGAATTTACAAGAAATACTAGTTTAAATAAAGTTAATAACTTGAAAGAATATATTGAACTATTTGATATTGAAAGATCATTATTAATGAAATTTTTAAATTCAAATGATTCAATAAAATGGTATCCTAAATTTTCATGTTTAGTTAATAATTCTAATATGAATGATCAATTAATTACTGATATTATTCTAGAAAGTGATATTTGCAAAAAATTAAACTCATCTAAACCTTATATGTGCGATGGATTTATTATTACACCAATAGATGGATCACGTGAAATTAAAATTAAACCTTTATCAATGATGACAATTGATATATTATTTTCTGGAAATAAATGGTTGGATCGTGATAATAATGATTTAAGTAATATTATTATTTCAAACATTGATGTTAAAGAAGGTAAGATTTATAGGTGTAAACCTGTTTTAGGTAACAATATCAAGTTTATAGTGGATAGTTATCGTTATGATAAAAAGAAACCAAACCCTCATATTGTTGTTAATAGTATTATTAATATTTTAAAATATGATTGGAATTTAGATATATCAAAACCAATTACTAAATATTATTATGATAAACCTAAAAAATTAATATCAAAATCTTTAATTTCAATTATAAAATCTCATAGGAATATATTGTTAGAACAGATTGAAAAATTAAATCCAGTTATGAATTCTAAATGGTTAGATTTAGGATGTGGTAAAGGTAAATTAATTCCTTTTATTAAAAAGTATAATCCAAAATTATATTATGGATTAGATATTGATGTTTCATGTTTGGTAAAATGTTTAAAATATCATGATGAAAATCAACAAGTTTATATTTTTAATAAATGTGATTTAGCAAATGATTGGAATAGAACAATTGGTCAATGGGTTAGTATTGATAATAAATTTGATTACATTATATCTAATTTTTCATTGATGCACTTTTTTACAGATTTATTTTGGGAACAATTAGATTTAATAGTTTCACCTGGGTCTAAATTTATTTTTAATTTGGTTTCTGAATATGAATTGAATGAGTGGCAAGAATCAGATTCTTTTCTAAGAATTGAAAATGATAAAGTTATTTACAAATTTGAATGGATTCATGATTCTGTTAAAACAGAAGAATTTATATCTCAAGAAAAATTAATGAATCAATTAGGAAAATATAAGTGGAAAGTTCATAGTAGATACACTGATTCAAAATTTCAATTAAGTAATTTTTATACTTGGTGGATTGTTGAGAAAATATAGTTAAACAAAAAAATGTAATTTATATATATGATAAATAGTATATATAAATTAAAAAAAACCTTTAAAATTGATTATAAACCTGTTTATTTAAAACAAAAGAAAACTATGAAATATTATTTTGAAAATGATGAACCTCCAACGTATTCAAAAAGGATATTAATTGTTATTGAATTATTAAAACAACTAACAGAATTAATTGATAATGCTGTATTTGATAATATTTATAATCAAGTACAATCAATAAATGAAATATTTAATTTTACTTCTAATTATAATTTTATTGATAGGTCTATTAAAAATTATAATTTAACAAAAATAGTTAATGAAATGAAAACTCTTTTCCCTAATCTTAAAAATAATTATAATTCTGATAAATTAATTTTTGATAAATCTTTACATTTAATTATTGGTGGGATGATTATTAATATTTTAGTATGGGATGATGTACAAAGTTTGATTTGGAATAAATATTATAATTTTAATAATCAATTCATAGGAGGTGAATTTTATAGACATTTTACTAAATATTTATTTGTAATAAAAGAATATAATTATCGAAAAGAAATGCTTTTAGAATTAAATAATCATCAATTTTATTTTAACGAAAAAAACTTAAATCTAATTTTAGTAATATATATGTTATTAGATACAACAACAACAATGACAATATCAGAAATGTATCATATGATTAAGTAATTTTATGGTGGTGTTGTTGGAGGTGTTACTGGAGCTACTTGTGGTGTGGATGGAGTAGGTGGAGCTAGTTGTGGTGTAGGTGGTTGAGATATTGCATCAACTTTTTCTAATTTAAAATCAATAGATTCATATAAACTGGAATATAATTCGAATGTTTCTACAACCATAGGATGTTTAAATAATTGACCTGTACCGGTTAAAAAGGCAATTTGTTTAGTTGTATTAATTCTAGCATCTTTAATACGATTAATTTCATTACGTAGGTTTTTCTGTACTATTGCTTCAGCATCATTTTCACTTTCAGTAATATTTTCTTTAATTGATTTTAATAATTTAATTAAATCTAATAAACTAACAGTTCTATTATTGTATGTACACATTATTGTATGATCATTAATATTTAATTCTTTAATTCCCATATTTTTAAGAATTAATTTTAAATTTTCATAGTCACTAATAAATTGTATTTTATACATTTGATTTATTTTACCATCAAAATATGGTTTAACTACATATTTACTATTAGGATTATCATAATAACTATTTTCATCTTTTCTACCATCATTTAATCTACTTATTGATTGATTAATTAACTCATTAATATTTTCAATAAATTTTTCAAATTTTTCAACAGATTTTTTTATAATGTCGCTAGTTTTAAGAGTATCCCAATTTCCAGTTTTATATTCTGGATCAATTATAATAGGTTTTATATCTATTATTCCTAATTTATAATTAACAGTATTTGGGATCTTAACAAGATTACTCTCAATATATTTTTTAGGAATTGTTACACTATCATCTTTATTTTTTATTTTCCATATTGAGCCTTCTGTTTCATTATCAACAAAATCATATAAATCTGTAGGTTTATTATATTTAGTATTATCAAGTACAATATTTTCAAATAATTGAATCTTTTTAACTTCTTTTAATTTAATTAAAAAATTTATAATTAATTTAATTATTTCATAAGCATTCATACCAGATATTTCTTTCAATTTTTCTAATTCATCATATTGGTCTTTTGTAATTTCTAATAATTTTGGAAAACTATATAAACTTGTAATAATTGGATGTGTAATTGAAATCATTTGAGGATATCCAAATTTATCATCAACTTTTAATAATTGATTGCTTATTAATATTTTATTTAATAAATTATTTAATTCTATCTCTTCTTTAGTTAATATCATTAATGAATATGGACTTTTTAAATCATATTCTTCAAAATATAAATTACCTGGTTCAAAATCTGCAAATTCTTCATTTGTGCTATTTCTAGGTAATTCATTATTTTGTTTAATAAGCTTTTCCATTTCTGTTATAAAATTTGTTAATTTATCAAAGTCTATATTTATTAATTGTTTAGATGATAATGAATTAAATATTGGTTTTAATCTAAAATTTTCACTATATATATAGTTTCCATATATTGATTTATAACTAGTACCTGGCGAAGTTGATAAAATTGATAATTGCTCATTAAAATTATCATTAATTTTATTTTTAATAATATAATCAATACTTTTATCTGTATCATCATTCCAATATATAAAACTAAATAAAACTTGCATCCATAAACAATTTGAATTTAAAATTTCATTATATTTTAGTTCATTCAACATTAATGTTGAATTTTTGTCACATGGATTAGTTAGTTTCACTCTATCTTTCATTAAACATGCGAATTTATTAATTTGTGTTATAAAATTAGGATTATCAATAATTTTATCAAATTCATCTACATCTCCTGTTTTAGTTGCTTTTATAGATAATCCAATTAATAATGATGTTAATAATAAGATAGAAATAGTATGGTTAATATAATGCCCTTCATTTATAATTTTTTGCAAATATATTTTTATATTATTATCTAATACATATTGAGGTTCAGGACTTAAATCAGTAGCTTCATAATCATCACCTACTTTAATTTTACCGGCTACTTGAGGTTTTGGTTTTGATCCATATGCATAATCTTTGATCTTATCATTATTAGTTACCATATCATTTAAAGATGTAAATTTACTTTTTTCATCTAAACCAATATCAATTTCTTGTTCAATAGATAATTTATTAACAGTTTTAATAATTTTATAAATTTTTGAAGGATCATAAACTTCTTCAATAAATTCATAAATTCTTTTAACATTTTCAGTCCCTGCCATATCAAATACTGGGATATATGAAACATTTCCATTACCTTCTCTAATTTTTATTAATACACATGTGTGTCCACGAGAACTTTCAATATTATTTTTAGTAGGTAAGATTGATTGCATTATTTTTTGTGATTTAGCTAAAACACTAAATAAAGTATCAATTTCAGCAATAGTTGTTTTATAAAATAACGAATCATCATTTAATATTTGTTTAAAATTATTACCAGTATCTTCAAAATCATGATCATTCATTGCAATAGGTAATTCATCATTTAAATTTTTACCATCTTGAATAAAATCTTTAATTTTTTGAAAATTTTTAATTTTTTTTAATTTTTTATTAACTAATTCAACATAAAAATCACTATAAGTAGTTGTATTTTTTTTCCCTGTAGCGTCTGAAAATTTTTTAGTAGTATCATCATTTGATTTATAAACTTGAGTATAAGCATCAAAACATTGACCATTTGTATTATTTTCAATATTATCTAAACCATTATTTTTGTATGATCCATCTGGATTAAAATATTTCTTAATTTCATTATATTTAAAAAATAATACCATTTCATCAAAACTTATATTTTCATTAAAATTATGATTAATAGTTGGAATAGTATCTGTTGAATTATTACTTACATCTACATTTTTCTTCCTACCATATAATACAAAATATGCTACACTAATTTCATTTTTAACATTTTTAGCAAAATCTTTAAGTGTACTATTTATAATACCAGACCGATCACCTTCATTTGGTGCTGTAGGAGATCCAAAAAGTCTAAATGTTTTACCAGTTCCACTTGTACCTATTGGAAATAACATATATAATATCTTATTAATTGGGAATTCTTCACCTAATTTGGATCCACTAATTGTTTTAATACCTATACTTGGATCTTCAAATATATTTATAGTTGTAATCTTGTTATTATCAGCTAAAAATGCACCATGAGCATTTATATTAAAATCTATTGATTTTTTTGTTTTTGGATCAATAGTATAGATTGGACCTGATATTATTTTTTCATTTTCAATTACTAAAGGTGTTTTATCACATCTATTAAATTTATTATCTGGATCTGCTGGATTATCTTGAATTTGTTGTGGTGGATTAAGATTACCATCATAAGAAGGAAGTAACTTATAAGATACTTTTTCTTGAATAAAATCATAACTAAATTTATATCTACAATATTTTAATTCTTTTCCATATATTACAGGATTAAATTCTGTCATTAAAAATATCATAGGTAATACATTTATAAAATTTATTTTACCAATTTTTAAGGCCTCATTTAATTCAGAACTAATATCTTTTAATGCTTCCTGTTCAGATCTAGGTATTTCATCTTTCATATTAGCTAAATATTTTTCTGTTAATACTCTAATTTTATTAATAGCTATTATGTATGGTTCAATTGTATTTTTGCATTCTTCTAATTTTTCTCTAAAACTATCAATTCTAGGTGCTGTTTTTTGCCCTGCAGATATTGATGAATTTATATTTATATTCTGAATTGGGAAATTAAATTTATTACGGTCAACTTCATTATTTATATCAAAATTAACAGGATATTTAACTATTATATTGTTTATATTAACTATATTATTATCTATTGATTGAATATCAATATTATTTATATCTACATAGTTTCCAAAATCAGTATATTCACTGATATAATTATCTCTTTCTTTTTTTAGTTTTAAAATATCATCTTTATTAGTTTCTATTAATTTTATTAATCCAGGATCAGTAATATTATCATTAAATATTTGAATATATATAGACCGTGATGATAAATTATAATATTTAATTTTATTTATTAAATCTTTTTTAACACTATTATATTCACTTTTAATTTCATCTATACAAGCTGCTAACTTTGTTTTTACTAATGGAAAATTATATATCATTTTAGCTTTAGGTGTTGTATCAGAATTAGGATTCTCAACTACCTCTAATGTTTCCAATAATTTATCATTTATTTTTATAAAAAGTTGAGTTATACCTTCTACATCAGAATAAGTATCTTTTTTAGGTATATTAATATCATCTACATTTAAAAATTCACTTGTTGCATCTAATTTAAATATAGATTTATTTATTGTAATTTCGTCTATGTCAGGTTTATTATTAATATCTATATTCTTTGGAATATTTTCACTATTTAATTCTGATTTTTTTGAAAAAGGTGTTGTTGTTTTATCTAGAAAGTTAGTTTGTAATTTATTATCTTTAAAAATTTGTATAACATATTTTGATATTTCATCTATAACAAAAATTAATATTTTTTGGTTTTTTAGTTTTTTAAATAAATCTTTAGTATGACTTTGATTATTTAAATATTTTTCTAATAATAATTGAATATTATTTTTATATAATCCAATGTTATTATATTTCATAAATATTTCTTTACTTTTTTCTTTAATTAATTTATCTAGTCTAAATTTTTCTTTCTCTCCAGATAATTTTTTAATATATTTTACTAATTCTGCAAAATTAGTAATATTTTCATCCTTTAATATAATTGATTCTAAAAATGTTAATGCTGTTGAATTAGTTTTCACAATTTTATAAATTTCATCTTTAGAAGATTCTAATTGATCAAATTCTGTTTGAATTCCTGGAAATTCAGCATCTCTATTTTCATCTGTAATAGCAGTTATTTTAGTATTTAATTCATTAGCTTTAACTAATAATTCTGTTAATTTAGATAAATTAATATCTTTGTTAGTTCTTACTAAATCTATTCTTCTTTTTGCTTCGATCGCTCTATCTTTTAGATCAATTGTTTTTTTGATTTCAAGTTTGTCTGATTCATATTCTTTTGTAGCTTTATCGTATGCTTGTTTTTTAGATGAATAATCAGCATCTGTAGGATTAGATAAGTCATATAAACTTTTTGCTGAGGTGAAAGCTAATTCTTTAGGTTTTATAATTTCATTAAGTCTTTGAACATCACGGGTTGGTTTAACCTCTAAAGTTTCAATAATTTTATTTTTATCTATAATTTGAAATCTTTTATTAATTAATTCTACTTTAATCTTATTATTAGTTATAATTTCGATCTCTACTTTAATACAATCTAAATATTTCTCTAATTTTATCTTAGTGGAATCTGTGGACGAAGTATCTAATGACAGTTTTAATATATTTTCTTTTATTTTAGATGCTTTAAATAAATCTTTTAATTTTCTTTCTACATCTGCCAATTCATTATTATTTTGAGATAATTCATCAGGATTTCCAGAAGTCGAAGATTTAGATGCTTTAACTTCTAAATTTTTCTTAGATATATCTTCATCAATTTTTACTATTTGTTTTTTTAAATCAGTTATTTCAGTTTCCAAAGTTTTTATTTCTGATTGTTTTGAATCAATATTAGTTTGTTCAGGAGTTGCTTGACTTTTTAGTGTTATTAATTCTTCATTTTTTATTTTTAAATCTGCTGTTTTTGCTATTATATTATCTAGATTTGTTTTTGATATTCCATATATTATTTTTAATTCCTTTAATTTTTCTATTAATTTAGTATTAGGTTGTGATACTGGTTGTGTACTAGATGTACCTGAATCATGAAGTGTACTTGAATCAGATGCTATACTTGAATCAGAATGTGTAATTGATGCTGTACTTGAATCAGGATGTGTACTTGAATCAGGTGCTGTACTTGAATCAGGATGTGTACTTGATGCTGTACTTAAATCTGGAGGTGTCTTAAGTGCAGTAATTTCAGCATTTAAATTTTCAATTAATATGTTAGTCTCATCTAAATAATCGTGTGGATCTTTCTCATCTGATTTTTTACTTTTATTTTTTAATGCGTTATTTTCTTTTTTTAAATCACTAAATAATTTATTTACATTAAAATTTAATTTATTACATATTTTTGTAAAAAGAACTTCAATTTGTTCTAATATTGGATCCATATCTTTTAATTGTGATTTAAAAATATTATTATTTGCTGTTTTTATTATTGAAAGTCTTTTTTCTTCTTCTTTCAAAATTTTTTCTGCCTCTGTAGGTGGTTTATATCCAGGTAATCTTGTTAACTTGAGTTCTTTAGCATCTTCTTTTCTACCAGCATCAATAAATTTTAAAATATCTTTTGAACTTACTTTATTAATTTCAGATGCATTAAAATCAGCTAAAGTGTTTGTTATTGTTGTTAACTCTGTTTTAAATTGAGTATCATCATAGTCTAATACACTACCACCTGTTAAACTATTTGTTATTTCTTCAGCATCACCAAGAGTTAAATATAATTTATTATCATGTAATAAATCAAAAATAGTTGTTTTAGATCTTAATTTTCTATTTTTCCATAGTTGATTTAAAGTTTTATTTACATCAACACTGGGATTATTAACAATCTTAGCTTTTGTTTCAATTAAATATTCAATAGTTTCTAAAGTAATAATAGTATTATTTATTATATTTAAATTTTTAATATAATTTTCTTTATTTACATCTGGTGATGGATCTAAATCTGAATATGATTTAAATATTTTATCATTTGTCGTATGATTTAGTAATAGGGATAATTTAATAGGTATTTTTGATTGAGGATTTGATTTAAATCTATTTTTAAAGTCTTTTAATTTAATAAAATCAAAATATGCATTTGCTACAATTAAACTATAAGAGAATGTAGAAGGGGTGAGGAATATATCAAGTATATCAGTATCTTTTAATTTTTCATAAAAATCAGTATCAGTTTTCTTAAAACTTAATAAATCATTCCAGAAAATACCTAGATCTTCTATTTGTGTATTATCAGTATCAAATTTTTCTACAAATTGACAAATTATTTCTAATATTCTTTCTATTTTTTTAAAAATAGAAATTATACTTATAGCTACATCATAATTTTGTGTCCATATTGATGTTGCATTTTCATCACTTATTTCAAAATTAATATAAGCTAATAAATCATCTTTGTCAAAATAATAATATTTTAAATTAGGTTTATTAATATCTGTATATGGTAATATTAAATTTTTTAATTTTTCTTTTTTTTGATCAAAGAAATCTGAAAATTTTTTAATTGATGAACTACCATTAATATTACCAATACCTCCCGCTTGAACTGGAACTAGACCTTTATCTTGATTTATTAATTTTTTGTATTCTTCCAATTCTCTTTTATTTTCAGTTGACATATTTTGAATAACTTGCTTATTAGATAATACAAGTCTATCAATTAATGATACGAATTTTTGTATTTCATTATGGTATTTTAATAATTCTTCAGGTTGTTTTAATGTTGCATTTTGAGCAGTTAAAATTGAACTAAAATTATTAAATAATTCATTAAAATCAATTTGTTCTTTATCTTCTAATTTATTAATTACAAATTCTAAATTTAATTTAATTGCATTTAAATTTGTTTTATCATTTGCCAATTCATTCATTTTATCAACAACTGATTTAAATCTATTTTCAATTTCTGTAACGTTTTCATTATTAATTTCCACTTCTTTTTTAACACTATTCATTAATTTATCCATTTCTATTTTAAAATCTTCAACACCATCTATTTCGCCTCCTAATTGATTTAAATTTGTAGTAATAGTTTTACCTAATTCATTTAAATGAGTGTTTTCTAATGAACCATCAGCCTCTATTTGAACATCAAAGTCAATACTATTACTTATATTTTTCTCGAGTAATGATAATGTTGCTTCTAATAAATCTATTTTTTCTTTATTATTTTTATTGTTAATATTTAAAATGTTAACATTTGAACTTATATCTTCTAATTCTTCTTTTTTTGATTTTAATAAATTAAATACTTTGATATATTTTGAATTTAATGATAATGCTGTCATATGATATTGATTAATCATATTTCTATATTGAATTATAGTTGATTTAGCATATTTTATAAATTTCTTATATTTTTTTATTTTTTCATAATTATAATTACTATAATCTTTCATTTTACCACCATGTTGTGTTAAAACTTTTGGTTTAGCTCTTTGTGCAGCATCTTTTACTTCAATATATACTTTATCTAAATTATTTAAAACATTATCTATTTTTTTATAAGAGGAAGAAATTTCGTTTTTAATTTTGTCATTATATTTTACTTTATATTTTAAAAACTTACTATAATACATTATAATTAATAAGATAAAAATTTTTTTAAATATTTTATCTTAATAATTAAGTTTAAATTAATTATTTTATTTAGATAATTTAGTTTGATAATCATTTTTAGCTTTAAAATAATCTTTATATTTATCAAAAATAATTAATAAATTATAAGTAAATTTTTGTAAGATTTCTATTTCTTTATATTTTAATTCATTTAATATAAATTTTTCATATTTAAATTTAAAATTTTGTTTATCAAATTTAAAATTTTTAAGATAAGAATCAAATAAATTTTCATCAGCATTATTTTTATAATTAAATTTAAAAAATGAATCAATCTTTAAATTATATTCATTATCAGTCAAGAAATATTTTTTATAATAAGAAGGTGGATCATCTGGATTTTCAAAAATTTTATTTTTAATATTTTCAGATCTTATATTTTTTTTAAATAAATAAAATATTATTTTAATTATATTTTCCATAATATCTTGAGTAGTTGTATCATTAGAAAGTTCTGGGGTAGGTCTTGGAAAACCTAGTTTTAAAATAATTTTTATATTATTATAATATGTATGAATATTTTCATTTTCTTTATTTAATCCTTTTTCACCATTTAATGATTTAATAAAGTACTTTATATCTAATAATTCTTCATTTGAAACTTTGTTTTTATTTTCTAATTCAATTACTAATTTATCTAATTTTATTTTATTATTTTCAAATAATGCTTTACTTTCTTTTCCAATATTATCAATTTCATATATTATAGTATCTTTAATTTTATTTTCTAAATCATATAACTCTTTAATTTTATTTATTAATACAATCTTTTCTAAATTTATTGGCGAATCTTCTTTAAATTCATCATTATATTTTAAAATAAATTTACTATAATCTTTATCAGGTCCAGCTTCTAATAATATTTCTTTAATTGTTTTATTTTTATCTATTTCAGGTTTAGATATTTTAGCTTCCATTTCTTTTATTTTTTTTTTAGCTTCATCATTTATAGTTTTAAAATGTAAATTAAATTTCGTATCAAATGCTTTAATAGTTTCAATTATAATCTTTTCAAATTTATCAATTTCTTTTTCATATTTTTCTTTATATTTTTCATATTTAGTTCTAATATCATGTATTTCATTTACAATTAATTTTAAATCATCCACATTTTTAATTAATTTAGTAACTTTATCTAGTATAACTGATAATAATTCTTTATTTTTATCA
>Ga0214921_10002391_pt1 | contig 30599 bp, 24 predicted proteins | sample LL1505_MetaG_FD_177992 | JGI IMG/M metagenome (GOLD analysis project Ga0214921, IMG submission 177992) | Freshwater microbial communities from Lake Lanier, Atlanta, Georgia, United States - LL-1505 | ecosystem: Environmental > Aquatic > Freshwater > Lake | place: USA: Georgia | collected...
AGTCGTTGAATTTCTTTCTCGTTTTGTTTCTAATCCAAATCCTAAGAAACCAAATGAATTTCCTATTGACCCGATGCTTAAACGTGAGATTACTCACTGGGCTCCTTATTTTGCAAGTTATTTAGTGTATTTATATATCTCTGAATACAAATTCTTACCAAAAGGTATTCCTGAACCTAAAGAAATTCAAGTATCTACTAATTCCTATCGTAATGAAAGTGACACTATTAATAAATTTATTTCTGAACATATTGAAATTGATCTTGAAAATAAGACTATCCATGCATTTGTTAATGTATGGCAAGTATATCGTGATTGGATTCATAGTGTTTCTGATGATACTCTTAAACCTCTCAGTAGAAATGACTTTATTAAACAAGGATTTGATGTATTTGAAAAAGCAGGTATTAATATAATTAAAGATAAGGGATGGCAAGGATTTATCTATAAATCTAAAAATGATGAACAAATAGAATCTGATGATGAAAACAATAAAAAATCAAATTCTCTTGATTTATAAAAAAATTGAATAATTAAGAGTTTATATATTTCATAACAAAATTATATTATAACCACGCAAAAATGAACAATAAACAAAAGCTTTCCGAACAAGTTAAAATTATAAAACATCAACTAATTCGTGAAAGACTTAACAAAACCAACTCAAACTACACCGATGTGTCTGCTTTATCTTACGAACTTGCCAATGTTAATTTTATCGGAGGTGGTTACAATATTAGTACCCAAAATTTACAGGGAACTAATAGTAATCAATCTTTCAATGCTTGGGAAAATGTTTTTAAAAAAAATTAACTGAAAAAAGGGTGTTTTAAACATTTATCAACGTCAAACCTTCTGATTGGTAAAATTTATAACATTCCTTTCAAAAGACTTAACAAAACCAACACAAACTACATCGATATGTCTGCTTTATCTTACGAACTTACCAATGTTAATTTTATCGGAGGTGGTTACAATATTAGTACCAAAAATTTACAAGGAACTGATAGTATCAACCTTTCAATGGTTGGTAAAATGTTTTAAAAAAAAATTAACTGAAAAAAGGATGTTTTAAACATTTATCAACGTCAAACCTTCTGATTGGTGAAATTTCCAACATTCCTTTCAAAAGATCTACTATCAAATCAATATCTTCCAAAACATTATATTTATGAAGTAATTTTTTTATTAAATTTTCATTATTTAATGGAGATTTTATATTTAATAATTTACCAGAACTATCAAAATATTTTTTCCAGTATTTTGTTTTCTTTAAAAATTTAATTGAAAAATCACCACAAATTGAATTTATCCACCATAAATGATATTCATCGCGTGAATGTTTAGAATCTTTTTCAGGGTCAAATAATATACGCCCGGTTAATAATTCATAAAATACACAACCAGACGCCCATATATCAACAGCATATGATGATTTACCCATTAATATAATTTCAGGTGCTCTATAATATCTAGTACCAAATTCTGATTCATAATGTTCATTTTCTTTACAATATGCTCCAAAATCTGATAATGTTACATTACAATTTGAAATAAAATTTGGATTAATTTTATATTTTTCTGATTTATCAGGATATTCTATTTTTTCACATATATTTTTATGTACAATTTCTCTAATTTTTTTTTTATCATCCGAATTTAAAATTTTTTTATCTTTAGCTAAATATTCTTTTTTTAATTCTAAATATTTAGAATTAAAATTGTATGATGTATATTGTTCTATTATTTTCTTATCAAAATTATTTTGACCTTTTAATAATATATTATCTGTTTTAATATCTGCATGATAAACATTTAATTTTTGATGTAAAAATTTAATTGCTTGAAATAATTGCATCATCATTTTTTTAACTATTTTTACTGGAAGACCGTTTTCAAGTTCACTTTTACGGAGTAATGAATCTAAATTACCAGTTTGTAATTCAAATACACCACATGCATATTTTCTATTTTCTCTTTGTTCGGTAAAATTATCTTTTAACTGATTAAATACTTGTATTTTTGGTAATTTTTTTAAAAATTTAAATTCTTCTAAACCTTTTTTGTATTCATTTGGTTCATTTACTTTTATTGCATAAAATTTATAATCTTCAACATTATATGCTAACCAAACAATAGCATCAGCACCTTTACCAATTTCATTAATTATATTATATTTATTTAATAATTTACTTGTTAAATCTAAATTTTCAGTATGATGATATATATCATCTGATGATGTAGAAACATTCGAGCCATTCGAGCCATTTGAGCCATTTGAAGATTCTGTATCAGAATGAGAATGTACGTCTTCTTCAACTTCTAAATCTAAATCAGACATTATTGTTATAAATAAATATCTTTATAAATGATTTATTTTTTATTTTTTTATAATATTATAATAATGAAAAGATTTAGTGATGTTAGAAAAATTAAAATTTTTGGAGATATTATTAAAAGTAATAAAAGTTTATTATTACCAAATAGTTTAAGACAAAGCAATATTATTGACAGTACTATTGAATATCCTACACAATTTTTTATTAAAAATTCAAATTTAAAAGAAAGTCTAAATATTGAAAATAAACAATTAATTAAAACAAGTAGAACATATTCGCAATTAATGGAAATACCAGATTTATCGATACCTTTAACAGATATTTTAAATATTTATGATATTGATACATATGATGAATTAATTGATTTAATTAAAAAATTATTATTTGATGATACATCTGAATATACTATTTATAGATTAGTAAATATATATACAAGAATTTATTATGATGATTTGAAAAAAACTAATAATTCTTTAATAAAAATATTTAAACTGATTTTTAATAGTGATGCAACAAATCATTCACAAATATCAAATTATAAAATTGATGATAATAAATTATCTTCGTTTATAAATAAATGGTTTCGAAAAAATAATAAAGATAATTTTAATTTAAATATTTGCGAAGATGTAAAAAATTTTCTAAGTAATAGATATGAATCTAGGTTATAGTTATAATACAAATAATCAAAATTTTTTCCCTCATCCTAATCAATTAACTATTCAAAGAGACGACGGTGTTAATAAAAAATTTTATTCAGTACCAATTCAACCACAAACTACAGTACCTATACAATATCAAGATGTTGGAGATGATCCAAGTTTACAATCAGATGTTACAAATTTTTTTTACAAAAAAGTATTAAAATGGATTAAAGAATATCCAGATTTTAAACATCTAAAAAAACATTCAACCTTTTTAAATAGCACTAAAGGGAAGGTATATATTTATGATATGTTAAGATTATTTGTTAAATATAGTAGAGCTAATTGGTATGATTTAAGAGATGATATAAATTATACTATTATTAAAAAATATCTTAGAAAAAAAATTGGTAACATTTAATTTTGATTACACTTTTTGATATCCTTTATATTTATATTATACCACTCTAAATTTTTAAATTGATTATTAATTTTTTTTATATCTTCTAGATCACATAATAAATTATTACTAAAAATATATAAATATTTTTTTTCCCATAAATTCCATTCAAAACCATATGTATTACCATAATTATCTATAAATAATTTATATTTTTGTTTATATGGTTGTTCATAAGTAAATATAGAATCATATATTCTATAACATTCTATCATATCAATTATATAAAAATTTTTACTATTTTTAAGAATTACTTTACAGAATTCATTATATGAATTTTGTAATAATTTAATAAATTCTTCTGAATAACATTTATTATCGTTCATATTATATTTATTTATAAAAAAATTGAAAAACTAAGTATTTAATAATATCATTATAATATTTCATTAAAACCTCTTTTGATTATGGAAGAAGAAGAACAACCACCCTACTGTAATTGTAATCCTCACGATTATTATTCTCATGGATGCAGAGGATGTTATGAACCTAGTGTTAAAGAACTAGGTATAGAAATTCCATCTTTTATTGGAGAATCAAATAAAGACATAGCTGATTGGTTTGATTCACTTAGGGAATTTAAACATCCATATCTAAATGATTCACCACTTCCGCTTGTACTAGAAGAAATAATGAAAACTAAACCCATAGAAGAGATTGAAAAAGTGTTGGAAGCTGCACAAATTGCAGAAGATGCTGCAAAATCAAGAGCATGTGAAGCAGAAAAAAAAGCAAAACCATTTGTGGAAGAAGCTGATACAGCAAAAAAAGAAGCAGCTGCTTTTAAGCGCGTAAGAAAAGCAGCACAAAAAAAACTAAGTTGAGTAATTAATTCTAATTATTATGAGAATAGAAATTTTTTTATTAACAATACTTAAACAACACAAATAAAGTAAGCAATTAGAAAACGAAATAGAGAATAATAAAGAGTTATCACAATAATTTATTTAAACTTTTTATTTATCGATGTTCTCATTATTGTGTTTATCATATTATCTACGTATATATCAAATCTAATGTCATCATAAAGAGATTTATCATTAGAGGTTTTATCATATTTATAAGAGTCAATAATATTCTGTTTAGGATTATCACCACTTTTCGTGGTATCAGAAGGACTTATACTTTGTTTTGGTTGTTCTTGTACTTGTACTTGTTTACCTACTTCACTTCCTTCACGTTTAGGTAAAGGAGTATCAGAACGAGGTGTAGATTTAACAGTTTTTTTTTTATAACCAAGTATCTTAAATAATCTTTCTTTTACTATTGGTGAATCATCACCTAGTTCTAATGAATTTATATCGTCGAACACTTTTCTTTTTACTTCATTATCTAGACCCTGGAATTGATCTCTTATTTTCTGTATGCTGGATATTTTATCTGAATCAATAGTCAAAGTTATATAGTTATCATAAAACCTCATAAACTCATTAAAAAAATCTTTAGCCTCTTTTTCAAAAACACCACCACTTTGTATTATATTAAATAATTTATCTTTTAATTGTTCTGTATTATCAGTAGAATTAGTAGTAGAATTAGCTGTGTAATTATCATCACTAGTAGCTGATAACATTGATATTAATTGCTGAATATCTTTATTTTTAGTACCATTTAAATAGCCTCCTTTTTGTGGCATAAAGCTAGATGTTGCATCTGAATACCCTCCTTTTTGTGGCATAAAGCTAGAGGTTGCATCTGAATAGGCTCCGTTTTGTGGCATAAAGCTAGACGTAGTATTTGCAACAGTGTCTTCAGAATTTATATTTTTAATTTTAATAGATTTTGGTAAAATAACAGAACTTTCGCTATTTAAATCACTAAAAATATCACTTAAATTAGTTTTGAGCATATATATATATATTTATATATTATTTTTAAACTAAAATATATTTATATGTTATTTTTACTTAAATATATTTATGTATTATTTTTACTTAAATATATTTATAGTTTTAGCCATTCATCATCAACTATAACTTCTTTTTTTTCTTCTGTATTAATACCTAATGATTTATAAATTTCTTTCATTTCATCATCTACTATAACTTCTTTTTTTTCTTCTGTATTAATACCTAATGATTTATAGATTTCTTTCATTTCATCATCTACTATAACTTCTTTTTTTTCTTCCATATTAACACCTAACGATTTATAGATTTCTTTCATTTCGTCATCCGGTGTTTTATTTTCTTCTGTATTAACACCTAACGATTTATAGATTTCTTTCATTTCATCATCTACTGTATCTTTATTATTTTCTCTTTGTTTTCTTAACATTTCAATGAAATCATTTGTTTGCTCATTTGGTTTATCAGTTGTTTGTTTTGGAGGAATAAATGTTGTTGGTAAATCTAAATGTTTAGCTAATAATCTATAATAGTTAACAATTGGATTATTAGTTCCATTAAACATTCCAAATGATTGAACCATTGTATGAATAATTTTTTTAAATTCTTCTGGATTAGATAAAACCATATCTGGTGAAGGGACAGGAACTTTTAGTTGAACTTTTTTAAGTTTTAAATACGCTTCTAATAAATCAGATGGTACTTTATTTTTTAAATTTTGTTTTATTTGGACTGGTGATAATTTATTAATTCGCGCCATTTTTAATTTTTCTTTTAATATTTTTCTTTTTTCTTCTTTTTCATCCTTTTTTTCTTCTTTTTCTTCTTTAACTAATTCTATTTTAATTTGAGTATCCGTATTAGAAATAATTTTATATGTCCACCCTTCATTTAAATAATTATTAATAGCTAATTTTTCTTTATTATCTTCTCTTAAATCTCTTTTAAGTCTATCAATTGCAGCTTTAGATGAAAATAATGATTTATCACCTTCAATAATAATAGATTTATAATTTAAATCATTCATTAATATATAAATAATTATAAATCTTTAAATATATTTATTGTGTTTTACAATCTGGAATTTCTTGCCTATTTTCTCTACTATTTTCATCAGAATCAGATGCAGATGCAGAAGCAGAATCAGTTGTATCTTGAATGTCAATCAATAACGTCTTTACTAAATCTTTTTCTTGTAATACATTTTTTTCAGCAATTGATTCATTTTTATTTAATAAAGTTAATTCTTTTATTAATGTTTCATTTGTAATAGTAGGTAATTCAATATTAAATTTAATTATTAGATCTCCTTTAACACCCGTTCGTAAATCAACCATACCTTCTTGAGAAATTTTTTTTATTGAATTAAAATCAGTTTTTCCTGTACAATGTAAATGTAATTTTTTTCCATCTAAATGAACTAATATTTTATCAAATCCAAATAATGCTTGATAAAGTTTTAATGTAACTTCAACAAATAAATCATTTCCTCGTCGTTTAAAAATATTATGTGGTTCTTCATTTATTACTACTACTAAATCTGTTTTTTGATTTTTAAAATGATGACCTTTACTATCTAGTTGAAGTTTAATTCCACTTCCAAAACCATTTTTAAGAGGTATTGGTATAGTTTTTTCTTTATTTACAATACCATTTCCATTACATACTTCACATTTATTATTTTCTAAAATAACATTACCTTTTCCTTTACAAGTATCACAATTTATAACTATTTGTTGAATCATTGGACCCATTCGCATTAGCTTAATTACACGACCTTTACCATCACAATCATTACATTTTGATTTAGTATTATCTTTAGAACCTTCACCATTACATTTAACACAATATACTTTATGAGTATATGTAAGTTCTACTGTTTCTTGTTTATAAATTTGTTCTAATGTAACATTTAATTTAACTATTAGATTTTCTTTTTGTTGATGTTGACGTTGGCTTTGAGAAAACATTTCTCCAAAAGGAAAACCGGCACCAAAAGGATTACTCATATCTGGTGAATTATCACCTTTTACATAATTCATTCCAATATTATCATACATTTGTCTCTTTTCTGGATCTCCAAGAATTTCTAAAGCTTCTTGAATTTCTTGAAATTTTTTTGTAGCTTCTTCCATATTATTTGGATTTTTATCAGGATGCCATTTAACTAATAATTTTCTACTTTTTTTCTTAATATCTTCCTGAGACGCGTTAGGTTCTATTTCTAATCTATCATATAAAGTTTTGTCTACGACCATTAAAATTAAACTTTTATAATCTTTAAATAAAAACTTTATTTTTATTTTATAAATTAATATAATATGAAATTATATATATTAAGACATGAAGATAAAACACAAGATGCTACATTTTTTTCACCTTTAACGAAACAAGGATTGGAAAATGCTACAAAATTAATCAATGAACTAGAAAAAGTAGAAATATCACATATTTATAGTTCGCCTTATATTAGAACATTACAAACCGTACATCCTTATTGTAAAAAACATGATTTGAAAATAAAATTAGAATATGGATTAAGTGAGATTAATCATGAAGATATTATTCCTAAAAAATCATATCAAATTAGACTTCCTGAATATATTGCAGAATTATTTAATTATGAACCAAAGTATAATGAAAAGTTTGCTCCAGAAGAATTTAGTTATCCTGAAAATGAACATAATGTTTATAAAAGGGTAAGAGATATTTTAAAATATATAATATCTATACATAATACAACTAATGATAATATTGTTTTAGTTACTCATCAAGTTGTATGTAAGATAATTTTAAGAATAGTAAAAAATTATGGTGTTTTAAAACCAAATAAAGAAGATTTATTATCTTATCCAAAAGGAGGATTAACAGAGGTATTTGATAATACTTACTGGGTATTTAAACCAATTAATTGGAAATCAAAATAAATTTATTTTATGAATAATAATAATGGATATAAACAAAGATATTAAAATAGATTTTAATAAATTTGATAAAATTTTAAATTATTTTAAAACTCAAAATTATAAATTTATTAATTATACATTATCAAATAATATTAAAAAAACAGTTAATATATTATTCCCAAATTTAAATAATCAAGATACTGAAGTTTTATTTTATTTTACTAAAAATATTATTGAAAAAATTTCAAATTATTTTAATTTTGATAAAACAAACGCTAATTATTATAAACAATGGACACAAAATAATTATCGTGATATTAAAGGTATTATATTATTATTATTGCCTTTTATTAATAATAAAAATACAGAAATGATAGATTTGAATCAATATTTATATACACATGTAAAATCAAATATACCAGATTTATCAAACAAAAATAAAATGGATATATTAAATTCTGATTTTAAATTTAGTAATATGGCTATAGGTCTTTTAAATAAAAAGTCATTTCCTTTATTTGAAGTAGATGGTAAAATGAAATTAATATATAAAATTATACATCATAATTATTTAGGTTTAAATAGAACTCTCCAAATTATGAACGGAAAATATTATGTTAATTGGATAAATATAGTTCCAATTTTATATTCATATGATGAAAATAAGTTAGTTTTTAAAGAATCAAAATTATATAAAAACACAATAGATGGATTAGACTTATTAATAACATATTTAAATAATCCTAAAGATTTTTTTAATTTTACTCAACATAACTATTATGGATTATATCTAGGTGATATTTATAATATAATTAAAATTAAATTATATGATGAAATTAAACATATTAAATGGTTAATTTTCCCTGTATATGTAGCATCAGGTAATATTAATATTATTCAATATTTAAGTGGACAAATTACCTTTGATAATTTTTTTAAATATTCAAGTTATGAAGATATTGATTCAAAAGATAAAATAAATTTTAATTCATATATTCAAAATACATATACACTTATGGAAAAAAATAATATGTATATTGAAATATGGACTCAAATATTATTATTTTTATCAAATGAATATTCAAAAAAAAATGTAGTAAAAAACGAAATTAGTGATGTTTTTCAAAAATTTTCTTTCTCACCATCAATTAAAGAATCTGAATATATTGACGAAGAAAATAATGAAGAATATGTTGAATCTATTACTAAAAAAATTTCAGAAATTAAACCATCTGATATTATAGAATATTTATCAAAAATTAATTCAGAACATATATGGAATTTTTTTTATGAAACAATAAAATTATTAGAAAATACATATTTACGCGATTATTTTATTAAAGAAGAAGAAGATATCAACGGTGAAATTAAAAAAACAATAAAAAAAAATATTCATTATTATCCCGGTAAAAAAAATATAAGTTTTAAAAATATATATAATATTGCTAAATCTATTACTCATTTTGAAAATGATAATAAAGAATGGATTTCACATGATTCACATTATGTATCTTTTAGTTTAGATCAAGAATTAATATTTTTTAAAAAGTTTTTAAATGATGTAGATTATAATACATGGTTAAATTTACGTCAAAATTTAAAAAAAGAATTTAATATAAATAATGATATAAAATATAAAAATAAAATGGATAATATAATTTCAGATTGGAATGAAATAAAACTTGATTTAATATTTAAAATTTTAACTAAAAATGGAGTATTATCTGAATTTAATGTTGTATTAGATATAACAGATAAAGATAATTATTCTAAAACTAAAAATATTAAAGAAAAAATGAAAACAAGAATGGAAGAAAATAAAAAATGGGAACAAGCTTATTATTATTTAACAAATAAACAATATTCTAAATTAACAAAAGTTAGTTGTGAAAAAAAAGTAAAAGATGATAATTGTTACTTTGATTTATTTAGTAAAAACCAAGAATGGTATTCATTTTATGCAATGGATTGGATAGCACAAATAAACTTTTTTCATCATTATATTCATCATAGAGTTTTATATATCACTGGTTCTACTGGAGTAGGCAAATCAACACAAGTTCCAAAATTATTATTGTATGCTCTTAAAGCTTATGAAATGAAAAATGATGGTAAAGTTGTATGTACAGAACCGCGGATTCCGCCTACTAAAAATAATGCAGAACGTATTTCTGAAGAATTAGGCGTGCCTATAGTCAGAGTCATACCTAAAAGTATGGAAAAAGAAAAAACTGATAATTTTTATGTTCAAATGCAATATTCGAAAGATTCTCATCTTAAAGATAATTGTCCTCATTTAATGTTAAAAATATTAACAGATGGTACTTTAAATGAAGAATTAGAAAATAATCCTATGATGAAAGAACAAATATATAATGTAGGAGAAGAAGATTTTATTTATGGATATAAAAATAAATATGATATTATTATTGTAGATGAATCACATGAACACAATACTAATATGGATATGATTTTAACTTTAACTAGACAATCTTGTTTTTATAATAATTCATTAAGATTAATAATTATGTCTGCAACAATGGATGAAGATGAACCAATATATCGTTCTTATTTTAGATGTATAAATGATGATTTATTATATCCTATTAAAGCTCCAATGTATCAACACCCAATATTATCAGATTTATTAGACATTAATACGTGTGTTCCTGATACAATATATATGGATAGACGTTTTCATATTTCTCCTCCTGGTGAAACTACCCAATATATTGTATCTGAATATTATACTGAAAACTTATCAATATCAAATTTATCAGATGCGGAAGCTTCTATATTAACTCAAGAAGAAAGTTATAAAACTATATTAGATATATGTCAAAAATATCCAACAGGTGATATTCTTTTATTTTTAACAGGTCAAAAAGAGATTAACGACGCTATTAAAAAATTAAATGAAATATTACCAGAAGGAACTATTGCTTTACCATATTATTCAGAATTACATCCATATTATAAAGAAATTATTGAGAAAATGCATGATAAGTTAAGCACACTTAAAAATAAAAAAAAAAATATTTATTTAGAGTGGACTGAAAATTATATTGAAGATCTTTCAGTTCCAAATGATACATATAAAAGAGCAATTATTGTAGCAACTAATGTAGCAGAAGCATCAATTACAATTAATACATTAAAATTTATTGTTGATACGGGTTATGCTAAAGTAAATTCATTTAATCCTGTAACTAGATTAAAAAAATTAAATATTGAAAAAATAACAGAGTCATCTCGAATTCAAAGAAGAGGTCGAGTTGGTCGAGTTTCGGATGGAACCGCGTATTTTATTTATCCAAAAGGAAGTCGTGAAAAAATTCAACCTAAATATAAAATTACACAAGACGATGTAACTTACCTATATTTAAAATTATTATGTTCTGAATCTACTATATCTGCAAACGATTATATAATTTTAAATAATTATAATCCAAATTATTTTAATTCTGGATCTAATAATTTTTATACAAAATCTTTTTCAAAAGAAATAGAAAATAAAAAAATGTTCAAAAAAAATATAATAAATATTTTAAAAAAACAATATAGTATAGAAAATAATATTATTAATAAAAATAATTATTGGAATCAACAATATTATCCTTATGAAATTATTCATAATGATTATTTAAATAGAACTTATACAGGACAATTTAATAATGCAATATCTGATTATAATGGTGAGTTTTACATTATTCATCCACAAGAAAATTTAATTATAAGAAATATAAATAATAAAATTATTCAATATTCTGAATTAAAACAATCATTAATACCTGCACATATTTTTGATAAAGAAATTGAAATATTGCAACAAAATTTAATATTAGTAGATACAAATTATAACTCTAATATATTTAATATTGATTATAATAATAAAAAATATGTTAAAACAGAACTTTATAAAAAAATATTAGAATTAAAAAAAAATTTTGATAATTTTATTAATGATAATGATAGTATTACTATAATTGCATCAATCGCTTTTAATTGTATGAATGAAGTTTTATCAATAATAATATTAATTAAAACTATTGAAACTATTAACAAATTAATTAATCAAGAGAAAATAGAAAATTTTTATAATATTTGGTATTCCTCAAATACTACAAACTCAGAAATATTTATTTTACATAATATAATTGAAAAATTTAAATACGATAATAAAAATTTATTACTTTTTAAAATAATAAATAATGAAGTAGATGAAATAGTTAATAATCAAATATTAAATTTTAAAAAATATTATAAACCAAATTTAAATAATATTCCAGATTTTTTTAAAGATAATATTGAAGATTGGAATTTAATGAAAAGATTATTTAATTCAGATAAATTAGATGACAAAAAAGAAATAGATAAAATTAAATTGACTATATTAAAAAAAAAAATTGATGAAGATTTAAACTTAAATGATGCAAAAATAAAATCATGGTGTGATACTTATTTTATTAATTACAAATATATTAAATCATTTTTATCTAAATTAGGTGAAATGATAATTATTATTAATTTTGATAATAATTTACATTTAATATGGATTGATAATATAAAACATAATTTTTTAAAACTGTTAAAAACTAATACAATTAAAGAAAAAATATTAAAAAGTTTTATTTTAGGGTATCCGTTAAATTATGCAATTAAATTAGATTTTAATAATGATTTTTATAATTTACATTTATTTAATATAAAGGCATATATAAAAAATAATAAAAATTTATCATATTCATTTTCTAATATTATTTTTTACTATAATTATATCGAGAATAATTATGATAATCATATTAATTTAAATATAATCAATGATATTGAATTAGAATATTTTACATCTTGTTTACCTTATATATTTAATAAAAATAATTTTAAAAAAATAATACCTATATTAACAGAACATAAATCATTTATGCAAGTAAATGGTTCAAATTATGATCAAATTATTAGTTATATTCATAACAATTCATTTGGTATGTCCCCTTGGGAAAATAATAAAATGCCAATAATATCTAATTATTTTAAAAAGTTAAGAACTTAAAATTTTTGAAATTTTTTTATTATTGATTTTTCTTGATTACTTAATTTTGGTCCTAATTTATTAACTTGATCCATATCATCAATAAAATATGGTTTATATTTAATTTTTGTTTCACTTTCTGTTACTGTTTCTAAAATACTATTTAAAAAAAAATCTATTTGTTCAATACAATTATCTGATAAAGCATTAATATTAAAAAAAATACCATTTTTATTTATGGATATATCTTTACCTAATTCGAGTCGTACAATATTAAATATTGTAATAAAATCTTTTTTTTCTTTTAATCTATTAATTTTATTTACTATTTTTGTTCTGTATAATGAATTAAATTTTCTTTTATTTAAATTTTCCATTATATTAAACTATATAATTTAATTATTAAATAACGAATAAATAAAATTTTGAGTTTAAAAATAGTTATATAATATTTTTAATTAACTAAATTTAAAAATATAATCTAATAATAAATAAGTATGTCAAAAAATAATTCAAGAAAGAAAATAAATTTATCAAAAGATTTTTCTTATCCTGATCCAAATGATCCAGATCTATTATCTAAAATTTTTAAAAAAAGAGAATTTTTTTATCATAAAGTTCCTGAAAGAAAAAAATTAGAAACTTATGAAGAAGTTCAAAAATATAGAGAACAAAATTGTAGAGAAGGTGAAATTATACCAAGAGAACAACAAGCAATTGTTCCTAATTTTATAAGTCCAAATACTCCATACAAAGGAGTAATTTTAATGCACGGTACTGGCTCAGGTAAAACAGGTTCTGCTATATTAATTGCAGAACAATTTAAAGAACAAGTTAAAAAATACAATACTAAAATTTTTGTTATTGTTCCAGGACCAAATACTCGTGATAATTTTAAAAATGAAATTTTAACTTGGACTGGAGAAACATATCTTAAAAATAAAAATATTTTAAATCAAATGACTAAAGCAGAAAAAGATCGAGAAATTAAAATTGGATTATATGCAGCATCACAATATTATAAAATTATGTCATATAAAACATTTTATAAAAAAGTACTTGGTGAAAAAATAGTAGAAAAAAAATTATCTAATGATAATAAAATTAAATCTACATATAAAAAAAATTTAGATGGTGATTATGAACGTGAAATAGTTATTGATAGAATTACAAATATGGATAATGCTTTATTAATAGTTGATGAAGCACATAATATTTCAGGTAATGAATACGGAGAAGCTTTAAAAAAAATTATAAAAAATTCACAAAATTTAAGAGTAGTATTATTAACAGCAACACCTATGATTAATTTAGCTGACGAAATTATTGATTTATTAAATTTTTTAAGACCAGAACAGGACAAAATACAACGTGATAAAATATTTACTAGTGAAAAAAATTATATGATGAAACTTAAACCAGATGGTTTAGAATATTTAAAACAAAAAGCAAATGGTTATATAAGTTTTTATCGTGGTAATATTCCATATACTTTTGCTAAAAGAGTCGATAAAGGTAAAATTTCAGATGGATTGTTATTTACTCCAGTTATTAAATGTTATATGGAACCATTTCAAGATACTGTTTATTTAAAAACAAAAGAAAATATAGATGATACATTAGATAGAACCTCATCGGCTGCAGCAAACTTTGTTTTCCCTGGTTTAAATAAAGATAAAAATGATATATATGGTTATTATTCAACAGAAGGTATTACCACAATTTTATCACAATTAAATTCAGATGGAGCTAAAATTCGTTCATTAATTAATCAAAAGTTATTTAATGGAAAACTATCAAAAACCATTGAAGATAATTTTATAATAGAAACAACTAATAAAAATATTACGGGTGAAATATTAAAACTTAAATATTTACGATATTTTTCAATTAAATTTTATAAAATAATTAAAAGATTAAATAAATTAATTGAAAATAAAAAAGGACCTGCAACTGCTTTTATTTATTCAAACTTAGTTCGTGCTGGAGGTATGGAAATGTTTGCCGAATGTTTAAAACAAAATGGATATTTAGAATATCAAGAAGATGGTAAAAATTATGATATTAAAGATGAAACTATTGATTATAAAACTGGAAAAACATTTGCAGAATTTAAAAAAGAAAAAAGAAATGATTTTAAACCAGCTATTTTTATTTTAATAACTGGTTCTCCAGATGAAACAGGTGAAGATATTTCAGAATCTAAACAAAAAATTATTAAAGATATTTTTAATAACTCTGATAATATTTCTGGTAAAAATATTAAATTATGTTTAGGTTCACGTGTTATGAATGAAGGGGTAACACTTAAAAATTGTAAAGAAGTGCATATTATTGATGTTTTCTATAATATACCCAAGGTAGAACAAGTTATTGGAAGAGCCATTCGTATGTGTGTGCATAAAGATTCTATTAATGATGATAATAAATTTCCTAAAGTTCGTGTTTATAGATATGTAGTCGCTAGAAAAAATGAATTAACCACCGATGAATTATTATATAAAAAAGGTGAATTAAAATATTTATTAATTAAAGAAGTTGAAAGAGGATTAAAAGAAGTTGCTTTAGATTGTCCTTTATTATTAAATGCAAATATGTTTCCTGAAGAAATAGAAAAATATAAAGGATGTGTTCCTCCAACTTTAGAAAATATAAAAAAAGGGAAGATAATATGTCCAGCTTTATGTGATTTTAAAGAATGTAATTATAAATGCGATAATGCTAAATTAAATGATAAATATTTTTCTGGAAATAAATATAAAAATTTGGCACCAGATGAACTTGATTATAATACATTCAATGATGAATTAGCTACATTTGAAATTAATCAAATTAAAAATAAAGTAAAAGATTTATATCGTTTTAAACATATTTATTTATATGATGAGATGTTAAAAGAAATTAAAAAATCTTTCTTATCTCATCAATCGGATTTATTTGATAGTTATTTTCTTGACCAAGCTTTAGAAAGTATGATGCCTAGAACTGAAAATGATTTTAATAATTTTAAAGATAATGTTTTTGATAAATATAATCGACCGGGTTATTTAATTCAAAGAGATAAATATTATATATTTCAACCATTTGGAGAGTTTGAAGATGTACCTATGTATTATCGTGAAAATAACGAAATATCAAATATTAATCAAGTATCTTTAAAAAATTATATTAAACAAAAATACGGTGATATTAAAACTACAGGACCGGCAGTAGAAGAAAAAAATATTAATAAAAAAATTATCGGTTATGATTTTGAATCGGTTATTGATTATTATGAAAATAGAGATGAAAATGGTGTTGTTGGTATTATTGATAAAAATTTTAATAAATTAGCATCAAGTGATATAGATTTATTTAAAATTAGAGAATCTAGAGGAAAAGTTGTAAACAAAAAAAGAGGTACAGGTATACCAACTTTAAAAGGTGCTGTATGTGCTACATCCAAAGATAAAGAGTATTTAATGAATTTAATTAAAAAAATACCAAATATAACAAAAGATGAAATAACTAAAATAAATAAATTAACACGTGAAGATATTTGTAATGAAATTAGAAATAAATTATTATATCTTGAAAAATATTCTACATCAAAAGATAATAATAAAATAACTTATGTTATGATTCCTGTAAATCATCCAACTTTACCATTTCCTTTTAATTTAGAAAATAGAATTAAAGATCATATTAAAAAAATTAATCAAATTTGTGAAAGACAAATAAATATAAATGTAAAAAAAATTAAAGGTGGTACGTTTTTAGAAAAAAAATTACCAGATTTAGTAAGTTATGAAATAATATTTAAAAATGAAAAATTTATTTTACAAAATAAAGATATTAAAAATAAACTTGAAAATTTTGGATTTATATTAAATAATTCAGAATGGATTAAACTATTAGATTAATTTAATAATAATAATTAAATTAATTTTAGTTTTAGTTTTTATTTAATCCTCCGCACCAGGGCCGACGGCAACAGGGGCATTACCCTGACATACATTATAATTTAAAGCTGGCCAACTATAGAAAATTTCTAACTTGTATCTGTCGTAGGTGGTGTTAATTCGTTTAAACACCACTAAACTATTAATTGGCATAAAAGTTGGATGAAAATATTTAACGTAACTATTTAATTTCTTAACAATATTGTTTAAAAAACTTTCTGCATATATAGTTATATACTGTTCTATTTCATTATCTGTAAATTTATTTTCATCTAGTTGCATTTCGTCAGGTTCAAAGACAGTAAAAACATCCTTTTCCAGTTTTATATTTTTATTTTGATAAGATTTAATCGTTAGTATCGATGTTGTTTTGTCTGCTATGGCTGTTTCAATTTCTGTCACAAGTATTGGTGGATTTCTATTCATTTCAATTACTTTTTTTTCTTCTTCTTCCTTTTGTCTCATTTCATTTTCAACTGTAAGAATTGCCTTTGTTCTCATTTTTGAACGCTGGTCTTTAGTAAATTCAAAATCTGTAGGAAATCCTTTCATTTGAATAGCTATGTTTTCTTGAATTTTTTTTTCTTTATCGTTATTAGGATTATTTTGTGTTGTGTTTGTGGTGGTGTTGTTTTGTGGAACCGGGTTTTGATTGCCTTGTGTAGGGTCGTTTGGTAACGCTTCTATTTCACCTTTAATACGTTCATATTCTATTTGTAATGCTTGTTTATCTTGGTCTAATTGTGCAATTATTAATCTAGATGCTTCTATTTTATTTTCTGCGTCGGTTCTTTTTTGTTGCTGGTTCTGATCAAATACTGCATCAGGTTGCGATTTTTGTTTTAGTTTTAAGTTACTGTCTAATAGATCTCTTTTACCTTCTTCTGAAGATTTATTTATTTGTTCCTTTATTTTATCACGGTCCATTTTTAGCAATGACTGATTTATATATAATAATTGAGCTTCTTTATCACTCTTTAATTTTTCATTCTCACTCTTTGTTCTTGATAGTATGTTAGTTTCACTACATGACCCATCTATTTTTTCTAAAAATAATATTTTTTTTTCTTTGTCTAATCGATAAGCTCTAGATCTAAATTCTTCGGTATAATAAATAGCAAAAATCTTAGTAAGATCATCTTCGGATAGGTTATCAGTATTTAATTCTTTATTTATTTTTAATTTTTTAATAACTTCATTATTACAAAAATATAATTTATAAGCATCGCCTGGTATTCTTTGTTTTTGAGGAGGAGGAGGAATTGATGGTGTGCTCCCTTTTGGTAATTTAGAACCCAAAAAAGTGGTGAAAGATTTTAAACCAGATTTCATAGAAGTACCTGCAGATTCTAAATATTCTGTAGGTCCAGAGCCTTGTTGAGCTTGTAATTTTAGATATTTATCTTTGTATTTTAAATATTTAGCATAATATCTATCATAGTCGTCCATTATATACTATAATATATAAAATAAATTTTTTAAATATTTATTTTATATTTTTTTAAAGTATTTTAAATTAGAATTTTATTATTTAAATTAGTAAAAATTTTTATTATACATAGTAGACACATTAGACATATTAGACATATTAGACATATTGTCCATATTGTCCATAGTGTCCATATGAGATAAATCAAACGTACCTAAACTAAATAATCTTTTAAGTTCTATTTCATCAGGATCAATAGAAGAATTATATGATTCTAATGATAAATATACAAATATACCAACTAATAAAGAAGAAATTAAACAAATTTCACAATTATTATTTAATGTTTTTTTAATTTCTGGTAATAAAGTTGTCTTCGGTAAATTAATTTTTTTAAATATACAAGGAATTAATATAGATAAAAATAAATTAACAACGGCGGCAATTACAGCAATTACAATATAGTCCATTTATATATCATTAATTAGAAAAAAAAAATTAGACTATAATTTAAATTCAAGTTTTATTGGTGCATGGTCAGAACCTAATATTTCTGTTAAAATTAAACTTTTTTTAATATATTCTATATATTTTTTATTTATTAAAAAATAATCTATTCTCCATCCAATATCTTTTTTTCTTGAATTAAATCTATATGACCAAAAACTATAATCTAATTTATTAGGATTTAATTCACGATAAGTATCAATAAGTGATGATTCTGATAATAATTTATCAAATGATTCTCTTTCTTCTTTAGTAAAACCTGCTGTTTTTGTATTTGTTTTTGGATTTTTTAAATCTATTTCTTTATGAGCTACATTTAGATCACCACAAACAATCACTATTTTTTTCTTTTGAAGTTTAATTATATAGTTTTTAAATGCTGGATCCCATATATTAATTCTAAAATCTAATCTAGCTAATTCCATCCCAGAATTAGGAGTATAGCAATGTAATAAAAAAAATTTCTCAAATTCAAGACAAATTATACGACCTTCATTATCCAATTCTTTATTATCTTTATCTTTTAAACCATAGTAAATATTTATCGGTTTTTTTTTTGAAAAAATAGCTGTTCCGCTATAACCATCTTTTATTTTACAAGGACTCCAATATCTATATTTATAACCTTTTATTTTTTCTTTTAATTCGAGTTGAATAAAAAGTAAAGGACATGATGCTTTTGTTTCACTTAAACATATAATTGATGGTTTTTCATCATTAATAAGTTTATATAAATAATTTTTTTTCATTAAAGACCGAATACCATTTACATTCCAAGCTATAATTTTCATTTTATGACTTATTATAATAAATTAAGATTTTAATTATGATGTAGATGACATATTTTCTGGAATATCATCTGGCATAATATTTGGAAATAATTTATTTGTATAAATTGCTGCTAGTTTAAAATGAACCTTATCGCATTTAAATGAAATTTTATTAAATTCGGATACCATTGGATTTACTTTGGACCAATTAAACATTAGTTTTCTCATTTTTAATAAAGCACAAAAATTTTCTGTTGGTATAGTTTTTAAAAAATTATAAATATCTTTTAATTGAAAATAATATTCTTTCATTTCTGTATATTCTACTTTTTTCCCAATAATTTTAGCTTTCTTTTTAAAATAAATACCTCTAATATTAAACATAATATCTTTATATTCTTTTGGTAATAATATATATAAACTATTATTTAAATGTTTCCCATTTTTAATATCATATAATACTTTAAATAATTCAAATATTTCAGAAGTACATACTTTAAATAATGCATCAATAGTACCAATAGTATCAAATGATTGATTTGTATTTAATGGATTAATAATTTTTTTTAAATGTGGCATTTGTTCAGTATATTCATTTAATTTACCATTTTGATATAAATGAATTAAACCCATAAAAATATTCTTTTCAGAACCAATACTTTTTGCAAATTGATAATTCATTGTTTGTAACTTAATCAGTCTATATCTGTTAATATTTTTATCAAAACATTTAATTACAACACCTTCTGATTTGGGAGGTAAAGTAAATTGATCTTTTTTATTTAAATTATCAAACTCTTCTAAACTATTAATTTTTTCTGATAAAAAAATATTACTATCTAACATTGATAAATCAAATGATGAATTATATAAATTTATTTCTATTTGTGTTTCTTTTTCTCTTACAAATATAAGTGCTAATTTTTTGTATTCATTTCCAAATTCATTTTCATAATCAACCACATTTTTATTTTGATGATGAATTAGTACAAAATAATAACAATAATCTTTATTTAATTTATCAGTAAAACTATCTAAATTTTCATAACCTGAATTATTTAAAACTTCCATAAACATATTAAAATGAGATTTATTTAAACCCCATATAGATTCATTACTGTTTAAACATCTACGAGTTGAAATATACCATTTAGACTCATGATTAAATATAGAAAGTAACGTACCTTCGTAACATTTATTTATAATTTTTTCTTCTTCTTGATTTAATAAAAGGTATTCTAATCCTTCTGTGTTAACTATAGGAGTTTCACAACTAAAAGATATAATTTTTTTTGTATTTTTATCTATTACTAAAGATCTACATTCTTTATCTAAAAGAGTAGTTGATTGTTGTTCGAATTTATGATAAACTAAAAAAAGATTTTCATCATTATAATCTTTAGATAAAATATTTTTTTTATATAATTCATTTCTGAAATTATCTAAATCGGGAAAATTATTAATTATTTCATTAATACAAAAAATAGGATTACTCATTAATTAAATAAACTTAAATATTCTTTATATAATTTATTTAGAATCAATCTAATTTACCAAATCCAACAATTTTAATTTCATTATTATTACTACAAACAATAATAAGAGAATTGTTAGGAATACAAACGGGTTTCGAAAGTTTAAATTTAAATTTATTTTCATCAATGTTAATTAATATTGCTTCTGTATTTATATTACCAATTTGTAAGCATACATTATCATTGCATTTTGGTGACCAATTACCATCAAAATCAGTTGTTAATGTAATATTTATTATAATTTCCTGATAGACCATAGGAAGTGTACCTTTAATTCCAACTAACGAACCTGCTAGTTTATCATCTTTACAATAGTATGAGTCAATATCAGTTCCAATAGCTGTTAAACCACCAGGATAAAGAATTTCAAGATTATTTTTATCAGTTTGAATTGATTTTATAGTTGTTATAATTGGAATAACTGTAAAATTTCCATTTTTTTCTTTTTTATATTGACCAGGACTGATTTCAATTTCGTCTCCTATCTTAAATATACCGGAAAGTAAACTACCACCAAATACACCACCTTTAATTTCATTCCAGTTTGTTCCAGGTTTATTAATATCAAATGAACGAGTTATACGAAATTCGGAACTTTCTGCATTACATGATTCATAAAGTTTAGGTGGAAATACTTCCATAATTGCTTTAATTATATTTTGAAGACCTATTTTTTTATTTAAAACAGCTGGAATTATATATTTGGGTTTTATTTTTAGTTTAATAAGAAGTTCGTCAAGTTCTTCTTTATGTTTAATTGCTTTATCTTTACTAATTAAGTCAAGTTTATTAAAAATAATTATTAAATTTTCAAGAGAACTTATTTTTGCTGCAGCTAAATGCTGAATTAATTGATGGTTTTTTAAAATAGGTTCTGTAGCAGAAACTACTACTATAGCACCTTTCATTAAACTGACACTACTCATCATTACAAGTAAAAGTTCATGATGACCAGGACAATCAACAAATGATAAATGGTGAATCAATGTAGCATTATCAATAGAACTTTCTGAATTAGTAGTTTCATATTCACCATTTACTTTTTTCCAAATTTTTAAATTTGCATAACCGGGTTTAATTGTAATATTACGTATTTTTTCATCACTATGTCGTTGTGTTTTAGTTCCTGTTAGTTGATAAACCATAGTTGATTTGCCATGAGAAACAGATCCAAGACATCCAATATTAAGAATAGGTTGAAATTCCATTATTATATTAATATTAATATAATAATAAACAAAATTATCAATTTTTTATGAATTACTCATTTCTAATCTTTTATTTTGTTGCGTCTTGCCTCTTCTGTGTATTCTATCTGCTTCATTGTAGGTACCGGTGAAGTTAATTGTTCTGCCTTGTCTCGTAGTTTAATTAATTTTTCGTGTAGAGCTTTAACATTATTAGAAGAGCTATTAACTTCAACTGGAACTTCTTTAATTACTTCTTTAATTACTTCAACTTCTTTGATTACTTCAACTGGAACTTCCTTAATTACTTCAATTGGAACTTCTTTAATTACTTCAACTTCTTTGATTACTTCAACTGGAACTTTCTTAATTACTTCAATTGGAACTTCTTTAATTACTTCAACTTCTTTGATTACTTCAATTTCTTTAATTACTTCCACTTCTTTAATTACTTCCTTCTCTACTTCTCTGATTATTTCTATCATTTTATCATTTGATATTTTTACATATCTAGTTACTACCTCTTCTACTATTCTAATTATTTTATTAATTACTTTACCTGATTTACATTGTTCACATGGTTCATGTGATTTACATTGTTCACATGGTTCTGATGGTTTATTTGATTCTGTTGATTTATATAATTTAGGTAAAGTTATTAAATTAGAAACTAAAGGTGTAATATCAATATTGGATTGTTGAAAAAAATTATTTAAATTATTTTTATTTTTATTTTTATATATAATTTTAATTTTATTTTTAAAATAATAATGATCTTTAAATCTTTCATCCTTTACTAAAACTTTTTCTAAATCTTTTATTAAATCTTTAATTTCATTTAATATCATATTATATTAATATATATATTTTTTTCTATTAATAATTAATAATGGCTAAAAATGTATCTTATGATGATTTAATATTTAGATTATTAGACAGTGGTGATAAACTTACATTTAAAAAGGATAGTGTATTACCAATTTCATCAGATTTAGAACTAATTATAAAACAAATAGAAAAAATTAATGAGTACAACTCAGTTAAACCAAAACTAGAAGAAAAGCCAAAATCAGAAGAAAAACCAGACGAAAAACCAGACGAAAAACCAGACCTAAAAAAAAAACTAAACTCAGAAAGAATGCTTTTTAATTCAGAAGATGATGAAATTAGTAGATTTTTGTATTTACCTAAATATGATAAAAAAAGTCAAATTACTGTTAGAACATTTCCAATAATTCCAAAATTACATATACATATACCTTTGGAAAAAGTTAACTTGAATATTAAACAATTTTCTGTCGACTCAAAATATACCGATGAAGTGTTAAAAAAAAGAACTGATAATACACGTTTAAATATAAAATCATTTGTAGAGGAGGTGATCCCTAAAGATACATTGGCTCGTATAGACGAATTTAACAAAAAAAAAAATAAAAAATATAGAGATTTCGATAATACAGTAAGTGAAATCATAGTACAATTAACCGAATATCTAACAGATATTTCTTCAATATTAAATAGTAAAATAGATTCGACAAAATTTAATTTTGTCGATAAAAAAACGCAGCTATCTGAGAAAATACCGGACATATTTAAAAATAATGAAACATGGATAGAAAATATAAAAAAGGAAAATGACATAAAAAAAAAGACTATTGAAGATATATATAAAAAAAATGATTTATTATCTAGGATAATAGAAAGAAAATATCAAATTAAAGGAGGAGGAAATTGGTTTAACTTTTTATATAACCCCGAATCGTATTTAAAAAAAAATCCTTATCAATACGATATAGAAAATTATAATAACTTTTTTGAGAAGTATACTGAATTTACAAATTATACTAACTTTTTTGAAAAATTTAAAAAGTCAACAAACGCACGATCAAGGCAATGGTTCAGGGATGTTCACTCTCACATGAAAAAAAACACATATGATGACCCAATCAAAGCCCTTTTTAAAAAATTTATAACTAATATATATATTAATATAATTAAACTTAATGACCTTTCTAAAGAGAGTTCAACTTTTCTAATTCTACAAAATCCGACACTTGAACTCCCAAAAAATTTACAAATTTGTTTAATTGCATTACAATCAACTCATATTGATAGTATGTAAACAAAAGGCTAAAATTATCGTAATAAATAAATTTAAGGATTTTAGATAGAATATTAAATTTTTATCTTATACTAACTTTAGAAATAGAAACGAACAAACACTATCAATATCAAAAAAACATTTAGAAACAGTTTCACTAAATAAATACCCTTTTACACCTTTAGAAAACAAATGATATATATGAGAAAGCAAACGTTTTCTAATTCTAAGAAATTCGAAATATCAACTCTCATAAAATTTAATTATTCATTTAATTATATTTAAAAATTAAATTAAAAATGTTTAAAAAAATATTTTATATTATTAAACTCAGTAGTATGCTTTTTTATTAAAAAATATTTAAATAATTAATTATAATTATTTTCCATATAATTATAATTATATGGAAAAATATTCATTTATAAAATTTTTAAAAATAAAAAAAAAAGAAATTATAAAAAATATAAAAAATTTAAAAAATCAAACAGGTGGTAGTCCTACCGTTGAAACCTATAACGATCATATGTTAAATTTGATTTTGCTTAATGAACAATTAGCCTCTTTAAAGGATGTAACAGATAATACTTCAGTAATAACATATGATGGCTTATCAGATGCAATAAAAAAGATTGAAACAAAAATTGAGGAACATTCTAAGCTACAAAAAACTAAATCTGAATCATTAAATCCTTACGAATTAATAAATATAATAGAAAGTATTAATCATATTGATGAATCACTCGATCAAAATTCATATTTTTTAACAGCAAATCGTGAATTCTATAGTGTGCCTGAAAAAGTTTCTACAGGACCTGAGAGTGAAGTTGGAAAATTTAGTAAATTTATAACGGATATTACTACTAGCTTTTTAAGCCAAAAACAAAATTTAGAATCATTAAATGAGCTGGATATGAAAAAAATAATAACAGATGTAGAAAAAAAAAATGATGAGCTTGACTTAAAAATAGAACAAATTGAAGCTAAAAAAAATAAAATATTAGAATTAACAAGTAATATGCAACAATTACATTCGTTTAATCTCGAAGCTACTGTTAAACCCAAAGAGCCTGCATCAGATGGTTTTAAATCTAAGAAAATACCTACATTTGATGATGATACAAAACCGTTTGGTGATTTAGAAACCAACGTTGAAAGTATGATGGACCTGGTCGAAATATTTAGAGTAGACCCTATTCTAAAAGGTGGTTCAAATAAATATCCTAAAAAATTTTTAAAAATTAATATTGATAAAAATATAATAAATTTATACAATGAATGGTTAGAAACATTAAAAAATTATAAAAATAAATTAAAAGGTGAATTAAACAATAAATTAGAAAGTAAAAAATTAATTGGTGGAAAAATTAATACAAAAATAAAATTTAAAAATAAATTAGATACTAACGTATTAATAGGCGGAGTAGACGTAGAACCAAGTTTTAATAAAGCATTTCTTAAGTTTGAAGAAAAAATTATAATTATACGACAAAAAATGAAAGAATTAACTTTAATAATTAAAAGATATAATGTAATGTATATACAATTAATTAATTTCCAAAATTTTATTACAAATTTTATAAGTGTGAAAGTACTCCAAGGTGGATATATTGTTTATATGGGATTAGATTTCGCTTTAGTTTCACATTATCAGAATATGTTATCAGAATTAATCAAAATTATTATATTTTTGATGAAACATTTATTCCTGGAAAAAAATTTGATAATAATGAACAAGATAGTATAGGTAATAAAGTTAATAGATGGTTATATAAGTATTATTATTTTATAATTAAAATTTTATGGAATTTCTTTGACCAATTAAAAACGAAGTGGCTTACAACCTACGAAAAAAATGATGAGTGGCATCGCGATAGATGGGTTTATACTGACTATAATTCTTCAAGGCCAATTGCATCTCAAGTATATTTTTTATTAACTATATTTAATCCAGTTTTATCTGCATGGAAGAAAGCTCAACATAGAAAAGTAGCTAACTTTCTAAAAATTAATGTAAATCCTGATAAACAAATATATGAAATATTTAAAGGTAATGCTAGTAATGATAGATTTTTAGATTATGATGTTCTCAATAAATGCAATACTCCTGGAAAATTAAATGAAATTGATATATCCACAATTTCAAGAATTAAATTCGAACAAATTTTTACAGCGGATAGAGACAATTCACACATTCCTAATTCGATGGGGATAACACGTATCATAGGTGATGGTGAATCAGTTGTTATTATAACATATGGTTATTCTGGAGTTGGTAAAACATTTACTTTATTTGGTAAAGCTGGTAAAGATGGAAAGCCACCAAAAAAAGGTATGTTACAAACAATATTAGATGGTCAAGTTGGAACAAAAGTATTTGTTAAAATATTTGAATTATATGGTCTTGCAGTACCTTATAAATTTTATTGGGCAGACACAAAAAATATGAATCATCACATTTGGCAATATAAAGTTGTGCAAAACAAAAACGAAGTAGATTATAAACCCGTAAAAGTAGAAAAAGATAAAACTGGAAAATTTACAGAATTTTTAGAATTTACTAATCACTATCAACAATTAACACAGGAACAAGTCAATGGTTTTGAAAACATAGTACAACAAATTGATGAAATAAGAAGATGTAACGGACGAATTAAAAAAACTAAAAATAATCCAGAATCGAGTAGATCAATTATGCTTTATGATTTTAAAATTCAACCAGCAGACTCTAAAGAAGTCCATTTTGTTATTATAGATTTACCAGGTAAAGAAAATATTTATGAAACATTTTGTAAAGATGAAGCAAACGAATCAAAACTTATCCCAAAATTATTAGAATTTCAAGAGCCTACAATAAATACATTAAAAGCAAAAGGTGTGTTTAGCCGTATAGGGATTGAAAATATGCCTAAAGGAGATGAAGACCAATCTAGAAAAGTTCTGACAGCTAAAGATATTGGTCCGATAGATAATGAAAACGTTAATGAGCGATATAGTGGTAGACTAATTAGAACAATATTATTTTCTAATATTTTATGGATATCAATGATTCCAGAATTTGCAATACAATTTGATAAACCACTATTAAATAAAGTATGGTCAGACAATGTAGATAAAGATACCGTTAATGATGTAAAGATTCCTATAGGTGGTGATAAATCAACAAAAATTATTTTATATAATAATATAAAAACTGGGTCAGAAACGTTCTTTACTGTATCAACTAATTGGAAATCAGTGACAGGATCACATTTATTTCCTAAAGATAGTAATTTTGATATAGATTATAAATGTGCATTATTAAGGTTACGTGCATTTCATGAAAGAATTTTATATACTATTGTTAGATGGATAGAATTGGGACACCTAGAACTGTTAGGTGATCAGATTAACAATTTTATTGAAGAAAACGAGCATAATATTTATCATAGTAAAATGTTTAAGGAATCATATAGAATAAAATATGGTTATGTAGGTCTAGAAGCAGTTTATATTAATGAAAATATTTTAGGTTTATTACAAGTTTTAGCTAATAAAGTTGTAAAGGATAGACATGCACGAGACGGTAAAGATGGTGAACCTAAAACCAAAGATGTTGTGTGTGAACAGAAAGAAATTTATAAGGCTATAATAAATGCTTTTAGTGATAATAATTATCAAATCAACATAGACAATAAACAAAAGGATACTGTTAGTAGTGATGAATTTTATAGTAATCTACAAATACTTAATGTATTTGAAAAAGAATCATTTTTAGAAAAAGTATATGGATCTGATTTTCCAGTCAAAGACAGTTTAACTGGTAGACCAGTTATAGACGGTACAACTGGTGAATCAGTTGTAAAAGATTGTTTTTTATTCGTTAAAAATAATGAGGCGGCTCAACAAAATGCCGATTTATTTAAAAATAATTTCAGACTCATTACAGATGAACATTTTGATTATGCGGATGAACAAAAAGCTTTGGCAAATCGTAATATACCAAAACATTTTAAAAAGCCATATACTACTTTGATAAATAACTACAATTATAATGCAGGTTTTAATTTAAGTGATCCACCAATTAAGAAGATATTGGACCCATTTTTGGAATTTATAGATAATATTTATGTATTATTTGTTGTTTCAAATTCTGCTAATAATAATGATGAGAATACTTGTGATAAACAACAGAAATTATTATTTGATACAAAATTATTTATGGATGTTATTGCAGAAGAACCAGTCCAAAAACCAGACTGTCCATAATAAAGAAAAAAAATGTAATTTTTTTATCTAGATTATTTTAATTAATATGAAAATTTATTCACATAGTTTACAAGGTAAAAGAGACTCTAATGAAGATCAACATTCAATTATACTTAATTTAAATAAAAATAATAAAGAAATGAATAATATAAATTTTTTAGGTGTTTATGATGGGCATGGTGGAAAAGCAGTATCTAAATATTTAAAAGAAAATTTACCTATTTATTTTATAAGAAAATTTAAAAAAAATATTTATTTAAAACAAGATATGTTTTCAAAACATGTTAATAAAGTATATAATCTTATTCAAGATAACCTTAAAAATAACCATCCACGTGCTGTAAATTATTGTGGTTCCACATCTTGTATAACTATTCACTGTATAGATAAAGAAAATGAAAGTTTTTTATGGATTATAAATGTTGGTGATTCAAGAGCTGTTTTATCAAATGAAAATAATATTGCCATACCATTATCAAAAGATCATAAACCTAATTCTCCTGAAGAAAGAGTTCGAATTGAAAATTTAGGTGGTAAAATAATTTATGATGGTGTTGATTGGAGAATTAAAAATTTATCATTATCTCGCGCATTTGGTGATATTGAATGTACACCATATGTAACTCATTTACCTCAAATATATTGTCGTAAATTATCTAAAGGTGATAAATTTTTAATTCTAGCTTGTGATGGTTTATGGGATGTATTAAGTAATCAAGATGCTGTAGATTTTATTATGGAATTAGAAAATAAAAACTATAAATGTAATTATGCTAAAGTTTTAGCAGAACATGCATTAGAAAAAGGCTCAATGGATAATGTTACTGTTATTGTTTATTATTTTTAATATATAATTAATTTGATATACTATTTGGAATCCATGCTTTAAATTTAGTATGATATACACAATTAAATTTAACAGGTTTATCTTTTATTGTTTCATCGCATAAATGTGATATTTTAACATTAGGTATATGAGCTATACCTATTTTTTCACTATCTTCTTTTTCACTTAAATTATAAACATCAGGAATATTAGTTTTACTTAACCAATAATTTCTTGTTTTAGAACTCTTTTCATAAGAATATACACGTTCTTTAATAAAATCAACAAAATTATAAATCATATCATATGTTTTACTTTCTTCATTTTGAACTTGACTTGTTTCAATATCAACTTTATTAACTTTATTTACCATAAAAATAATAGAAATACCTGAGTATTTAGGATAAAATACTAATCCTTGTATAGGAATATTACAACTTGGTATAACATTTTTAATTAAATTTTCTAAACCATCATACTCACATAATTTATTTAATTTAATAGAAAAATTATCACAAACAGTTGGATCGGAAAAATGAATTTTTAAAATATTATCTAAATGTCCCATTTTTTGGGACATTTCCATGTCAAGTATTTTTTTACCCATTAAATAAAAACAATCTTGTATTAAGAAAATAAACTTATTTGATGATTCAATTAATTTACCATCAAATATAGTTCCATCAAATATAGAATCAGAAACTTTTATATGAACTTTTACCATAAATACATTTTTTATTTCAATCTGTTCTATATGGTATGATAGTTTACGTCTATCAATCGCAATACAATATTTCTTTTTTTCTCCATTTATTTCTAAATTCATAAATATC
>Ga0214921_10002392_pt1 | contig 30586 bp, 18 predicted proteins | sample LL1505_MetaG_FD_177992 | JGI IMG/M metagenome (GOLD analysis project Ga0214921, IMG submission 177992) | Freshwater microbial communities from Lake Lanier, Atlanta, Georgia, United States - LL-1505 | ecosystem: Environmental > Aquatic > Freshwater > Lake | place: USA: Georgia | collected...
GTGGGTGGGGAAGTGGGAACAGGGGGCTTCATCCGAGGTGGTGCCGGTATCGGTGGAGGCGGGCCTGGCCAAGGATCTGCGCATCGGGTTGGGCGACGAGCTGGAGTGGGATGTGCAGGGCGTGGCTTTGCGCACGCGGGTGGCGAGTTTGCGCGAGGTCGAGTGGCGGCGGATGGCGCCAAATTTCTTCGTGTTGTTTCCGAGCGGGGTGCTGGAGGGCGCGCCGAAATTCCACGTCATGGCCGCGCGGGCGGCGGACGCGGGCGTGAACGCGCGGGTGCAGCGGGGGGTGGCGACGGCGTTTCCCAACGTCTCCATTCTCGATCTCGGGCTGGTTATCGACTCGCTGGACACAGTTTTTGGCAAAGCCGAGCTGGCGGTGCGTTTCATCGCGCTCTTTACCCTCGCTACCGGGGTGGTGGTGCTGGCCGGCACGCTGGCGGCGGGGCGGGATCAGCGCGTGCGCGAGGCGGTGCTCCTGCGCACGCTGGGCGCGAGCGCGGCGCAGGTGCGAACGGCGCTGGTGGTGGAGTTGGTCGCGCTGGGCTTGATGGCAGGGGTGACCGGCGCGGTCCTGGCGCTAGGCGGTGGCGGGGCGGTGGCGGCGTGGGTTTTTGACGCCCCGCCGACCCTGCCGTGGGGACCGCTGGCGGCCACGGTGGTGGGCGTGGTGGGGTTGACCGTCGGGGTCGGCCTGTTGACGCAGCGCGGGGTGGCGGGCCGGCCGCCACTGGAGGTCTTGAGGGCCGAGGGTTAAAGATAACGGCTGGCAGGGCGGGCTCGGGTCTGCTCGGCTCGGCGATATGAGCCGCAACGTCGTTACTTTCCATTATACCCTGCGCGATTCGGACGGACGCGTCCTTGATGCCTCGATCGGCGGGGAGCCTATTTCATTCCTAGAGGGCGGAGGGCAGATCGTGGAGGGCCTCGAGGAGGGTTTACGCGGGCTGGCGGCCGGCACGCGGGCGGAGATCGGGGTGCCGGCCGCCAAGGCTTATGGTGAACGGGACGAGACGCAGGTCCAGCGCGTGCTCAAATCCCTTCTGCCCATCGAGGGCGAGGTGCAACCGGGCGACCAGTTCCGGGCGGGTGAGGACGCCTTTGCGCCTATTGTCACGGTGCGCGGGGTCGAGGGCGAGGAGCTCTTGCTCGACGCCAACCACCCGTTGGCCGGGGTGGATTTGAATTTCGAGATCGAGGTGCTCGCGGTGCGGGCGGCGACGGACGAAGAGTGTGCCCACGGCCATGCGCACGGGGCGGACGGCGCGGCCCCTAAAAAGGACTGTGGCGAGGGCTGCGGTTGCCACGGTAATTAAGCGCGTGTGATCGTATGAGCGGCGTGGTGCGCATCGCCGGGCAGGGCTTGGCGGGAACGCTGCTCGCGTGGGCGCTGGAACGAGCGGGGCGGGCGTTTGCGCTCTACGATCCGGGTCATGAATCGGCTGCATCCCGCGTGGGCGCTGGATTGGTCAGTCCGGTCACGGGGGAACGCTGGACCCTCGCGCCGGGCTGGGCGGAGCGGGCGGCGGGCGCGAAGGCGTTTTACCGGGAAATCGAGGCGGCGTGGGGCGTAGCCTTGATTACTGAGCTGCGGGTGCGGCGGATTTGGCGCGATGCGGCGGAGGGCCGCTTGGTGCGGACTAAGGTCGAGCGCGGCGAGCTGGCGCCTTGGGTGACGCCGACGGGGCTGGAGGCGGACGCGGCGTGGATCGAGGGGGCGTGGCGGGTGGACTTGTCGGCGCTCATCACGGCGGGGCGGGCGCGTTGGATGCGGGCGGGGTGCCTGCGAGAGGAGGCGCTGAAGGCGGACGCGGCGGAGGCGGGAGCCGACCCAGTGATTTGGTGCACCGGAGCCGCAGAGACGCGGGTGGAAGCCCTGCGCGCGGTGGCGGGTGAGACTTTGGAGTTGGCGGTCGGCAGCGAGGCAGGGGATCTGCCGGCCGGGGTGGTGCGGCACGATGGCGTGTGGGTATTACCAGTCGGGGCGGGCCGAGCCTGGGCGGGGGCGAGTTTTATCCGTGAAGAAGGCGAGCGTTTGGCGCGGCGGGAGGCTTTGCGGCTAAGTGTCAGCCGGCAACTGGCCGACCGGGATTGGCGGGAGTTGGCGGTTTTGGCGGGTTGCCGCATGACCACTGCCGACCGCACGCCGGTGGCGGAATGGCTGGATGGGCGAGAAGGCCGTGAAGGCGTTTTGAATGGTCTTGGCTCGAAGGGAGCGCTTTTGGGGCCTGGTTTGGCAGAAGTATGGGCAAAACTCCTTTCTCAAGGATGATCAGGTCGAAGGCTCGACGCCATCTGTCTATTTATTGCAACCAATATGCGTATATAGCCTTTTTTGGCACCCTGCTGCGGTTAGATTTTCGAATTTGGTGCGAGTTCCTCACACAGACGCCACGCAATCGTAACATTGGTCGTGTTTAATCGGGCCCGTATCTCCCCTTGGAGACATCCTAGACCTACCTACTAAACTCAGCCCTTCATTCACATGAAATACATCAAGTCCTGCGCGGCCGCTCTGCTCGCGCTCGCCGCGGTCCAAGCCGCTTCTGCCCAGACCACCATCCGTGTCACTGGTTCCACCGCTTTCCGCAGCGCCACCATCGCCGGCATCAAGAGCCTGCTCGGTAGCACCTACGATGAGGTTTATCAAGTCAGCAGCTCCTCGACCACCGGTTCCACGAACTCTAACTTCACCACCTTTGTCGGCACTTACAGCGGCAATAGCGTTATCATTCAGTGCGCTTGGACCGGTTCTGCCGAAGGTATCCGCGACGTTGCCCAAGGCTTGAACCAGAAATTCATCAAGTCTTCCTATGTGGTGAACAACACCCCCGGCACCATTGAGACGGCCTCCACCACCTCCGCCAGCTCCGACACCAGCGTGTTCGAGTCCGGTATCCCTGAAATCGCGATGGCCGACAACACCCAGGCCGCCACCATCTTCAAGACCCCGGCCCTCACGCAGACTGCCGTCGGTATCATCCCCTTCGTGTTCGTTAAGGGTCAAGTTGCAGCCGGCCACCCCAGCAAGACTGCGTTTGATTCCGTCACCAACATCACCAGCCAGATGGCCAAGGCGGTTTATGCTGGCGGCGCTCCCCTGTCCTTCTTCACCGGTGCTACTGCTGACTCGAGCACCTACATCTACGGTCTTGGCCGCAATCCCTTCTCCGGCACCCGTATCGTGACCTTCGCCGAGACCGGCATCGGTTCCACTTCTACCGCCACTCAGTTCACTCCGACCACCACCAGCACCAACATCACCGGCATGAGCTTGACCGTTGCTGATACGACCAATGGTTTCACCTCGGGTAACAACGGTTACTCCAGCGGCGGCACCTTGGTGGGCGACCTCTACAAGCCCGTTTCGGACACCGACGGTTCCGGTAACGCGCAGGACGGCGTTCCCTTCGGTCTGATCGGTTACGTCGGCGTCAGCGATGCCGCCACCATGCTCAAGAGCATCAACGCTGGCAGTGGCACCGATACCTCCGCGGTTCTTTCCTACAACGGCGTCCGCTTGGTTCCCACCTACAGCAGCTCTGGTCAGTCTACGACCTGGGACTACACCCCACTCAAGGAAGGCAAGTATTCCTTCTGGTCCGTTGCCTATCTCTCCTACCGCAAGTCTTCCGGTGCTAACGGCACCACCGCCATCAGCGGTCTGCCCAAGACTTTTGCTGACGGTCTAGCCACTTACATCATCGGCAACGTGCCTTCCTCCTCTGGCGTTAAGCTCGCCGATATGAAGGTGACCCGCACCACCGAAGGTGGCGCTATCAGCCTCAAGTAATCCACTTGGGCCAAACCTAAGCTAGTGAATTAAAACCAGGAGGAAGTCATTTAACCGACTTCCTCCTCCCTATTTTTTAAAATGAAAACTCAGTTTAAGCTCCTCTACTTGGCGGCGTCCCTGTCCGCCACCGGCGCGATCGCCGCGACCACGACCGACACCCTCACCGAGGGCGACATCCTCTTCGGCGTCTACGCCTCTGGCGGCGTCGGCTCGACCCAAAACCTGATCGTTAACCTCGGTGGTTTTCAGCAGTTCGACAATCGCGACAACCAGACCACCCAGCTCAGCTCCACCATCCTTGCGGATATCGTGAGCACTTTCGGCTCGAGCTGGAACTCTCGCACCGATCTCACTTGGGTGGTCGCCGGCGCGACCTTTGCGCAATCGGTTGACGGCCTGACCCGCAATACGATTTTCGCGTCCAGCCCTCGTATGGATGTGAGCGATCAGCCCGCTTCCATTAGTGCGGGTTCGAACGGCACCCAAGCGCCTATTGTGAATTCGTTTGCCTCTGTGGGCAACACCTATAATAACGCTTCTATCATCGGTTCTGGCACCGTGACGGTGGTGGTGGATGGGTCTGACGTGGATTCCCTGAACTCTCGCTTGACCTCGACCTCGGCTCCGCAATTTGGCACCAACAATGTCAATGACACCACGGGTAGCAATGTGTCTGACTTCTACGCCTTGGTTCCCACCTCTGGTGGCGTCGCCCCCACCGGCAACGCTAGCGCCTACACCCGCGGCACGAACTATCTCGGTTATTTCACCTTAAATAGCACTGGTTTAAGCTACACCGCTGCTGTTCCCGAGACCTCCTCCTTCGCCTTCGTTGGTGGTTTGGCGGTTCTCGGCTCCGCGCTTCTGCGTCGTCGCCGCAATCGCGTTGCCTGATTCCCTTACGATTGATTCCATTCTCAGGAGGGAGGTTTTTTGCCTCCCTCCTGTCCTAAAATCTCTACCATGAAAAACAAACTCAATATCGCAATCGTTGGCACCGTCTTAGCTTCCGGCATCCTCTCCGCCGCCACCACCACCGATACCTTTACCGCAGGAGAAATCCTCCTTGGCTTCTACGCCTCCAGTGGCACGGGTGCGAGCAAGAACCTGGTGGCAAACCTCGGTTCTTTCGGTAACTTCGACAACAACGATGGTGCGACGGTCTCTATCCTTGGTTCCAGTCTCGTTTCCGATCTCGTCGCGACCTATGGCGCCAATTGGAACTCCCGCACGGACATCACTTGGTCCGTTACCGGGGCGAATTTTGCACAATCCGTCGCTGGATTGACCCGTAACACGATTTTTGCGACCAGTCCTCGGGCTTCTGTAACCGACGCTCCAATTTCGATCACCGGCGGAAGTGACGGCACCTTGGCCGGAATCCGGCTCAATGTTAATTCGATCAACACGGCCTACGATGCTGCTACCACCACTGCCAACAGCACGGTTACGGTCGTGATCGATGGCAGCAATTCCGATTCGATGCAGGCGCGCATGGTCCTCAGTGCTTCCCCTCAATTCGGAACGGACAATACTAACTCGGCTGCCAGTGTTACCATCTCCGATTTCTACGGATTGGTCCCGACTTCAGGTGGCATTGCCCCTAACGGCGCGGCCGTTGATACTGATGGCGTGGTTTTTACCCGTGGCACCAACTACCTCGGCTACTTCACGCTGAGCAGCAACGGTCTGAACTACACTGCTTCCGGCACCGCCATCCCCGAGCCCTCCAGCTACGCCGTCCTCGGCGGTTTGGTTGCTCTCGGTTACAGCGCCATCCGTCGCCGTCGTAACACCAAGGCTTGATTATCGTGGCGGTGTAAAAGCACCGTCGATGTCCCCTTGTTTAACAGTTCCTCCGGCTCATTTTGAGCCGGAGGCTCTGTTTACTGACCCGCCCGGTCCCTAAACATCGCATGTCTCTTTGCCCTGTGTCCGAATCGGCGAGTTTTCGTCGTGCGGTCGTGCTCTGCTTTGCCTCGTTTCTCGCCATGTCTGGCTTGAGCGCACCGGCCTTGGCTGCCGTCACGCCTCCCCCATCGGCCCCCACCGCAACGGCCGAAGCGGCGACCTTGGCGTCCCGGTTTTTTATCCAAGAGTTCAAAGTCGAGGGCGTGCACTCCGTTAACTCTGATGACGTCGAGGAGGCGGTATATCCCTTTTTAGGGCCCGAGCGCACCACCGACGATGTTGAAAAGGCGCGTGCTGCCGTGGAAAAGCTATATCGATCAAAGGGTTACCAGGCGGCTTTTGCTCAGATCCCCGCCCAAGACGCCTCGAATGGAGTCGTCACTATCCAAGTCTCCGAGGGCGTGGTTGGTCGCACCCGGGTGCGCGGTTCGCAGTATACTTCCCCCGGCCAACTTAAGCGATTGGCCCCCTCGATGGCCGAGGGCAAAGCGCTCAATTTTAATGAGGTCGGTAAAGACGTCGCCCGCCTAAACCAAGTTCCTGACCGGCGGGTCACGCCTGATTTTAAGTCCGGCGTCGAACCCGGCACCATTGATGTCGACCTGAAGGTGGAAGAAAAGAAGCTACCGGTCGCGGCTAATATCGAGTTAAATAATCGCAATAGCCCTAACACCAGTGATTTGCGCTTAAATGGTGGCGTCAGCTACGCTAATCTCTTCCAACTCGGCCACACCTTCGGGCTAAGTTTCCAAATCGCCCCCGAGGAGCTTAACGACGCCAAGGTCTTTTCCGGTTATTATCTTTTTCGACCCGCTGGTTCGGACTTGATCACTCTTCAGGTGCTCGCCACCAAGCAAGATAGTGATGTTTCTACCCTTGGTGGTGGCGCAGTCGCCGGTCGGGGAGAGACTTACGCGCTTAAGTCCATTTTCACGCTGCCCGGTTCCGACTCGTATTATCAAACCCTCTCCGCCGGATTTGATCTAAAGAAGCTCAACCAGGATTTACGCACCGGCGATTCCGTTTCCCGCGCACCGATTCGCTACACTACGCTCAGTGCCAACTACGGAATCACTTGGCTGGGGAAACACGGCAGCACCGAGCTATCGCTTACCCCCACCTTGGGTTTGCGTGGCATGGGCAGCGATGATGCCGAATTTGATACTCGCCGTTTCGCCGCATCGGCCAATTTTTCCTACCTGCGGGGGGAGTTAGCTCGAACCCAGAAGTTGCCCTATGATATAGAATTGATGCTGCGAAGCCAAGCCCAATACACCGATCAACCGCTGGTTGACTCCGAGCAATTCAGCGCGGGCGGCATGGATACGGTGCGAGGCTACTTTGAATCAGAGGTCGCCGGCGATCAGGCGATATCGGTGGCGGCGGAATTGAGTTCACCGTCTTTGTTTACGCTCTTGGATCGGAAATCCTGGGGCGAGTGGCGGGTCCACGCCTTTGCGGAATCCGCTTGGGTGAAACTGCAAACGCCTCTGCCTGCGCAGGCCTCCAGCTTCAACCCGATCGGAGTGGGTTTTGGCACTCGGATTAAGGTCAAAAATCATTTTAGCGGCTCGATCGACGCCGGTTGGCCCTTGCGTGCTGAAGGTCAGACCCAAGTCGGTGATCTTCGCGTAAACTTCTCTCTCGGAGCTCAATACTAATTTCTCATTCTTCCACTCCCATGCACATGGTCTCGAAACACCACGCCCCTTCCCTGAGGCCTATCCTCGGGTTGTTCGCCTTCTTGCTTTGCACCGCCCACGCCAATGCGTGGTGGAATTCCGAATGGACGCTGCGTCGTCAATTGACCGTGGATGCAACTGCGGCCGGGGCCGCGGCAGATGAGACCGCCCGTCCGGTGCTTTTCCGTTTGCACGACGGTAACTTTCAATTTCCCGCCGCGATGGACGACGGGGCCGACATCCGCTTCGTTGCCGCCGACGACAAGACGGTTCTCAGCCACCACGTTGAGCGCTACGATTCCCTGCTCAATGAGGCCTTTGTCTGGGTCAACGTGCCCGGCTTAAAGGCGGGCGCCAAGGTCGAGCTCTGGCTTTACTACGGGCATGAGGCCCGCACCGCGCCTCGCACCGATGATACCAAGGGCACTTACGACGCTGGCACTGCGCTGGTTTATCATTTTAACGGAACCGGTTCACCGGCAGACCTCACCAAAAACGCTAACAACGCTACCAGCAGCGCCACGGCGGTTCAAGGCTCGCTGATCGGTCCCGGTCTGCGTTTCTCAGGTGCAGAGACCGTGCAAATCCCGGAAAGCGCCACCCTGAAGCGTGATGCGGGCTTGCCGCTTTCGTTCTCGGCTTGGGTTAAGCCCGGAGCCATTGCCGGTCGCGTGGTGCTTCTTTCTTGGGGTGCGGCGGAGGGTGGTCTCGAGTTTAGTCTAAACGCCGGTGTGCCGGTGCTGGAGGTTCGTAATGGCTCCAACGTTTCGCGCAGTCCCGCTGGGGCCCCCTTGACGGCCGAGGCTTGGAAAAGCCTCGCCTTCTCCGCGACTTCATCCGCCGTCGCCGTTTACGTCGATGGTGTGGAATACGCACGAGTGGACGCCAGTTTGCCCGCCTTGTCCGGCCCGGTCTTCTTGGGCGGTCAAGCTGGCGGCAAAAACGGGTTTGTCGGCGAGATTGATGAGGCCCAGATTTCCACCGTGGCACGCAGCGCTGGTTGGTTGAAGCTCGCCGCCGTAGCCGAGTCAGGTTCTTCCGAGAGCCAGAAAGTCGTGGTCTTTGGCACTGAGGAAAGTGCTGGCGGCGGCGGCAGCAGTGCCGCGTTTGAACACGTTTTGCTCTTCGGCGATATCGCCAAGAACATGATGTTCGACGGTTGGATCGCGGTCGGTTGCTGCTGTATCATGATGGTGGTCGCCTGGGTTGTGGCGCTGCAGAAGTTTGCCTATCTATCGAAGATCGAAAAAGGCAGCGCAGAGTTCCTTCGCCGGTGGAAGCTGGTATCCAGCGATTTGACCGCGATTGACCACAATAACCTCACCACCGTGAAGAGCTTGGGGGTTCAGGAAGCGGATGCCAAACTACAAGCATTGATGGAGACCAGCCCATTATATCATATCTATCACATTGGCTCGGAGGAAATTCGCAATCGTATCAATTCTAAGAATGGCTTCAATGGTCTCTCCGTCCGTTCGATCACGGCGATTAAGGCCAGTCTGGACGGCGGTCTGACGCGCGAAGTTCACCAACTCAATTCGGGTTTGGTCTCCCTGACCATCGGTATCGCCGGCGGCCCTTACGTCGGCTTGATGGGAACTGTGGTGGGCGTGATGATCACCTTTGCGGTGATCGCGAAGACCGGTCAGGTTGAAGTGAATTCCATCGCGCCCGGCATCGCATCCGCGCTTCTCGCCACCGTATTCGGCCTCCTCGTGGCTATCCCCGCTTTGTTCCTCTATAGTTTCCTCAGCAGCCGCATTAAAAACGCCACCTCCGAGATGCAGCTCTTTATCGATGAGTTCATCACGAAAATGGCCGAATTTTATCCAGTGACCGCTGGCACCGCGGACTCCACCACCGCGCCTTTCATGACCCGTCGTCGCAGGGATGCGGATGAGGAGCGGCAGGAGGCCGTCCAAAAATGAAGGCGGATGACAGCAAATCTTACGACGATATCAACGTCACGCCGATGGTGGACCTCTATTTGGTCCTCCTGCTGATTTTCATCATCATGACCACGGCTGGCGTGCAGGGCGTTAAAGTGGATCTGCCTCGCGGCGGTGCCGCTCCCGCTTTGGGTGGTCCGAAGAGTAAGGCCATCACCGTCAATAACGAGGGTAAGATCTTCCTCGACACCGCGCCGGTCACTATTGAGCAACTCGAGCAGAGGCTGAACGAGCACAAGACCAAGAATCCCAATTTCCCCGTCGTGGTGCGCGGGGATCGCGGCACCCAATATCAAGGCGTTATGGATGTGCTTGATGTGCTTGGTCGCGTTGGCGTCACCCAGATCGGTTTGGCTACCCAGCCACCTAAGTAAAGCGCGATGGCGACCCCTCCTGAAAGTCCGAAGGGTTCTGGTTTACCGATCGCACGATTGCTGCAGGTTGCGGGCGCATGCGTTTTGATCGGAGCCGTTATCTACTTGATGTCCGGTAAGGGCGGAGGTTCCAAACGGCGTTCGTCCCCGGCCCAGACGGTGAACATCACCTTACCCCCGCCCCCCCCTCCGCCTCCGCCCCCGCCCAAGCTTAAGCCGCCTGAGCCCCCACCGCCTTCTGAAAACACGCAGCAGATGGTGGCGGAGACTGCGGCCGAGCCGGATCCTGCCCCGGCGGCACCTTCCAATGACGCGCCTCTTGGCACTGGCATCAAAGGCAACGGTGGCGCTGATTCCTTTGGTTTAGGCACCGGCCCCGGTGGCGGCGGCAGTGGTGGTGCCCGGCTGTCCGGTTCAGGCGGCGGCACGCGTTGGGCCGGCTACTCAGGCTCCATCAAAAATCGCATTATTGACGCCCTCCGCGCCGACGAGCGAACCCGCTACGCCGATGGTCAGTTGGAGTTAGGGCTCTGGATGGACGCCGGCGGGCGCATCACTCGCGTTGCCGTTCGCAAGTCGAATGTCGATGCCTCCGTTAACAAGGCGATCCAAGGTGACGTGCTGATCGGTCTGCAAACCCAGCCACCTCCTACGGATATGCCTCAGCCAATTTGGTTTCGCACCACCCTTCGACCCTCTTCTTGATTTAACACTTTTGTCCTATGCGCTCCTCTAATTTGACGTCCCGTTCCCGTCTAGCCGCCCTGTTGGCCGCATCCTGTTGTGCGCTAGCCGCCGCGACCGTCGGTCGGTCGGAGACCAGCACCGCTGCGGGTATTCCTACCGCGCCGACGCCGAACGCGACCGTGAATCTCATCCGGTTAATGGTGGAGCAAAAAATTCTCCCGGCCGAGGCCGCCGCCAAGCTCATTGCCCAGGCTGAGGCCGAGGCCGAGGAGGCGCGTGTGGCTTTGGCGCGAGTCGCCTCGCCCGCCGCCCCGGTTACAGTCACTGACGGCAGTGTCGCCAATGCTGCAACTCCGAGTGCACCCGGCACTGTGCGTGTTACCTACATCCCTCCTTATCTTCGCCGCCAGATGGTCGCCGAAGTTCGCCAGGAAGTCATGGAGCAGGCAGAAAAAGAGCGCTGGGCTGCCCCGGATGCAGTTCCAGATTGGACCAAGCGTTGGAAATTTTTGGGCGACATGCGACTGCGTTACGAGTCGGTCGCTTTTCCGGATGGCAACGCAACCGGTCCCGATTTCCTCAATGTAACCTCGATCAACAGCGGCCGTGGCGTGCAAGTGAACTCCGCCGCTCCTCAGGACGAAGCGATACCTTTTCTCAATACGGATCGTGATCGCACGCGCATCCGAGTGCGGGCGCGCATCGGGGCCGAGGTAAATCTGGACGAGGGCTTCACCTCGGGAATTCGTTTTGCCACTGGCGAGAGCAACTCGCCGGTTTCCCAAAACCAGACCCTTGGCGGCGGCAATGGGAACTTCAACAAATACAGTGTATGGATCGACCGGGCTTACATTAAATATGAATCCGATTTAGACGGCACTCCGGTTTCCGCTTCGGTCGGCAGGGTCGCGAATCCTTTCTTTGCCACTTCTATGATCTGGTCGAACGATGTGGGTTTCGACGGCATTTTGGTGCAGGGCCAGCACAAGTTCGGGGGTTTGAAGCCTTTCGCCACGGTAGGCCTGCTCCCAGTGTATAATACAGCTTTTGACTTCTCGACCAATCAAGCGACCAAGTCCGCCAGTTATGACAAGTGGCTGTATGCGATTCAGGTCGGCACGGATTGGCGAATCAGCAAGGATTTTGAAGCCAAGTTCGGCTTGGCCTACTACCATTTCGAAAATGTCGAAGGTCAGACCTCCAGCCCGACCAATGGCTCGGCTTTAGACGCGGGCGACACTGACTCCAGCCGTCTGCTTTTTGCTCAGAAGGGCAACACCTATCGAACGATCCGAAATCTGAACGCCCCGATTGGCGCCACCAAGCAATATAATTATCTGGGCCTCGCTTCGCCTTATCATGAAGTAGCCCTGACCGGAAGAATCGACTACAATCATTTCGAGCCTACCCAGATATCCCTCCTCTTTGAGGTTGTGCAAAATCTGGGGCTGGATGCCGGTGAGGTGGCGGGTAGCGCCTATACCTATAATAATTTAAATACATCGGGCGGCTTCACCGGCGGCGATCTCGGTTATTACACCTCCATTCAGGTAGGTCATCCGGTCCTGCAGAAGCGCTGGGATTGGAATGCTAGCCTCGGTTATCGTTATGTGGAAACTGACGCCGTGGTGGATGGTTTCGCCGATTCTGATTTTGGCGGTGGCGGCACTAACGCCAAGGGATTTACCCTCGGTGGAAATGTTTCTGTATCAAACCGAGTCTGGTTCGGCGTGAAGTTTATGAGCTCAGACGAGGTGAGCGGACCCACTTATCAGAACGACACTTTCCAATTCGACATTAACGGACGATTCTAACCATGAAACGCTTTTTCACCCTTTCGTTCCTGGCCGCTTTTGTGGCCGCCAACGGCCTTTTTGGCGCCCCGGATGCGGCTTCCGCCGAGTCCCGCCTGCGTGACAGCCTTAAGGCGACCATGCTTCTATTACGCACCGCCCAGAATGATCTAGCTGGGGCCCAGTCCGCCCGCGACGCGCTCGCGGCGGAAAAAAAAGAGCTGGAGGGTGAGATAGCCGGCTTCAAAAAGCAGATGGTTGCGGATCGTATCGAGAGTGACAAAGCCATCGCTGCGCTCAAGTCCACGAATACGGCCCAAGCTGCCGATCTTGCTTCTACCACCGAGGAACTCGGGAAGACCCGCGCCTCCCTCGCCAAAGTGGTGGATTATGCCAAAAAGACCGAGACCGAGCGCAACGAGCGCTCTTCCCGCGTGGCTCAGCTAGAAACCCAAGTTGAGCTCGGGCTGGTTCGTAACATGGCCTTGTATACCATTGGCAACGAAATCCTTGACCGCTATTCGAAGTTTAGCCTCGGCGATGCGATTGGGGCTCGTGAACCCTTCATCGCGGTAACGCGCGCCAAGTTGGACCTTCAGGTTCAAGATTATGCCGATAAATTGAAGGAACAGCACATCAAGACCCCGGCGCCCGAGGCGCCCTAGTCCAAGCTACTCCGCTTGAAGTCTGCCTAAACCCTGTTTGCACCGACCGCTGTTCAGTCTGCTGCCATGAGCTTGCCGAAGTCTTCTCCTTCTAATGCCCGGTTCGTTGTGGTTTCGATCACGGCTGCCTCGGTTTTTTACGCTCCGATAGCAGCCTATGCCGGTGGTTCGTCGGCGGATGCTAGGGCTGCCGTGCAGCGTGCTCTGGCTATTCAGGGCTCGGGTTCCTCCTCGGGCGGGACGGTTAATCTGGCGACCACTTCCGGTTCCCAGGCAGGCGCATTGACCGCCCAAGCGAAGGCGCAAATCGACCAGAACACCGCCCGTCGCCAGTCATTAGTTGCCATGCAGTCCGCGGCGCGTGCGGCCGCGCTGGCGGGGGCTTCCTCAGTGCCCAACGGTCTGGTCCCTGGTGGCTTAGAGGTGGCCAGCGGTGCTACGGTCGGTTCCAGCCTATGGAGCGGAGCGGCCTTGCCAGTCCAGCAAGACGCAAATGGGCAAAGTAAAGTCACGGTCAATCAGACCAGTGCACAGGCCCTGTTGACTTGGAATACTTTCAATATTGGACGCGAAACGGCACTCAAATTCGAGCAGTCCAAGTCCGATTGGATAGCCTTCAATAAAATCGTCGATCCGTCGGGTGATCCCACCCGAATTCTTGGATTGATCGAGGCGCCAGGACAAGTGTATGTCATTAATCCTAATGGCATTATTTTCGGTGGTGGCTCTCAGGTCAATACGCGGACTTTGGTCGCCTCTTCACTGCCGATCAATGATGGGTTGGTTTCCCGCGGCTTACTGAATAACCCCGACACCCAGTTTTTGTTTTCTGGATTAGCTGTTCCTGCCGGTGCCGAGTCTGTCGCTTTCGTCCCGCCAGCGCCCACTCGAGCAGATGGCCATTACGGCGATGTTTTGGTGGAGGCCGGTGCTATCCTGAATTCCCCAACCAATGCGGATAAATCCGGTGGGCGCGTCGCTCTAATAGGCGCCAATGTGAGCAACGCTGGGACCATTTTGACCCCGGACGGTCAAACAATTTTGGCAGCCGGTCTGCAAGTCGGCATGGAGGGTAGTTCCGATGCTTCGCTTCGCGGCTTGAACGTCAGCGTTGGCAAGGTGGGGGATTACGCTGGCAGCGCCACCAATTCTGGCATCATTGATTCCGAGCGCGGGGCTGTTACAGCAGTTGGCAAGACATTGGCCCAAAATGGCTTAATAGGCGCAACCACTTCGGTTTCACGCAATGGTCGGATAGACCTACTTGCCCAATACGATGCCATTGGTATCGGCAACTACGCCAGCTTGCCGGATTTTTTTGCCACTACCACCGGTTTAGTCTCATTCGGTGCCGACAGCGTCACGGAGGTTTTACCCGAGTTGTCGAGCAAGGAGAAGGTAGTTGGAACCAGACTGACTTTGGGTTCTCAAATCAATGCCCGAGGATTAGTGGTCCACATGGGGGAGGACGCCTCAATCTACGGACCCTCGGCCGAGGTTTCCCTGAGTGCGGGTCGCTGGAACCTATTACAATTAGGAACTGACCAAGCGAACGCCCAGTTCATATACCCGGAGGGCCAAGTATATTTTGATCGTGGCGCTACCGTGAATGTGGCCGGCACCACTGGGGTAACCGCATCCGTTTCGGATAATATTGTGGAGGCTTCACTTCGTGGCGACGAGTTGGCCAACTCTCCCTTGCAACGCGACGGAGCCTTGCGTGGTGAGACTATACGGGTGGATATACTGCAAGCCGGCACTTACAATGGAAAGACTTGGGTCGGCACGCCGCTCGCCGATGTCACAGGCTATATAAATTTGGTGCAGCGGGACATCGGTCAACTGACGACGGCAGGTGGCACGGTAAAAATCAATGCAGGCGGTTCAGTGGTATTGAATCCCGAGGCCTCAATTGACGTTTCTGGCGGTTATGTAGATTACCAGCCTGCCTTGGTCAGCACGACCAAGGTCGTCTATCAGGGCAATATCCTTGATATCTCTAAAGCTACTCCCGATCTGGTTTACGATGGTATTTACAAAGGGGTATTTACCCCAGAAACCAACACTTCCAAGTGGGGTGGCGACGCGGCTAAGACCCTTCAAAGTGCGAATCTTTTATTCACACAAGAAATGGTGGCAGGCTATACTCAAGGTGGCGATGCGGGATCGCTGATAATCAGCGCTCCCTCGATGGCCTTGGACGCTACGTTGACAGGCCACTCCGTAAATGGCGTTCGTCAGCGGGTAATTCCGGCCAAGTCCGGAGCCTTGAGCATCAATCTGCAGGGGCAATATGCTGATTCTCGGGTGCCGGGTGGATACTTTACGGATTCTCGATCCGCCCCGGAACTGCATATTGCGCATCAAGAAGCGCTCCCCGCTGCAGATGCTTTTCAGCTCGAAGTGGACGGGCTCCCCTCTCCACTCAAATCAGACCGTGTCGACACATTGGTTTTATCGCCCGATTTGATCACGCGCTCGGGGTTTGGTCGCTTGACGGTTGATAATCGTGAAGGGGATTTGTTCGTAGATAATTCCGGCAGTTTGGCGTTGCCTGCGAGTGGCGAGCTTTCGCTTTTCGGTAAAAATATTAGCGTGGAGGCCGATTTGACCGCGCCTGGTGGTAAAATCACTCTGGTTGCTGCCGCGGTTTCCCAAGGTTCAATTAACGAGGCTAGTATTACCGGCTCTGCGCCCCTTTCCGCTCCGAATCGTGGAGCGGTTAGTGTTGCCGGCGGTGTTCATCTTAGTGCCGCTGGAGTGCTGGAGAATGAAGTTTTGGGAACTGCAGAGGACGCCATGGTGGTGGGCGGAGGCTCCGTTTCCATTACCGGTTATAATGTCAGTCTGAATACCGGATCTGTTCTAGATGCGTCCGGAGGAGTCTATGCCGCACCTGGCAATAAATATTCCTACGGCAACGCGGGAAATATCGCTATTTTTGCCGGCCAGGATGCAAACGTCAAAAGTATCGTCGGCGGTAAACTGCTAATGGACGAAACGAGTCTGCTAGGCTATTCTGGTATCAAGGGAGGCAAGCTCACTTTGCTGGCTCCGGCGATTCAGATTGGGGTTGGAGATACGTCGTCGGCCACAACCGTGTTGGGGGCAAACTTTTTTAATACAGGAGGTTTTACCTCTTACGATATAAGAGGTCTTGGAGGTGTGGTTGATGCCGCTTCGGAGATTTATTCTCCCGGTGTAGTAGTGAAGGCGGGAACGGTAGTTGCGCCGGTCTCAGTTTCCTATTTAGCCAGCTTAGACGAATCTGCGCCCGAAAAAATTGCTTTAACAACCGGATTGCTGGAGCAGAGCCTTCGCCCAGCAGCTAGCGTCAGTTTCACCGCACCGGGAGTAAGGGACCCCTACAATAGTGGTAATTCTCTGGTTGTGAGGGGTGGGGTGGTCGTTGAGCCGACTGCCCTTATTCAAACTGATCCCGGCGCTAAAATTTCTCTGACCGGTGACACCGTAGACGTGCAGGGTGCTTTGATAGCGAAGGGTGGTGCGATATCTCTTAAAGGAGCATCCAACTCCAATAGCGTATTTCCATTTACCAATAATAACCAGGCGGTCGGGACGCTAACATTGGGTTCGGAGGCTTTGTTGGATGCCTCGGGCACGACGGTCATGCAGCGGGATATTTCCGACCGCTCCCTGCGAATTGGCCGGGTTCTTTCTGGCGGCGCCATCAGTTTATCCGGCAATATTCAAGCGGTGGCTGGTTCGGTCATCGATGTATCGGGAACTACTGCGACCTTGGATCTGGACCCTGTTTACAGTGGAGGGCTTAATCGCAACGGTTTAGATTTGGTGGCGACCCGGGTAGATTCCTCTGCGGGGACAGTTACCTTGGCTGGAACCCAGCAACTAGTTACGGCTGCCACCCTTCGTGGCGCTGCCGGCGGAGCCTCTGCGGAAGGTGGCAAGCTTGTCGTGTCGTCCGGTATCTATGTGCCGATCGTCGGTCCCGCTTTGACACAGCGTGATATCAATTTGGTAGTGACTCAGGCCACGGTCGACATGCCTGATATGTCGCGGGGTAATTTCGCTGCGGATAGTTTTAATACTAGTGGATTTGATTCCCTTACTCTTGGCGGCACCGTGCAGTTTTCCGGTCCGGTTTCATTGGAAGCTAGCCGCCAAATCGCGGTTGGCGGAAACGGGGTGATTTTCGGCGATGATGCAATTTCCCTAGCCGCTCCTCGGGTTTCCATTGGCACAGCACTTCAGAAGCCCCGCTTGGCTGATTCGGATGACATCAGGGCCTTCTATGATCTTAATAGCATGCCTTACTCGGTGCCTCCAGTGCACGGCGATGCGCGGTTGACAGTGAATGCCGATCGTTTGATCGAGGTTGGAAATCTAACGCTTCAAGGTTTCGGCGCGCTGCAGTTAAACGCTGAGGCGGGGGATGTGCGCGGCAGCGGCACATTAGATATCGCGGGCGATATTTCCCTGAAAGCAGCCCAGATTTATCCACCAACCGCCACGGTGTTCAGCATCAACGCTTATGATTACGAGACGGAGGGCGTGTCTCATGCTGGGTCAATCAAGGTGGAGAAGGGTGCGGTTGCCGGCGGACTCCCTTATTCAGCTGGTGGAACCTTGAATCTTCACGCTTCCTCTATTCGTCAAAATGGGACTTTGCGCGCTCCGTTCGGGGTTATTAATCTCGGCTGGAATGGCGTGGGGTTGTCGCCTATCGATCAGATTACCGGACTCCCGGTGCCCGCCTCGTTCTCTGTTTCCCTTGGCGCCAACAGCGTAACCTCGGTTTCGGCGATTGATCCGGCGACGGGACAAGGACTAATCCTGCCTTATGGGGCTTTTATTAATGGTAGCACATGGGTGGATCCGCAGGGAAGAGATATCACAGATTTTGGTCCTCCCGCGAAACAAGTGGTTCTTTCCGCAGCCTCGGTGAATTCAGAGGCGGGCTCCATTGTTGACGTAAACGGAGGGGGAGAGATTGTGTCTTCAAGGTTTAAAACCGGAACAGGCGGCAAGGTAGACATTCTAGCCGACCTCACCAGCTTCGCGATTCTCCCTGAATACAATGCTGCTTTCGCGCCTTTCGCTTCTTTTAATGATTCCGATAAAGGCAGGCAATTACTTGGAGATCAACTAGGTTATGTTAATGGAGGCTTAAGACCTGGTGATCGTATTTATCTGGACTCAGGCGCGGGTTTAGCGGCAGGGTTTTATACTCTGGTGCCGGCGCGTTACGCAGTATTACCCGGGGCCTTTTTAGTGACCCCTAAATCCTCTGCTCCGTTAGCTTCGGCAGCGGTGCAGCCAGACAAGAGTGTCTATGTATCTGGATATCGTTTCAATGATGCAGATGGCGCTCCTCAATCAGCCCCCCTGAGGTCTTTATTCGAGATCGCCGCTTCACCTGTAGTGCAAAAACGGGCGACCTATGAAACTCCCGCGGCGTCCGTCTTTTTCCGCGATAACGCAGCGCAACGCGCCGCCACCGTTCCCCGCCTCTCGGCGGATGCGGGTCAGTTAATTCTTACGGCGACAGAATATATGGCTTTGGATGGAAATATCCTAGCCCAAGCCGGTAATTCTGGTTTGGGTGGACGAGTGGATATCGACAGTCCTGTTGATATCCGAATTGCCAGTTCCGGAGCGATCCCGTTGGAAGGCGAACTTTTACTGGATGCCGGTAAGCTCAGTGCTTTTAGTGGCGCCAGCTTGCTAATCGGCGGGGTGCGGCAAACCACCTCCGAAGGCACGCAGGTTACCGTGGGGGCAAATTCGCTGAAGGTGGATAATGATTCAGTCCTTGGCGGTGCCGAATTGATATTGGTCGCAAAAGAAACTCTTGCCATTGGTTCTGGTGCACAAATCAAACAGACAGGGAGCATTGGCGGTGCGGCAGACGCCTTGATAATCGGAGCTTCGACGTCTGGGACTGGAGATGGAGTATTGCTTCGTATTTCCAGCGATTCCTCGGCAACGGTTAAGCGAAACTCTGTGAATTCTGATTCTAGCGCGGCGCTGAAGATCGCGGCAGATGCTTCTATACAAGGTGGTGCGGGTCTGATCTTGGATTCCACCGGTTCAACTCAAATCGACTCCGCCGCCACCTTTGGTGCCGAGTCTCTTACGCTGAATAGTGGTCGCATCAGCCTCCAGTTGGATGATTCGGGTGCGCTACAGCCCAATCCCGGGTTGGTATTATCGTTCGCCACATTGGAAGGCTTGCAGCAGTCTAGCACTCAGCTTTCTCTCCTCAGTTATTCCTCGGTCGATTTGTATGGAACGGGCCAAGTCGGTTCCGCCTCGTTCGATCAGTTGACGATTGGCGCGCCCACGATTCGCGGATTTAACAATGATGGAGGCGAGGTGTCCTTCGTCGCTGATAAGATTACACTAAACGGCGGAGTGGGTGGCACCGCAGTCTCCGGTGGTGCATCTGCGGGGGCGGTTTCGTTTAATGCGAACAATATCAAGCTGGGCAGCGGTCAACTGGAAATATCTAAATATGATCGGGTATTTATCCGGGCGGCAGACAAATTGGTTTTCAACGGCGCCGGCGGGCTAGAAACCGAGGCCAATATTGATATAACGACGCCTCTTATCACTTCCGAAACTGCATCAGTCCAGGGAATAACTAGCCGTGGATCGCTGACTATCACTAACCCTGATGAAGGGGTTGCCTCAGCTATCACCTCTGCGGGTCTTGGTGCGCGTTTATCCCTTGCGGGCAAATCGATAAGCGTGGATTCAGCCATCGCGCTGTCTAGCGGCCAGTTATCTTTGCAGACAACCGACGGTGACTTACGGGTCGGCGAAAAAGCGTTTGCCAAACTTGATGTGGGTGGAACGTCCCGATCTATTCAAGGTGTGGTTGTCACTACCAATGGCGGGCAGTTGAACTTGGGTGCCACGGGTGGTGACGTTGTGTTGGGAAATCGCGGAACACTTAACGTATCGGCGTTTTCGGGTGGTGGAAATGCGGGTGCGATTACGGTTTCGGCTCCATCTGGCATTTTTGAGGCTAAAGGAACCGTATTAGGCGTCGCTGGTGCCAAAGGTCAAAGCGGTGGATTTACAGCTGATCTCGGATCGTTTACTGAATCCAGCCTGGGCTCTATTGATGGAGTGCTCAATCGAGGTGGATTTGAGTTGTTCCGCGACTATCGCATTCGTTCCGGCAATGTGAAATTTGAAGGCCGCGTTTCAGTCTCTAAATATGAAGTATCTGTTGATACAGGTGCCTTGGAAATTGCAGGGGTCATCGACGCGTCGGGGCAAACAGGAGGCACGATCAAGCTCTCTTCACACGGCAATCTTAACATCTTAAGTCAATCCCTGCTAGATGTATCGGCGGATCAATTTAATAGCGCAGGCAAGGGTGGATCGATTCGACTCGAAGCCGGCGCTTCTCGCGACGGATTAGTTGACACTGCAGCGTCCCTTACTTTGGAGGCCGGCTCTACGTTGGATTTATCGGTTAAGGCCTCCCAATCAAATTTGGATTCTGCCTTCGGCCATGCTACCGGAATTTTATATTTGCGTGCTCCTCGTGATGCAACCGGGACTGATCTTGCCATCAACCCAATTCAGGCGTCTATTCTTGGTGTTTCAAGCGTGGTGGCGGAGGGCTTTAGGGTTCATGATTTGACCCCCGCTTCTGGCACCTCCGCTACAATCTCTAGCGATGAACGTTCTGTCGCTATGGCCGCCGCGACGCTTTTTGGAGATGCATCCTCTACCATCCTAAACCGCATCGCGGGAGGAGGCAATGCGAATACGTTCCATATTGAACCTGGTTTAGAATTCATCAACCGCGTTGGTGATATCGTCCTTGATGGTATCTGGGACCTTTCAACTGCTCGCTACGGCTCCGCGTCGGATTACATTAACCGCGAACCAGGTGATTTGACCATCCGGGCAGCTGGAAATATTGTTCTGCCATATGTAGCGGCCGGTTCCGCTTCGTTGAGTGACGGTTTTGGAGATGGAATTTCTACCGCTGATACTACCCAGAAATTATGGAATGCCCCTCTTTTGGCTTCTGGATCGAGATCTTGGTCATTTAATCTGGTTGCTGGTGCAGACCTCTCTGCCTCCCGCACTTCGGCCGTGCTTCCTGGCAACGCAGCCAATCCTGGGGCAGGCTCACTGCTTTTCGGCGATGGGGCGAATGAGTTTGCCACTAGCATAGGTGCACGTTATGACGTTTCTGCGGTTCCCCGATATTATCAAGTAATACGAACTGGCACCGGAGATATCTCCATTGCCGCTCGGGCCGATATTGAATTCCGCAACAACCTTGGGACAATATATACGTCTGGCACTCAAGCCGCTGCGATGGTGAACTTTGATGTGCCTAATACCGGATATAATGTCGCCTCCACCGAACTAGGCGCCAGACAATACGCCGACGAAGCTTACGCTGCGCAATACAGCCAACTGGGCGGCGACGTGAGCTTATCCGCGCAGCGTGATATTTTCCGAACTTTTGTCGGTGAAGTTGATTCGAGTAAGCAGATGCCTACTAATTGGCTTTATCGCCGGGGCAACTTAGATGATGCTACAGGTGAGTTTTCTGTCTATTCAAATACTGCGGCCAATGGTCCGCGAACACAGCGGAACTCAACTTCATGGTGGGTAGATTTCAATAATTTTTTCGAGGGGGTAGGCACTTTAGGCGGAGGCGATATCACTTTGTCCGCAGGGAACGACGTGGCGAACATTGATGCTGTTGCGCCGACCAACGCCCGTATGCCTTACGGCAAACCCGACGCTGGCAAATTACTTGAACTTGGCGGCGGCGGCGTGCGCGTGCGCGCGGGCGGGGACATCAGCGGAGGTGTTTATTATGTAGAACGGGGGGCGGCAGAATTATCTGCAGGCTCCAATATTACCACCAATTATACTCGCACGACCCTAAGGGTAAGCGACTATACTTCTCCAGCCGATACCCCCGAGTCCTCTTGGCTACCAACCACGCTGTTTTTAGGCAAGGGATCCTTTACTTTAGTAGCGGGCGGAGATCTTTCGGTTGGTTCGGTGGTGAATCCATTTCTTTTACCTGCCGGAATCAATAACAGTTATTTCCTTAAGAGTTATTTCAGCACTTATTCTGCGGATAGTTCCTTCTCGGCGGCATCCCTGACCGGCGACGTGAGCGTCCGATCCCGCAATTCGGGGGCTTCCAGCGGTTCCGTTTACGATTGGTATAATAACGTTCTTCGTCGCGACGTTGTGACTCCAAGTTCCACGACATCGGGTCGCAACCAACCGTGGCTTCGTTTGTATGAAAAGGACGTGACTGAATTCGCCGTGGCTTCTACGCTGATGCCTGGGAATGTTTCAGTTTCCGCTACGAATGGCGATATCAACTTGGTAGGTGAATTCAATTTGATTCCATCCGCGGAGGGTGAACTGAAGCTCATCGCGGCCGGTTCCCTTAACGGTCTAAATATCGTCGATACAAATCCGAGCAGCGGACTCCGACAGTGGGCGAGCGCTGTGCTTAATTTCTCGGATGCTGATCCTGCTCGTCTTCCTGATTCAGCTTCGCCACTCTCCCTTTCAGTTCGTGATATTCCAAATCCTAATGTGGTCAATTTAGTATCACGTAACTCTCCGGATCTTGCAGCTTTGGATTCTCTTTTTGCTGAATCAGGATCTTATCAAGGTGATGTATATGGGCGCTTGCAGACCAAGCAAAACTTACACGCCGCCAAATCTGTTCATTCCCGTGCAGTCGATGCGGTGCAACTTTTTGCTGGGACCGGAGATATTTCTGGACTTACATTATACTCAGCCCAGTTCGTCGAGATTCTGGCTGGTCGCGATATATCTGATGTGGGCTTTTATATACAGAATCTTAACGAATCTGATATCAGCATTGTTTCTGCAGGTCGCGATATATTATTGTATAATCCTGGTTCCGCTGGCCGCATTCTTGCGCAATCGGAAGGAAACATATTGCTAGGAAATAGTTTCCGTTCTCCCGGACCTGGCACAGGCAACCCCAATTCAGGTGATTTGCAAATCGGTGGTTCAGGCTCTCTTATGGTGCAGGCGGGTCGCAATGTGGATTTTGGCGCAACGCTCCCTCCTGATGATGGCATAACTGGAGGTTTGAAGTCGCCTGGCGACGGCACGGCGGTCGGTCTCAGCAGCATCGGCAATTTTCGCAACCTCGGTCTGCCCGAAACCGGCGCCGATGTCGTGGTCGGCGTCGGTTTGGGGGACGGTTCGGCCCTGAATCGTCAGGCTTTTGAATTGGCGTTTCTTAATCCCGCCAGTTCTGGTTCCAACGCAGCGCGTTATTTGCCCGCTTTGGCCGAGAAGCTGGGGTTAAGCGCGACCAATACCGACGCGATTTGGTCGGCTTATTCTGCTTTATCGCAGATTGATCGCGATCCCCTCACTTTAGTCGCCTTTAACCGAGTCTTGCGTGATGCGGGCCGCGATCATGGCAATCCCGAGACCGAAGGATTTGGCAATTACCAGGCCGGTTATGATGCTATCGCCGCTCTTTTCCCCAGTTCTGCTTGGGACGGTGATCTGCGCATCTCTTCGCGCGAGCTTCGCACTTTGGCCGGAGGAGACGTGGTGGTTTACGCGCCGGGTGGAGGCATCAACCTCGGCAGCGAGATTTCTAAATCACAGACTCCGCCGGGTATCATTACCGAGCGTGGTGGCGCTATTTCCTTGTTTACACACGATGATGTGGACATCGGCACGCAGCGTATCTTTACGCTTCGCGGGGGCGATGTCCTGATCTGGTCTACGGTGGGCGACATTGCGGCAGGTTCTTCGTCCACCACGATCCAGTCGGCTTCGCCCACCCGCGTGTTGGTCGACCCTCAGACTGGCGACGTAAAGACGGATTTGGCTGGCTTAGCGACTGGTGGCGGTATCGGCGTGTTGGCTGCTGTTGAGGGTGTAAAAGCTGGCGATGTCGATTTGATTGCCCCGGTTGGAACCATTGATGCGGGTGACGCCGGTATCCGATCGGCTGGAAATATTAACATTTCTGCTCTAACTGTTCTCAATGCAGCCAATATTTCCGCCGGAGGCGTGACCAGCGGCGCCCCCACCGTGGTGGCTCCGAACATCGCCGGACTTTCTGTCGCTTCGACCGCCTCGGCGGCGGCCAGTGCGACGGCGGCGTCTTCTACCCAAGCGGGCGGAAACCAAGCTGCGCCAGTGGCCTTACCCTCTTTGATTACTCTTGAGGTTTTGGGTTACGGTGGCGGCGATTCTTCGAATGAGGAGAAGCGTCGCGACCAGGCTGATGGGGTGTGATATTTGGCGTTTTCAGTCTTTTCCCCCTGCTCTTCGATAATTGGGCCTCGGGCCTAGCGCGATTTAGGCGTGATTTAGGGGCGCGTATCGGTATTCCCGCTTGCGTGGACTACGCTCACTAGAATGTCAAATCGCCCAGACACCTCGTTTAAAATTCCCGAAGCGCGGATTAGTTTTGTATGGGGAACACCTTCGTATGTCCCCGCGCCTTGGCGCTTTGGCTTGGTTTGCGTTTTCAGGCGCGGCAAGGCCAACGATGATCGGGGTTACTTCATACCGGCGATGGGTGCGCAGATTTATCCTCGGGTATTTTTATTTAGCGTGGCAGGTTTGCTTCGCTGGGGCGCGATTTTTTCTTTCGTCTTGTTTTTCGCGGTGGCGGGGGTTTTGCAGGTCTACTTATCGCGCGATTCCTTTAATGTTATCCGTTATCCCGACTTGGTTTGTCCGTGGCGCTGGGGTGAGCTTATTTCCCTGCGTGGGCGGGGTATGTTGGCCCAGGCGAAGAATCTACATGCCAAGGGAAGGCCGATAGAAGCATATCGTCTGCTGCGGGCTGGTCTAGAGCGTTATCCGCAGGATGGCGAGGCACGTTTTATACTGGCATACATCTATTTGGCTCTTGGGCAGCGTGGCCGGGCCGACGCCTTGTTATTCGAGGGGTTGGCGCGCGGCACTTGTGATCTGCGTTTTATTAAGGACGCCATTGCCTTATTGAGAGATTCCGACCGTCCGGATCGATTGATCGATTTTTGCCGGAAGGCACGTGCCCGGTCTCCGCAAGACGTGGAAGCGCGAAATGTTTTGGTTGAGACTGAAGCACTGGCATCCTTGGAACTGGGAATGCCGCAGGATGCGCTGGCCTTAATCGGCGATTTGCCGGACGCCCCGCCCGCGCTCCTTGGCCGGGTAAGGGTGCAGGCTTATCTCGCCCTAGGCGATGTCGACGCGGCTTTAGAGGCGACACGGGTTTGGAGCTCCACTGCTCCAAACGATCCCGAGGCATTGGCTATGGCGGTAGGCCTCAACCGGCAGGCAGGTCGCTTCGTAGATATGGATCGTCAACTCGTCGCGCTTCGGGCCTTGGCACCTGCCAACCCCAGTTTCACGGCCATGGGTATTGTGCAGAATCTCATAGCCGGGCGTAAAACGGAAGCTGAGGTCGCTTTTGAGCAGGCGGTTTTCCGCTTTGGATCGGATATCTCACTGCTGGAGTCGCTGGCCCGAGATCTGGGTAAAATTCATGAGTTCGAGATGTTGGATCGGCTGGAGATGGTTTTTAATGAACAGGGGTTCGACCGCCAGTTGGTCTGGTTTAGTCGGTTGAGCGCCCAGATGGAGTTATCCGACTGGGCAGGGGCGCAGCGCTCTATAGGCCTCATGGGGGAAAAGGATGCCAAGTTGGCCCCCAATATTCAGATTTTTCGTCAGACCAGTGAGGCCTTAGTCGACTACTGCCTGAATGGAAATCCTGCAGCCAAGTCCACCGTGCTTGATCTTTTGAGCCGGCATCCTGCAAAATTGAAACTTTATCTGGATATTTTCGATCGTATGGCGTCTTCGGCCCGTTGGGATGGCGCTCAGGATGTTTTGGTGCTGGCCGAGGGTGCCTTTCCTCAAAGCCGACAGATTCAGCAGCGCCGGAAGGTGCTTGAGCCGGCTTTGGCCGCTCTGACGGCAGCAGTGGCCGAAAAGGTTTTATCGAAAAATCCGCCTACCCCCGCCGAGCCAGCACCATCTAGTGACGCCCGTGTTTTATTGGGTCTTTTGTCCAAAACTGACGAAAATCCCGAATCAGCCCTGAAGACTATAGAGGCCGTGAGGCGCCAAGCCCCCCCGTGGTGGAAAGGTGAGACCGTGGACGAAGTGGAGCGGCGTGAGCTTGAATTTATAGTTAAAATCGATGACTTACCTCGACTTAAGCTAATGACCAATATGTATTTAAGGGATCAAAGGGCTAGTAGGTTCGATGCGGTTTGTAACCTCGCGGTGGCGGCGCGTCAGTCCGGCAATAAAGCTGCCGCCCAATTACTTATCGGGGAAATTTTGCGTCGGGAACCCCAAAATAACGCGGCTAACGCACTGTTGAAAAAATGGGCCATTTTGGAGGCGAAGGAGCGTAAATGAAGCGACTGAGGATATGGGTTTTGGCCCTTTTGCTCTTGGCTGGCGGTTTGGTGCTCAAAACCTTCCGTTTTTCCCCTTCGATTTCGCCTCTTTCTACTGCCGCTTCGGTAGATTTTGTCGACCGGAGCCAGCTCGCCCGCCTACCGGAAGTTTCCGTATTTCCGGCCGCTCCGTCTATTTCGGTTCCGCCTTTGCCGCCAACCGTCTCCCTTGGGGCTTCTGGGCCGGTCTTGCCTCGGCCCAATCCTATTTCGGCGATTCCCAACCTCCCGTCCGTTCCTCGTCCGCCCGCGTCATCTTCTGACTTGCCCCTCGTCGTGATTGCGGCAGAAAACGCAAAAACCTTTTATCCAGAACAAGTTGCCATGATGCGTTATTTAGCTGAGGATTTCTTGGCCGCTACGGAAAGCGCCCCCATACCGCAGGGGACTTCCGGACCCAAACGCGGGCGTCTACCCAAAACCGATTGGGAACGTGCCGTAGAATTAAGCGATGCGCGGTTTCAGGCTATGTTCGGCCAAGATGCATTCAATGCGTTTCAACTGGAACGTGCCGCGCAGGCGGCCGCCGCCCAGTAGTGCTTTCGCAGCAGGCTCTGCCTCCACCCAACAGTATAACCGAGACAGCATGCAGCCCCCACTCCGATAGTTGTTTAATCGAGATTTTTATGCCGCTCTGTTTGGTTCGCTTCCTGCATTTATCGGGAAATTCCTGTTTTTAGCTTTCGCTTTCACTCACTTTTTCTTCGTTCAATTTTATCTCTCAAATTTAAACCTATGCAACTGAATCTTCCCTTGGCGTTTGTGATGGGTCAGTCCCCCATGGAGCTGTTTGTCCACGGTGGCTGGATCATGTGGCCGATCCTGTTGGTCTCCTTCGTCGCGGTAACCGCGGTGGTCGAGCGCGTGCTCTTCATGTTCACGGAGTCCTCTCACCGGCAGGCCGCCTTGGTGGATCAGATGCTGGAGAAGGTGGAAAAGGGCGATGCCAACGGTGCCGTCAGCTTGGGCTCTTCTTCCCAAGACTATGTAGCCAAGGTCTTGGTTTACGCCCTGACCCATCGCGACCACTCCCTTACCAATGCATTTACCCGTGCGGCCAATCAGGAGCTAAACCGTTTTCAACGCGGGATCGCCGTTCTCGATACCTGCATCACCATCTCCCCTTTGCTCGGCCTCCTCGGCACGGTGCTTGGCATGATGAACACTTTCGGCGCCTTGGGCGATGGCGACATCGCGGCCAATGCCGGCAAAATCACCGGTGGCGTAGGCGAGGCGCTTATTGCCACGGCTACTGGTCTGTTTATCGCCATAATTGGTCTCCTCCCCTATAACGTGCTCAACGCCAAAGTTGAAGAGGCCCGTCATAATATCACCGACGCGGCCAACGCCTTGGAGCTGAATATCAAGAAAGAGGCCGCCACCCGCGCCCCCTTTCCGATGTCGTCCAAGGCCCACGCCTCGGCCTAAACACCCGCCCCCACCCACCATGGCAGGCGGCGGCAATCGCGGCGGCGGCGGACCGAAAAAGGCGCGCATCGAAATCATTCCCCTGATCGATGTGATTTTTTTCCTTCTGGCGACCTTCGTGCTCTTTACTCTTTCGCTCAATAAGAGCGGCGGGTTCTCCGTGGCCCTCCCGGCCACCCAGACAAGTGAACCGCGCGACCCCGGCTCTTCGGTGACCCTTTCGATTCGCGAAGACGGCACCCTCGGCTGGGATAAAGAACCCATCACCCTCGACCAGTTCCTCCTGCGCCTACAGGCCTACAAGCAGTCCCAGCAGGACCCCAAGGTCCTGATCAATGGGGATGAAAACGCCCTCTTTGCCCAAGTCCGCTACGTGGTCGACGAGGTGCGCAAGGCCGGCATCACCAAGGTCCTGATCGAAACCCGCATCCGTCCCGCCAGCTGACCCATGTCCTCCATTTTTGGCAGTCCCATCCAGCTGGCTCCGCTCAAGAAGGCCCGCATCGAAATCATTCCGCTGATCGACGTGATCTTCTTTTTGCTGGCGACTTTCGTGCTCTTCACCCTCTCGCTGAACAAGATCCAGTCGGTGCCCGTCAATCTGCCACAGGCTTCCGCCGCGGCCCCGAAGGATCAGGAAGACACTTCCGTGGTGATCCAAGTGTCCGATGGCGACGCTGCTTTCTGGAATAAGGAGCCTATCTCTCTTGCGGAAATCGCCCCGCGTTTGGCCAATTACAAGGCCAACACCCCGCTGCCCCGCGTGCTTGTGTCCGGCGACGACCGAGCCCGCTACGGCAACGTTATTAAGGTTCTCGACGAGGTCCGCCTCGCCGGCATTGCCACCGTCACGATCGAGACCGCTTACCGAGCCTCTGGCCGCTGAATCCATGAGCCGCGACCTGATCATTGCCCTGATCGTTTCCATCCTTCTCCACGGTGGGGCCGCCTTCAGCGGTTTCCTCTTCAAAAAGAAGGAAGCCGTGGTGGCGGTAGCCGAGATTCCCACCATCGCCCTGGACTTGCCGCCTCCCCCCGAGCCTGAGGAGCCCGAGGTCATCGAGGACGTCTCTTCGGATAAACCCGCCGAGGTCGCTGATCTCGCCCCCCCGATGCAAAACGACGTGCCCTCCGCCGTTATTGACTCGCCCTTCGTTCAGCAGATTCAAGCGCCTCCGCCCCCAGGTCTCAACCGACCCTCTGGCAGCATTGTTATCCCCACCAACACTCGCCCGGCCGTTACCTCCGGCAAGGGTCTGGGCAACATCTTCGACCTCGCCCAACTGGATAACAAACCCGAGGCCCGCGTCCGCATCAAACCGGTTTACCCTTTTGAGATGCGTCGATCCGGTCTTAAGGGCGAGGTGGTCGTCGGCTTTATCGTCGATTCCAACGGCGAGGTCCGTGACCCCTACATTGTGCGCTCCTCTAACCCCGGCTTCGAGGAAGCGGCCATCCAGGCCGTGCTTAAATGGAAGTTTAAGCCCGGTAAAAAAGGCGGCGTAGCGGTCAACACCCGCGTCGCCCAGCCCCTCTCCTTCAGTCTCAACGCCGAGTGACCATGCGCCGCCTCTTCCTCGTCCTCGCCCTCGCCCTGTCTCCCGCCCTGCGCGCTCAGGCCGATCTTCCTAAAAAGGAGATTTCGGAAAAGACATCCGGCTCTCTCGGTCAGCTAAAAACTTTCATCGACGCCAAGGACTACCCTAAGGGTCTGCTCCTGATCGACACCCTGCTGGCCAAAGCTGAGCCCGCGTCTTTCGACACTTACGTCCTTTCTCAGATTAAGGCCCAGATCCTTCTTACTCAGGGCAAACTCACGGACGCGATTGTCCCGCTGGAGACCTCTTTGCGCCTCGGCGAGAACAACGCCAATTTCTACGATGCCGCCGCCGAGCTCGAGCAGATGAACCTGCTCGCCCAGCTCCACTACCAGAAAGCAGCCGAGTTGAAGGATCCTTTCGCTCAAAAGGCCGGCTATCTGACCGCTTTGGACCTTATGAATCGCTGGCTGTCGAAGACGCCGAAGCCCACCGCCGATTCCCGCCTCTTCGCCGCTTCCCTCACCTACCAGCTCGGCTCTCTTGACCCCGCCAAGCCCGACGAGACCCGGCTCCGCGAGGCCATCGGCCACGCTCGTGAAGGCCTGCTGCTTTCGATCAATCCTACCAACCAACTCGTTCTCCTCTTGGTCGCCTGTCACCTCCAGCTAGGCGAAAATTCCCTCGCAGCCGAACAACTGGAGGCCCTCGCACTGCGTGACCCCAAAAGTGCCACCACCTGGTCCCAGCTTCAGTCTCTTTACCTCGCCGCCGCTGCCGAGAGCAAAGACCCCGAGGAGAGCCGCCGCCAAAATATCCGCGCCCTCCTCGTCATGGACCGCGCCCAAGCGCTTGGTTTCCTCAACACACCCAAGGACCACTACACCCGGGTCGCCATACTCTTTAACATCCAGCAATACTCCCGCGCCGCCGCCTTGCTTGAAAAAGGACTGGTCGATGGCTCGATCGAAAATCAAAAGCGGAATTGGGAGCTTTTGACCTCCGCTTACCAGCAGACCAGTCAGGACGAAAAAGCGCTCAACGCCATGCTGCGCGCGTGCAGTCGCTTTCCCCAGGACGCCGCGCTCGAGTTTTCCCTTGCCCAGTTCCTTTACAGCACCGGCAAGCTGCCAGAGGCTTACGCCCGCGCCGAAGCCGCTCTGGCCAAAGGCTTGGATAAACCCGGTCAGGCCCTAGTTTACCTCGCCTACCTCGCCTACGAACTTCAGCGCTACGACGAAGCCAAGGCTTGGGTGGAAAAAGCCCGCGCCGGCGGTGGGGTGCCCGCGGCTACCCTTGATCCCCTCGCCAA
>Ga0214921_10002393_pt1 | contig 30566 bp, 29 predicted proteins | sample LL1505_MetaG_FD_177992 | JGI IMG/M metagenome (GOLD analysis project Ga0214921, IMG submission 177992) | Freshwater microbial communities from Lake Lanier, Atlanta, Georgia, United States - LL-1505 | ecosystem: Environmental > Aquatic > Freshwater > Lake | place: USA: Georgia | collected...
ACCCAAGCGGAAGTCCAACAATTGGGATAACAAAGAATCCGATTAGTGCGAGCACTGATGCCACGGCAAACGTCCATTTGGGTGATGATTCATTTTTTGTGCTTCTGGCAGGGAGATAGAAAGAAAGACCAATCCCAATCAGAAAAATTACTGTCATGATCGAAAAAAGTATCCAGTGCGTTTTGTCCGCACCATCAAGAATTGTCCACGCTAACCCAGCGCCCCAAATCAAAATCAATCCTGGCAAAATCGGGATAAGGGTGCCGACTATGCCAATTGCCATAGTCAAACCAATTAGTACTTCGCCAACGGGACTCAAATTTACTTCACCTCGTCTGTATGAGCGGCCTTATGTACCCGGTCCGAAATTGCCAGACCAATCCCTGATTCATTAGGCAGAACGATGTAAATTTTAGCAAGGCCCAAATCGTCCGCATTGCGAAAAGCTTGGTACAGCTTGGTTGCAAGTGCCTCAGAGGTTTCAGTTTCGATCAAGCGGGTTAACCCCACTGGTGTTTGTATGTCGTGCAAGGCGATGAAGCCAGAATTTGGCGCAAATTTTTGGGTGGTCAAATTAGAGACCACAACTACTTTTGCTTTTGGTGCGTAATGTGAAGCCAGCATTCCGGAAACTTTTGGTCCGTCAGGCTGATTCATCTGCACTTTTAGCCCAGTTATTGCTTCGATAAGTTCAGCAGAGATAGCGCCTGGGCGCAAAATTACCGGCGATTCATCAATTGCTAAAACGATGGTTGATTCAATGCCAATTTCACATGGGCCGCCATCAAGTATGAAATCAGAATTCGTACTCAGGTAATCACCCAAATCGGCGAAGACATGTCCAGCGGTAGTCGGGGATACCTGTCCGAAGCGATTTGCGCTTGGTGCTACCAAGCCAAGAATTCCTTGTGCATTTAGATTCTTCAAAAGTTGTAATGTGACTGCGTGGTTTGGCACTCTAACGGCGACTGTGTCCTGTCCGCCAGTTATTTGGTCAGTGGCAAGTGAGCTACGCAGGCCGACCAAAGTTAAAGGACCTGGCCAACAAGCTTGTGCAAGTTTGTGCGCCCAAACAGGCAAATCAGTCAACCAGGCAAGAGCGCCCGCGAAATCTGGCACATGAACAATCAGTGGATGATCTTGCGGACGGTTCTTTGCTGCGAAGATTCGTGAAACAGCAACATTATTTCGAGCATCCGCTGCTAATCCGTAAACAGTTTCGGTTGGAATCGCGCACAGATGTCCAGTAGTTATAGCCTCTGTGGCTAGTTCAACATCAGTGATGAGCACAGTCATCGACGTTTAGCCCCACCAGAACGCAAGCGCGATCGCTAGGTACAAGACTATTAGGGCTACGCCTTCAAACCACGTGTAGTCACCATCAACCACGATGACTGTCGTAGTTAGTGTTGCCATGAATAACACAGCGAGCAAAAGTGGGCTCAGAACAAGCGTGAATGCGCTAGCCCCAACTAACGGGGCAGCAAGTGCCACTATGGGCGCAATCGTCATTGCTACCTGAACTGGTGATTGCAAAATTATCTGCAAAGCATAATCGGCTTGTCCACGAGCAGCGAGCTTTATTCCTACAACATTTTCGACTGCATTTCCTGCAATGGCAACGATTATCAAGCCCGCAAAGGCTTCACTGATATGTAACGTCGTAATGGCCGGGCTAAGCGCTGCAACAAACCAATCTGAAACAAATGCGGCGCCAACACCGGTCAAGGCCAGCATGCCAATGGCAAGGCCAATCGGCCATTCTCCATGTACGTTAGCTTCGCTCTTGGCGGCTAACGCGGCATCTGATCCAGATACAACATTATCTGGGTTATCTTTTCGCAAAGTGTCAGGAAGAGAGCTCATGAATAGCAGAAGTAAAAGGATCGAAACACCGATAGTTATTCCGCGCTCATGATTTGCAGCTGGTGTGTGCAGTGCGAATGTCAAAGTGGGAATTGCCAATGCAAAGACACTAAGCATTAACAGAACTGCCAGTTGGCGGCTGGCAATCTGACTAAAATATTGGCGGCCATTCTTTAGCCCACCAACAATGAAAGCTGCTCCAAGTATCAGCAGAACATTTGCCAAGATTGATCCCACTATGGTCGCTTGCGCAACCGTGTAAAGCCCAGCTTTCAAACTAAAGAGCACAACAAAGAGTTCAGGAACATTGCCCAAAAACGATTGCAAGAGACCAGTTGGCCCAGGACCGAGTCGATCGCCTAGAGCTTCAACACTTCGACCAACAAGACTTGCAGTAACCGCTAAGGCAAGCGCAGTCACAATAAAAGAAATGACTTGGTTTCCACCAGAACTATGAAAAATTCCCGCTGCGATTGTTGCGCCAATTGTGATCACAATTAATCGGCGATCTCGATGAGATAGCACGCCCATCGGGTTTGTCGATTTTTCAGGTTTGGTTGGCACTTGCGGATTAGCTGAACGACGACCTCGTCGCGTTTCTGGCGGATTCGGTTGCTCACTCATGTTGTGAAGTCTAGCGAATTACATTGGCTCAAGGCTGTGTTGACTTATTGTTTGACTGCAACTGCAGAACTTAAATGATCAATCATTTCTTTTCGCAGGAATTGCGCCCTGTCGCTAAAAACTTTCTGCTGTTGGGCGAATCGTAAGCGCCCTTGGGGAGTTTCAATTTTTATTGGCTGTACACCAAGTTCAGATAGATCGTAAGGCGCACTTTGCATGTCAAGCGTTCGAATGTCGCGAGCCAATCGGAAACACTGGCGGGCAAATAGGGAGCCAAGAATTGGAACCCAGCGCATTGCAATTTTGTATAGGTCCATGTTTGCATGCAAACAGCCAGGTTGTTCAACTTCTATCTGGTTGGCTCTGATTAACTGAAGCGGATTTAAGGGCCTGGCTTGGTCTGTGAAAAATCGAAATGCATCAAAGTGCGTGCAACGCAATCCAACCTCGTCGATGGTTTTTGCTATCTGTGCTTGTGAAATACGCAGTGGCCATTCGTTGTGCCTCAGTTCGTCTTGTCCTAAAACCATGGCCCATTCATGTAACCCAAAACATCCAGTGCGCGCCGGGCGACTGGCACTAGCTGTTAAAAAATCTATCTCGATTGCCAGCGAATCTTGTTGGTTCTGTATCCACTCTGGCTTTAGAAATATTTCGGCGGCGACGCAATAAACGGTTTCGGCGAAATCATTTTCTGTTTCAGCAAATTCAAGACGATATTGAAAGCCAGGATGCCAAGTTTGTAGTTTTTTCGCGCTAATTGGGTAGTACTCAAACATGAAGTCATCTACCGGGTGTTTGAGACCAAGAGATCTGCGCGTCAATCTTGGCTTAACCCAATCCGCGACCAGTAGCCGGTGCTGATCCTGCGCAATCTGCCAGTTGTCCTGCAATAGGTAATGCACAGCGACTCCTGGGTGGATTATTTAGATTAAGTGTTGCACCATATGAAGGTGACTGACAACAGCGAGAAGCCGAGCCAAGAATCTGGTTCTGAGTTACCGCCAGCATCCAAGAATGATTCAGCGGAGCAATCACAGGAAAGTCTACGCAAACTTTTGGCAGATTTAGAGTTAACGCCCGAGCAAACCCGTGACGACATTGTTTTCCGTAGTTCGCGAGATCAGGAAATTCTGGACGATGTCCCACCACACCATGGGTAGTCGTCACAAAAAGCTATTGGTGGAAAGTGTGACAAATGTGAACCGGGCGGTGTCGTCGAACGCCGCAATTTGTTTTACTTGCTCGGGTCGCACTGCTAACGAAATAGTTGATCCCTGCGTCATCAAATTTTTCTGCGTATGTTGATTTAGCACAAGGGCATTTAATGCCACTCGCTGCGCCTGACCATTTTGAGTAGAAGCATAAACATCAATCCTGTCGCCGGTTTTGAGATTTGCTGCACTAGCATTTGTCGGCAGTGTAATAGCGACTGCTTTGGGATATACAGAATCAAAGATCTTCCTATGTGAAACATCTGATTCACTTATAGGTTCATGCATTTCCAAGCTTCGAGCAGCATGTTTGCCAACAATAAGGTTGGTATCTATAAAAGCGTGTTTCCAAACAAAATTAGTTTCGACAAGTGCGATGTCGCTAGCTTGAATCAGTGCGCCAGCTTCAATGTGGTGCGCCGCTGTAACAACCTGAAACTTTGCAGGGGAACTTCCGACACTTACGACGACTGATATTGAGATTGTAATTAATCCAGCAGCGATCCAGCGGCGGTAGGCAATCACGAATGGGCGAACTTTATTGATATTCATGGGCTAACCATAAGAAAATTTCTATTTGGCAGGGTTTGGCTATCCACAGGTAACATATGAGTAGTTGAGAGGAAGTTATGCCGACTTATCAGTATGTTTGCGGTGCATGTCAAGCACCGCTTGAAATTGTGCAGTCGTTCTCTGAAGACGCTCTGGTTAATTGCCCGGCTTGTGGCGCACCAGAATTACGAAAAGTCTATGGATCGGTTGGCGTGGTTTTCAAGGGCTCAGGCTTTTATCGCACCGACTCAAGAAGCACATCAACTGCTGCGTCACCTGCGGCACCATCAGCAACCCCTGCAGCTACTCCCAGCGCTGATAAGTCAGCGCCAACAAACTCTTCTAGCACGAATACCTCGACTTAAAGCGCTTAACATCATCTAACTTTTACAGTGGATTATTCGAGTTGGCGTTACCAACAAATCAACTAACTCGTCATTTTCATCACTTGGGACTGAAGCTAAAAACTCTTCATCAAAAATTAAAGCAATTCTGATTGGCCCACCCGATTGAAATGATGGTACCTGTGAAAGTGCGCGATCAAAGTATCCGGCTCCTCTTCCGAGTCTTATTCCAGATTCATCTGCGCACATGGCAGGAAGAATAATTGCAGATGCGCGACGCAAATCAAATTGGCTAACTTGAGGTTCACTGATGCCAAATTTATTTTGCGAATACGGGGGCTTGTCGATTCCCCAAAGCATTTGGGTATCTGGCCTAATTATGGGCAGAAAGATTTTTTTTCCGAGCCCAGTCAGTTTTGTTCGTAATTCATTCGTTCGCGGCTCTGCCGCGCAGGATAAATAACAGGCAATGCTTTCCCCGGTAATTAAGCTTGCCCAGTCGTGATTAGCAATGCCAACACCTGCACTAAGTAGTTCAGGTTCAGGCTTTTTTGCGCGCATCTGCGTAATCTGGACCCGTAATTTTTGTTTATCCTGTGCGCTCACCCTTCCACTCTAGATTCTGTGGGCGAAAAAGGGTTGGTGGCAGGGCGCCTGCAATCGATGGAATAAAGTCAAGGTATGACAAAACGTGTTTTGGTTACAAAAGCGGTAATGCCAGTCGCAGGTCTTGGTACCCGATTTCTCCCTGCAACTAAGGCAACACCAAAAGAGATGCTTCCAGTTGTTGATAAGCCCGCTATTCAGTACGTGGTAGAGGAAGCCGTTGCTGCTGGGCTTGACGATGTGCTGTTCATCACTGGGCGAAATAAGACCTCACTTGAAGATCATTTCGATCGGGCACCACATCTAGAGCAAAAACTAGCCGAACGTGGAACAAATGACTTAAGTCGGGTACTTACAGAGTTAGCAGATCTTGCTTCAATCCACTATGTGCGACAGGGTGAACCCTTAGGTCTGGGCCACGCAGTCCATGTAGCTAAAGGCCATGTTGGTGAAGAACCATTTGCCGTAATGCTCGGTGACGATTTGATTGACGCAAGTAATCCAGTATTGCCAAAAATGATTGAGGTGTTAGCAGAGTTTGGCGGAAGCGTACTTTGCTTAATGGAAGTTGCGCCTGAAGACATCCACCTCTACGGATGCGCTCAAGTGGTTGAAACTCATCTAGAAGACGTAGTTCGAGTAACAGGTTTGGTTGAAAAGCCAAAAGCAGGCACGGCGCCAAGTAACTATGCAGTGATTGGTCGTTACATATTGCAGCCCCAAGTTTTCCCAATTTTGGCTAATTTAGGCACTGGAGCCGGGGGCGAAATTCAACTCACCGATGCACTTGCTCAATTGATTGAGCATCCAGCTGAAGATGGTGGCGGTATTCATGCCATAATTTTCCGCGGTAAACGTTATGACACTGGCGACAAACTTTCTTACCTAAAGAGTGTGATTTCACTAGCGCTAGGTCGCGAAGAGTTCGGCCCACAATTACGTAGCTGGATCGAAGAGCACTTGGCTGGCGAGTAAATATGCGATCAGCGCCTGAACACTTAGATACTGTCTTGTCACAAGTTCGCGCAATTGAACCACTTGAAGTTGGGTTACTCGGCAGTGTTGGGCTTATCCTTGCCCAAGATGTGACAGTTAATGATGAAGGTTCTGAGTACACATTGCTCAGTAAAGGCACCCAGATCGCAGCGCGCCATGTTGCATTGCTTGCTGCCGCTGGGCTTGGCAGAGTCCTTGTTCATCCCATGCCGCGGGTTGTCGTGCTCACGGTTGGTAACGATCTAAGTGATCCAGGATCGAGTGACGAACTGATCCCAGATATCAATGGAGTTGCTTTAACAAGCGCAGCTACTGCGGCCGGCGCCATGACCTTTCGGGTCGGCCCCCTTCGCAGTGATGAAGAAACCCTGCGAAGTGCGTTGGAAGATCAACTAGTTCGAGCCGATGTAATTTTGACTGCGTGCGGGATGTCTAGCGATGACTACGAGTTATTAACTTCAGTTTTGCGCAGTATCGGAAAGATGGAATTTGTCAGAGTAGCCATGCAGCCCGGGGGCGCACAGGGATTTGGTGCGATAGGCCCAGACCAGATTCCAGTATTTGTCTTGCCTGGTAATCCAGTTGGTGCACTGCTTTCCTTCGACGTTTTTGTTCGCCCGCTAATTCGAAGGATGATGGGACAAACCTCGCTGCACCATCGGGTAGTAGAGGCAATTCTGGATGAAGACATCGAAAGCAGTGCCGATGATACGCATTACATCCGCGCTCAAATCACCGAAAATGTTGGAACACTGCGCGTGCGCTCTCTTGAAAATCGGGAAACTCATCCGCTGGCGGGATTGGGAACGGCTGATGCGTTGATAATAGTGCCGAGCGGAGTTCATAAAGTTGCGGCTGGGCAAACGGTTGCCGTCATGCTTCTTGATCCGCAGGCAAATCAATGACCAGTGCTTGGCCAGCACGGCTAGAAAATGGAGACTTAGTTCTTCGTCCACTAAAAGTGCGCGATTATTCTTCTTGGCGCGAAGTTCGAATGCGTAATCAAGAATGGTTAGCTAAGTGGGATGCCACATCACCGCGGCCAAATTTAGAACCGGCTCCCACATTTCGCCAGAGCACCCGTAAGATTTTGCAAGCTGCCAAAACTGGCCATGCGATGCCATTTGTCCTTGAATATAAAGGAAATTTTGTGGGGCAATTGAATGTCTCAGACATTGTTACTGGCTCACTCTGGTCTTGTCACATTGGTTATTGGATCGATGAACGAGTGGCTAACCGTGGGCTAATGACCACGGCCCTAGCTTTGGTTTGCGACCACCTATTTTTCACAAAACAACTTCACCGAATTGAAATCGCAATTCGCCCCGAAAATGAACCGAGTAATCGACTTGTCCAGCGATTGGGTTTCAGATATGAAGGACTTCGTAAGTCCTTCTTGCACATCGACGGCAGTTGGTGTGATCACAACATCTATGTATTGATTCAAGATGAAGTCACGAAAAGTATGCTAACTCGAATTAAGCGACAATAATTTTCAGCGACACGAACTTATATACCAAGGTTTTAAGGTTTTTCGGCGTACCGTATTGAGTCATGACCGGGTTGCTCTACTTAATCGTTATCGTGATGTGGGCAGCCGTTCTCTTTCCAATTTTTCTAAAGAAACATGACCAAGCGCAACTGCATAAGTCTGTTGGGATCAAGCGCCAACTAACTGCACTTCGCTGGCAAAATCGGGTTACCCCAACTGCGCGTCAGCAGGCATTTATTCGCCGACGTCGCACCTTGATGACTCTGCTTACGGCCACTGTGGTTCTAGTCTTGGCTGGACTTTCTGGGGTTGTTTCGTTGGTTTGGACGCTTGTTCCAGTTATTCTTTTGCTCGCCTTCGTGGCCGCTGCAATTAAAAATGGCACCAAGCTAATTGCCATTCCTGATGCCCCAGTTCGTACATCTGTTGTGGCAGATCAAATGCAAAGCGCCGCACAAGCAACCGTTGCAATTGAGTTAAACAATCCGGCAAGTGAAGTAGCGCCTGTTGCACAAAACAACACTTGGCAACCAGTTGAACCACCCATGCCTGCTTATGTCAAAGCAGAACGCGCAACTGCAGTGCCCAGAGCAATCGATGCACAGAAGCCATGGACTGGTCAAGACATGGTCGAGCATGCAACTCGGCTAAGGCAACAGCACGCCGAGCGAATCAAACAAGCACATAAGCGTCTGGAAGAAGCGCGTGCACTTTCTATGGAGAAAGCTCGCCGAGCAGCTCTTTCTGTGCGCCCAATAGAAGCAGTTACTGAACAAGATCGCGCAGTTAACGAGTAACTCGTCAAATAATTTGGTTATCAGGCAAGTCCCTAAATTTTCTAAATTTCGCAATTCATTCGGCAGGGAATAAACCCTCATTTACTAACTGTTACTAGAAATTACACAAGTAATTTAGATTGACGCTTGGGTAAGCGAGATGATTGAACTATGAACATGCGCATTGTCGAGTTAGGTGTAGGTGGAATGACCTGCACTTCTTGTTCTATTCGAGTTGAGAAGGCACTTTCTGATTTGCCCGGTGTTAGCGCAACCGTAAATTATGCAACTGGTGAAGCGATTGCAAATGTACCAACACAGATAAGCGATGAGCAGTTAGTAAAAGCTGTGCAGGCAACCGGGTACTCTGCTGTTTTAAATGGTCAGGCAAACGATCAATTTGGTTTTGCCGAATTTAAAATCAGATTTTGGTCGGCGGCCATTTTAACTTTTCCGATCATGGCTATTTCTATGTTTAGTCAGTTGCAATTTTCCAGATGGCAACTCGTGGTCGGATTACTGGCGCTTCCGGTCGTTAGTTGGGCGGCTTGGCCACTTCATCGCGGGGCTTTGATCAATGCGCGCCATCGCGCACTCACTATGGATTCATTAGTCAGTCTCGGAATTTTTATCTCTTATTCTTGGTCGATTTACTTAGCGGCTAGCAGTGATACTTCAATGCACATGGCAAACTCTGGCTGGCGTCTGTTGTTTACCCGAGACCCACAGGGAACATATTTTGAAGTGGCAGCATCGGTTACAACTTTGGTTTTATTGGGCAAAATGTTGGAATTACGCGCCCGAGATAGAGCCACAAGTGCTCTTACGCAATTAGCTGCGCTGAATCCGCTGACAGCTACCGTGGTTAATGGACTTTTTCATGTTGTTAAACCAGTCGAGCAAGTGAGAGTTGGCGAGACAATTTTTATCCCTGCCGGATCCCAAGTCCCTTTGGATTCAATAATTAAATCCGGCGCAGGCCACATCGATGCTGCGCTAATCACGGGTGAATCACAGCCGATTTCGGTTGCCGCGGGCGAAAAAATTATTGGCGGGACCGTTTTAATCGATGGATCCTTGTTCGCGCAGGTCGTGGCTACTGGGCAGGACACAGTGCTTGCAGCTATCTCAAGATTGGTTCACCAAGCACAAGCTGGAAAAGCACAAGTAACAAAACTCGTAGATCGCATTTCTGCGATCTTTGTCCCGATTGTTTTAGGTTTGGCTGCATTAACTTTTGTTGTTTGGTTGGCAACAAGTCATACATTCGCCCAATCGATCGCCACTGGAATTAGCGTTCTGGTTATTGCTTGCCCATGTGCACTGGGTTTAGCCACTCCGACCGCGATTTTGGTTGGCACGGGTAGAGGTGCACAACTTGGCATTTTATTTCGTGGACCCGCATCACTTGAGTCCAGTGAAAAGCTTTCCACTATTTTTTTGGATAAGACAGGCACACTAACTTCGGGGGGTATGTTGGTTTCCGAATGGACTTCGTTAATACCTGATGCACAGTTCTGGTCACTAGTTGGCTCGCTTGAAATAAACACAACTCATCCCGTAGCGCAGGGTTTACTTCGCAAAGTTGAAAACTTGGACCTTTCAATAATCCCGGCCACCAATGTTCACACTTTCGCTGGGCGTGGAGTGCAAGGTGAAGTATCAGGAAAGCCATGTTCAATCGGCTCGCTGAATTGGCTGGGCTTACCAGATGGAACGCTATCGGACCGGGCAAACGAGTTTGTCCAACAGGAACTTAGTGTCGTCGTGGTTTATCAAGATGCGCGCGCTATTGGTGTCATTGGCCTGCGTGATGAAGTTGAACCAGAAGTTGTATCCGCTGTAACGCAACTAAAAGCAATGCAAATTGATCCAATCATCATTTCAGGCGATTCCAAACACAACGTTGAACGTGTTGCTAACTCACTGGGAATAACACAATTCCACTCGGAAATATCGCCCGAGCGCAAACTTGAACTAGTTAGAACTGCAATCGGTAACAACCAATTAGTTGCAATGGTTGGTGACGGAGTCAATGATGCAGCCGCGTTAGCGGCCGCGCACCTAAGCATCGCGATGGGCGATGGTACTGATGTTGCAGCTAGCGCGGCAGACATTGTCTTGCTCAGATCAAACATGCAAGCCGCAGTGGATGCTATCCGGCTATCTCGTGCGACGATGCGCACAATTAAGACAAACCTCATTTGGGCATTTGGCTACAATGTTGCTGCTATCCCACTTGCAATGTTGGGCCTCTTAAACCCAATGCTCGCTGCAGGAGCGATGGCATTTTCCAGCGTATTTGTCGTGACAAATAGTCTTCGTCTGCGTCGATTTTCAGCGCTTGCTTAAATCCAATTCTTAAGCCACATGTGACTTATCCAGTCCTGGTATGGAATTGATTCGGCAACGAGAAGTGGCCAGAAATAGTAAGTAAGCGCGCCAACAATCACGAGTGACCCAATCGAGGCAAAGCCCCAACCATCTTGGGTTGAATCGTGAAAAATAGTGAACTTCTTTTCTCTTGTGAATCTAATAAATCCAAATTTTCGATCAAGAATTTGAATACACAGCACGAGCGCCATGATTGTGAATGGAACGAAGACAACGGAGTAGAACTGGAATGTGGTGCGGTAGGCGAATGGTAGCCATGGAAGCCAGCCCGCGGAAAATCCGACAACAATAGGTAGCGCTGCTCGATGTTTGCGCTGGATCATAAATACGATTACCGCAATTAGCGCGATCACCCCACCCCACCAAATGAATTGGTTGCCAAGAGGAATTACTTCCTGCGAACAGGCAGTTGCCCCACAAGTTGGTTTGCTTTCATAGAAGAAGCTAGTCGGCCGGGCCATAATCGGCCAGCCCCATGGGTTAGCCCGATAGTTGTGGGCTTGTCGCAAGTTCGTGTGGAAGTTCAACATCTCATCGTGGTAGTGCCACAAGCTGCGCAACGGGGCTGGGATGAAATTGAATGAACTTTGCGAAGTAGCCCATTGCCGATCCCAGGCATTACTTGACTGGAACCAGCCAATCCAGCTTGAAATATAAATAGTTACAACGCCAACGGGAATTAATGCAGTCTTAAGTAAGTCATCCTTGAGCCAGCCAATGAATCTTTCAGAAAACTTATACTCAGTTCGGCGTGCAATGTCCCACCCGATCATGAGTGAGACGAATGCGACGGTGTAATAGAGTCCGCTCCATTTGGTGGCACAAGCAAGTCCGAGCGCAAAAGTGAAACCGATTCGCGTCCATAAAGCTCTACGCGCATCGAAGTTTTGAGAGTCGCGCAGATCGCGATCGATGATTAAGAATCCAAATGCACCGACAACGAAGAAGGTAAGAATTGTGTCGAGTAGTGCTGTTCGACTCATCGCTATGTGTAAGCCGTCTAGAGCCAGGAAAAGTCCAGCAAGTGTGCCAGCAACATTTGAGTTAAGTAGTCGGCGAGTAATCCGAGCAGTAAGCAATACTGTGCTGATGCCCAGTATTGCAACAACGATTCGCCACCCAAATGGTGTCATACCAAAAATACCTTCACCAAATGCGATTAGCCACTTCCCAACAGGTGGATGAACTACGAAAGCTGGATCTGCGGTAAAAATGTCTAAGTGTCCTCGACCGGTGTTCGCCAATATTGATGGCTCAGGCGAAGGGATTGTCGCACGTTCATAACCTGAGTACAGAAGTGATAGTGAATCTTTTGCGTAGTAAGTCTCATCAAAGACCAAGGCATGTGGTGTGCCAAGTCGAGGCAGTCGAAGGACCGCGGCAATAAGGGTCGCTAGAACAGGACCAAGCCAGCCCAGCCAACCACCAACAAGTTCCCCAGTGCGTTCAAAAACCGCAGGGGATGCGCTTGTCGATTTTTGTGGAGTTCTTGCACTGTTTTTTGACGCAGTGTTGGATTTACTTGGGACATTCGTTGGTCGACGCTTCGTAGCCATAACTACAAAGTTACAGGGTTGGGGCGCGAATAGGGAATGATGGTCTCGTGTCCGGAACCCTATTTCTCGCTGCGACGCCAATTGGCAATCCCGCCGATGCGTCTGGCAGGTTAGTCGAAATCCTGCAAACAGCGGATTTTGTGGCCGCTGAGGATTCCCGTCGTGCGGTTCGGCTACTGCGCGACTTAGGCATAACAGCACCGGGCAAAATTGTGTCCTTCTACGATGCAGTCGAAGAGGCGAAATCCTCTGAGTTGGTTGCTGCTGTGCAAGCGGGTCAAACCGTTGTCGTGATTTCCGACGCCGGAATGCCGACCGTGAGTGATCCTGGTTATCGTGTTGTGCAACATGCAATTAAAGCTGGGTTAACCGTGCGGGTATTGCCTGGACCATCAGCTGTCTTGTCCGCACTGGCTATCAGTGGGTTGGCTACTGATCGATTCACATTTGAAGGATTTCTAAACCGTAAATCTGGGGTGCGGGTGCGTCAGCTAACTGAATTACAATTTGAGCCGCGCACTATGGTCTTCTTTGAAGCTCCGCACAGACTAGCCGAAACTATTAATGAAATGGTGCAGGTATTTGGGGCAGACCGACAGGCAGTGATTTGCCGAGAGCTAACTAAGACTCATGAAGAAATCATTAGAGGTTCGCTGGACGAATTGGCATCATGGTGTACAGGCGAGATTCTTGGCGAGATCACGTTGGTGGTTGCAGGCGCACAGCCGATTGAAAACAGTGACCCGCAGCAGTGGATTACCTTGACGCAGGAACGCATTGACTTAGGGGTTTCGGTTCGTGATGCGGTCGCGGATGTCGCTGCGGAACTAAATGTGCCAAAGCGTGAGGTGTACGACGCTGTTATTAATCACCGCAAAAAGGCTGATTAATTAACTAAGGCAAATCGCTCTAGAATTAGTGCCATGACAGTTTCAGCAGATAAAGCGTTTTATTTAACAACGCCGATTTATTATGTGAACGATGCCCCACATATTGGGCATGCGTACACCACAGTTGCTGCTGATTTTGTTACTCGCTGGCATAGGCTGGCGCAGGAAAATGTTTGGTTCCTAACAGGTACTGACGAACATGGCCAAAAAGTACTAAGGACTGCCGAAGCAAATGGGGTTGCCCCGCAAGAGTGGGCTGACCGATTAGTTGAGTCAGCCTGGCTTCCTGTTCTTGAAGTGATAGACGCAAAAAACGATGACTTCATTCGTACCACCCAAGAACGACACATTGTCCGTGTACAAAAATTCCTAACCCAATTAAAGAACGCGGGTCACATAGTCGAAGGAAAATACGAAGGACCTTACTGTGTGGGCTGTGAAGAATTTAAACTCCCTTCTGACCTTCAAGAAAGTGAATCTGGCGAGTCAATCTGCCCGATTCATGGCAAGCCTGTTGAGCAGGTGAGTGAAACTAACTGGTTCTTTTCGTTATCAAATTTCGCTGACAAGTTGATTGCACACTACGAAGCCAACCCACAAGCGATTAGACCAACTTCGGCATACAACGAAGTGATGTCGTTTCTAAAATCTGGTGTTCAAGACCTCTCTATCTCGCGATCCACTTTTGACTGGGGAATTCCGGTTCCTTGGGATACAAGTCAGGTCGTCTATGTGTGGTTTGATGCACTTCTTAACTACGCAACTGCAGTGGGTCTAGGCGACGAACCAGGAACTGAAGGCGCCGCTAAATTCGCCAATACTTGGCCGGCCGATGTGCATCTAGTTGGTAAAGACATTCTGCGCTTCCACGCCGTGATTTGGCCAGCTATGTTGATGGCCGCTGGGCTGGAGCTACCAAAGTGTGTTTACGCACATGGCTGGCTCCTAGTTGGCGGCGAGAAGATGAGTAAGAGCAAACTAACTGGCATTTCACCGCAAAGCATTGTGGACCTAATTGGCTCGGATGCATTCCGTTATTACTTCATGCGCGCCATAATTTTTGGTCAGGATGGCTCTTTTTCTTGGGAAGACTTGGTAGCGCGCTATACCTCAGAGTTGGCAAATGGGCTTGGAAACCTGGCAAGTCGAGGGCAAGCGATGGTTGGCAAATATTGTGATGGAAAACTGCCAGCCCCAGGTGAACTCACCGCGCCAGACACTTTGGTCAAAGACCTTCTTGCAAAAACCGTGGCCCAAGCAGATAAAGATATTCGTGAGTTTGATTTCCAAAATGGCATCATCGCAGTAAAAGAATTTATAGATGCGGTTAATTTATATGTGACTGAGCAACAACCTTGGGTAGTTGCAAAAGACGAGTCCCAAACTGAACGGCTTCATACGATTCTTTACGTGATTTGCGAGTCACTTCGCGCAATTTCGACTTTGTATGCACCGCTTATGCCAAAATCAATGACGGCGCTATGGAGCGATATTGGTGCGGTTGAATCCGGCCTCAATCAGTCATTAACAAATGCAGCAACCTGGGGTCAATTAAAGCCAGGTGTTGTGATAACTAAGAGTGAATCGCTGTTCCCCCGAATAGAAGAGCCTGAAACAATTTAAGGTGCGCTAAGTGCGTCTTTGATTATTTTTGCAAAAACTTTTCCGCCCGAGGAAGTCAAGTGCACACCATCTGATGTGAAGTAGGCGTTATGGCCATGCGAAGCCAAGCGCCAACTAGCCAAGCGCACATTCTTATACTTCGGAACAAGTGAATAAATCATTTGGTTGGTCTTGTTCATCCAAACTCGCGGAACTTGTACATCGACAACGACCACCCGTTTGCGATCTCGGAGTTGATTGAGAATTGGTTTGAGGTCTCTCGAGGTCACTAGTCCGTTGGTACCCATATGTATTACGACATAATCCGATAAGCGTCCCTCAGAGCGTCTGATTTTTATCCGTTGCGCAATTTCCCAAGGTTGGCGACCAACTGCGGCATCAATGGACAGACTTTTTAGCGATGAAGTTAAAGCGCGATTTCCACTCAAAACAACAGAGTCACCAAACACAACGACCTTGCCATGTTTTATCGGCATCGCCCCGTTGGGCTTGATCCCTAAATGTGGTTTTGGTGGTAACAGATTTTCTACGGGGTCCGTGTCAATTGTGGTTATTCCACCGAATGCTGCTTCGTTAGCCGCTGTTGGCATTGGCTGTTTTTGCACCGTGAGCGCGCAAAAGATGAGTCCGCTTACGATGGCCAAACTGACACCAATACGAACTGGGCTGGGTTTAGGTACCCCAAGTGCTCGCCATCGAATCCAGATTTTCTTAAGTGCGCCAGTTCGAATTGGAGTTTCAAGATAGCGATATGAGAGTGCGCTGATCAGGATAACCAGCGAAATCCGGGTTACAAAAACTATCTGCTCTGGCCAATCAATATCAAGGCCTGGGCGTAACAGCATGAAAATTGGCCAGTGCCACAAATACATTGCGTAAGAGCGTTGACCGAACCAGCGCAAAACTGAAACATCTAGCAATCGACCCCAAATTAATCCTGGATGAATACTTGCCAAGATCAAGCCCGCAGTTAGTAGTGACACGATTAGAAATCCACTGCGGAAAAGCGACTCATCTAATTCGCCGACTCGCATTATGTAATAGGACAGACCAGCCAAACATCCAATAGCCAATGCATTCAGCGCAGCTTTTTTGTCTGGCGTGATTTTTATCTTGAATTTCTCGGGACGAACAACGGCTGCAAGGGCGCTGCCTACCAGTAACCCCATCGCATGTGTATCAGTTCCGAAATAAACCCGACTTGGATCATGCGGGACTGGGTAGCCATGTTTGATAGCTAGCCATCTCATCCACAAGGTACTTGATAAAGCGCCAATCCCAGCAAGGAAAAAAATTGCACTTCGGAAGTGTCCGCGTAACCATTTTGCTTTTACGCAAGCCAAAACTACAAGCGGCCAGACCACGTAGTACTGCTCTTCAATTGATAATGACCATAAGTGCTGGAGCAGGGGTGGCCGAGAAATATTGACGAAGTATGACTGGTTGAAAAACAGATAAGACCAGTTCAAAACTGAAGTAAGTGCCCAAGGCAGATCTCTGCGTACCCCGTATGCCGCGTCAGGCGCCCATAGCGCTGCGGCAATCACGACAAAAATTAAGATGCTAATTAACGCGGGCATTATTCGCCGTAGGCGCCGCAGGTAAAAATTGGCGCGATCCAAAGTATTTGTGCGCGTAACTTCATCAAGTAAAAGCGAAGTGATTAAAAATCCGGATAGTACGAAAAAAATATCTACGCCAAGAAATCCACCCGGGATTTGCCAAATTCCTGCGTGGTACAGCACGACTACTATGACTGCGATTCCACGGAGTCCGTCGAGCCCGCTAAATCGCATGCGCACTTGGGCTCCTACTTAATTCGATCTCATCTAGAGAGTTTTGATAAGGCTAACTTAAACGCCCGATAGCCTTAGATTGTGGATGCACTTATCTCGGTAGAACCCCTCGTGTCACCAGTAGTCGATACGCACTGTCATATGGATGTGCAATACGATGACGAGCACATCTTGCCAAGTGTCGATTCAGCTATGGCCAGTGCCCGAAGTGCTGGAGTGGCCAAAGTAATACAAGTTGGTTGCGATGTATCTAGTTCACAGTGGGCAACCGAAGTCGCTTCAACTCATCCGGACGTTTGGGCAGCAGTCGCTCTGCACCCAAATGCCGCCGCACATGACCCTGAGTTGGAAAACTCCCTCAAGACCATTGCCGAATTAGCTGCGTTGCCCCAAGTTCGGGCAATTGGCGAGACTGGGCTGGATTATTTTAGAACTGGACCTGACGGCATTTCGGCCCAGCAGCACTCTTTCCGCCAGCACATTGAGATCGCCAAGAACTCGGGCAAGGCGCTGGTAATTCATGATCGAGATGCTCATGACGATGTTGTGCGAATTTTATTAGACCAGGGCGCACCAGAAACTGTAGTTTTTCACTGCTTTTCTGGTGGGGTCGAGTTGGCCACCATTTGCGCCGAGCACGGTTGGTACACCTCATTTAGTGGCACAGTCACCTTCAAGAATGCGCCTGAGCTGCGCGAAGCTGTCAAGGTGATGCCGGCAGAATTACTGCTCGTTGAGACAGATTCGCCGTTTTTGACGCCAGCGCCTTATCGCGGTCGACCCAATGCATCAACCCTGTTACCGCTGACTGTGCGGACAATTTCGGACACCCGAGGCGCGTCGGAGCAAGAAATTTGTGAGGCACTTTTTGTAAACGCTGCAAGGGTTTTTGGCCCTTTTTAGGGTTTTCCGACTTGCTTTTGCCCCCCTAGTTCGGGTTACGGTAGAGGGGTACTTCCTCAAGCGAATGATTTGTTGCCTACTGTTTTGGAGCCTTGTATGAGTTCAAGCGGACGCCGCCGCGCGCCAGCTCGTCATGCCAGCACCAAGTCACTTTCTAGATTCTTAGGTCCTGTTGCCGTGGGCGCGGTTTTGGTACTGGGCGGATCAGCTGCAACCGGCACTCCATCAGCAAGTACTTCTGCGCCAGATAATTCCTTAGTTGCTTCTGCTGCACATACCAAAGCACCCTCGACTAAAGCAGCCCATGTGAAAGTCGCCACCGGCGCGCAGACAACTCGGACCATGACCAAAATCGTACATTTCAAAGCAGCTAACAAGATTGTGCATTCCGCGGAAATTGAACGAGGCACCAAGATTTTGCGCAGCAAAGGCGTTAAAGGAACTATCCGCTACGTGTATCAAGTCAAGGTACTAAAAGGTAAGTCTGTTGCCCGCAAACTGGTTGCGAAGAAAGTTGTAACTAAAGCAAAGCCAGCCATTTATATTGTTGGAACTGGAAAACCGGTACAACTAAAAATTAATGCCAAGGCAGCTGCGGGCAATACGGGCACTCCCAAGGGCAACATGGCGTTCGCGCAGGTGTACATAAGCAAAAAGTACAGTTGGAATCAGGGCCAGTTTGGTTGCCTTGTTGCACTTTGGAATCGCGAAAGTCATTGGAACCACGCAGCCCGAAATCGCAATAGTGGCGCTTACGGAATCCCACAGGCAATGCCAGGTAACAAGATGTCTAAATTTGGCGCGGATTGGCAGACTAACCCAGTAACCCAAATCAAATGGGGAGTTAACTACATCGAACGTCGTTACAACACTCCTTGTGGAGCGTTGTCACATTCAAATTCCACTGGCTGGTACTAAACCAGCAAAATGACCGAAAAATTTCTCGGCGCTGCCCAAATTCGCCAACTTGCAAGTGAACTCGATTTAGCCCCGACAAAAAAATGGGGGCAGAACTTTGTGATCGATCCCAATACGGTTCGGCGCATAGTCGAAATAAGTGGTGTAACAGCAGAAGATGAAGTAGTCGAGATCGGGCCAGGCCTGGGTTCACTCACGATCGGGTTGTTGGCAAAAGCAAAATCTGTGGTCGCGGTGGAAATTGATGAACGCCTAGCAACTCAGTTGCCAAAGACAATCCATAATCTTGACGCGCAATTAGCACAAAAACTATCGGTACTAAATCAGGATGCGCTAAAAATCACCGAGCTTCCAACCGTCGCAACCAAACTCGTCGCCAATTTGCCCTACAACATTTCGGTACCGGTCATTTTGCACTTCCTAGAAAAATTTCCGAACATTCGCGAAGTGCTCGTCATGGTTCAAGCTGAAGTAGGCGAGCGCCTAGCTGCTGGGCCAGGATCGCGAATCTATGGCGTCCCAAGTGTTAAGGCTCGTTTTTACGGCGAGGTAAGCCAGGTGGCAAATATCAGCCGACAGATTTTTTGGCCCGTGCCAAATGTTGATTCAGTCCTTGTCCGCATAGTTCGCCACAATGAGTTGCCTGATTTGGCAATTAAAGAGCAACTCTTTGCAGTAGTCGACGCAGCTTTTAGCCAACGACGTAAAACGCTTCGGTCGGCGCTTAGTGCATTTCTAGGCGGCTCGGCCCAGGTTGATGTTGTTTTGGCTAATGCTGGCATAAATTCAGGTTTGCGCGGAGAGCAACTAGATATTGATGCCTTTTTAGCGATATCGAAGGCTGCGCAGCAAGTAAGGTGACCTTGTGAACCATTCAGTCACCGTTCGCGTACCAGGAAAAGTAAATGTTTATCTTGGAGTTGGCCCACGAGAATTTAGTGGATTCCATAACTTAGCAACCGTGTTTCAATCAGTGAATATCTTTGATGAGATAACAGTTGAAGACTCAGATTCCTTCGAAATAGTTGCCGAAGGAAAATATGCGACCCGAATACCAACTGATCAATCCAATCTAGTTTGGGCGGCAGCAAAATTAGTCGCTGCGGCATGCGGTCGCGATGCAAACGTGAAAATCACAATAGAAAAAGCGATTCCTATCGCTGCAGGTATGGCAGGCGGCAGTGCGGACGCGGCTGCAACATTATTAGCTTGTGATGCGTTGTGGAACGCACAGATCCCGCGCGATCAACTCGATGCAATGGCCAGCGAACTCGGCTCCGATGTGCCTTTTATGCTCCATGGCGGCTGTGCAATTGGCACAAATCGGGGTGATGTTTTGGCACCAGTTATGACTCGTGGAATATTTCACTGGGTCTTTGGAACTTATAACGATGGACTTTCTACTGCAGCAGTTTATGAGCGGACAGATAATCTTCGCGGCCTGGATTTCGACGCCGTCCCAAATGTTCCAGTTGAAGTGTTAAGCGCAATTACCCAAGGCGATTCGGTAGCACTTGGTGCACTTTTGCGTAACGATTTACAAACCGCAGCAATCACGATGAAACCAGCGTTATCCTCTGCGCTTGAGTTTGGCTTAGATCACGGCGCTTTAGGTGCAATTGTTTCGGGTAGCGGGCCGACCTGTGCATTTTTAGTGAAAGACGAGAAGACTGCCATTGATTTAGCAGTTGCCCTATCAAGTTCTGGACTGGTTGATCAAGCTGTTAGGGCACATGGCCCTGTACATGGTGCAAGAGTCGTAACTCGTTAGTTAAATCGGTCACCAAGCGCGAAAATTAGTGACGAGAAATCAATCGCGGTTCGCGTTGCAAACCAACTGCGCCGTTCCAAACTAAATTCACCAGGTGCGCAATAACTTCATCTTTCTTGGCTCCACCAACATCAAGCCACCACTGGCCAGTAAGTGCAACCATGCCCACGAACATGTGAGCGTACATTGGCGCCATTCGTTTCGGGAAACCTCTGTGCGCAAATTCTTTAGCTAGTCGAGCCTCAACCTGGGATGCAACATCTGATAACAAACTTGCAAAGTTACCGGTTGCTGTTGCCACTGGGGAGTTGCGCACCAAAATTCGGAACCCATCGGCATGCGTTTCGATGTAGTCAAAGAGCGCAAAAGATGCCTGCTCTAGTAGAACCCGCGGATGCTCAGCAGTAAGTGCTTGAGTAATCGAATTCAGAAGATAATTCATTTCACGGTCAACGACAACCGCATAAAGTCCATCTTTAGATCCGAAGTGTTCGTAAACGACCGGCTTAGAAACTTTGGCAGTGAGCGCGATTTCTTCGATAGTTACCGCTTCAAATCCTTTTTCGGCAAAAAGGGCTCGACCAACCTCAATCAGTTGCGCACGACGTTCATGTCCGGTCATTCGAACTCGGTCAGCATCAACTAAGCGAGGACGCGCGGATTCTAATCCGTCATCTTCGTGATCGGTTATTACTGCCATTTGTTCGTCAAAACCTACTTTTCCGGCTTGTGCGTCTTTTTCTTAAGGCTAGCGCACGAAACGAATCTAGTAACCACATCGTCAAATTGCACCACAGTTTGGGAAAAGTAGGCGGAGAGCCTAAGATTTCTAAGGACTTTCCCGGTTCGTCTAACGGCAGGACAAGTGCCTTTGGAGCACTGAATAGAGGTTCGAGTCCTCTACCGGGAGCCATTTGTTAAGTAGGGTTGTATTTGTGTCCAACGATAGAGCTACAAAAGACCTCGCTGCGCTAATCGTGTTAGCCGCTGGCCAAGGAACCAGAATGCGCTCAACCACTCCCAAGGTGCTGCACTCTGCCCTAGGTCTACCCCTGATCGACCACGTATTACACGCTGCAGCCCCAGCCAATGCTGAAACAACACTTGTAGTTGTTGGACATCAACGCGAACTTGTTGAGGCGCATCTAACTTCGAAGTTTTCACATGCCCAAGTTGTCGTGCAGGAACAACAAAATGGCACTGGACATGCAGTTTCTGTTGCGCTTGAAAATTTGCCTCAAACTGCAGTTGGTTCAGTCCTGGTTCTCGCGGGAGACATACCGCTACTTACAACGGAAGACATTACTGAATTAATTCGCGCCAAAAATGGAGTAGCTGCTTGCGTGTTAACTGCCAATCTTGTTGACCCAACTGGGTACGGGCGCATTGTGCGGGCAGCCAATGGCGATGTGGAAAAGATTGTTGAACATCGTGATGCGTCTGTTGAGGAACTTGCCCTTACTGAAGTCAACTCAGGCGTCTACTGTTTTGATTTGGACTTATTACGAGCAGCAATAGCGCAGCTCGGTACTAACAATTCACAAGGTGAACTTTATTTAACTGACGTAATCGAAATTTTCCGCCGTGATGGGCATTCAATCACTGCATATGTCACTGCTGAAGAGAACATTCTTGGGGTTAATGATCGCCGGCAGTTGGCTCAAGTTAGCAAAATTCTGCGTCACCGAATTCTGGATAAGTGGATGCTTGAAGGCGTCACGATAGAGGATCCTGAAACTACTTGGATTGAATCGACCGTTTGTCTTGATCAGGACGTAACTTTGCTATCAAATGTCAGATTGACTGGGGAAACGTCAGTTCAGTCAGGTTCGGTTATTGGTCCAGACTGCTCGTTGGAAGATACTCGAGTTTTAGAAAATGCAACCGTTGTGAAGTCCACAACGAACGGGGCCGTTATTGGTGAGAATTCCTCTGTGGGTCCTTATACATATTTGCGGCCCGGAACTGTCATCGGCACTGGTGCCAAAGCTGGCGGATTCGTCGAGATGAAGAATGCGCAGATTGGGGCAGGGGCTAAAGTTCCCCACTTGTCCTATGTGGGCGATGCGATTATTGGCGAAGGTAGCAATATTGGCGCCGCCACAATCTTTGTAAATTACGACGGCGTGGCGAAACATCACACTGTTATTGGCAAGCATGTGCGAATCGGTAGCGACACCATGCTTATTGCCCCAGTAACAATAGGGGATGGGGCCTACACCGCAGCAGGTTCTGTAATCACTGAAGATGTACCCGCTGGAGCAATCGGAGTCGGACGCGCGCGTCAGCGCAATATATTGGACTGGGTGCTTAGGCGACGACCCGGTAGTGACTCTGCCAAAGCGGCAGTGGCAGACTGAGTACTACCAGCACATCGGCGGAGGGCAATGCGAATGACCGGAATCACCCAGAGCAATGCAAAGCGAATGGTTCTTCTGGCAGGTCGATCTCACCCAGAATTAGCGCAGGCAGTTTCTGACCAGCTTGGAGTCGAGCTCGTTCCAACCCGTGCTTATAACTTTGCAAATGGTGAAATCTTTGTTCGATTCGAAGAATCAATCCGTGGTTGTGATGCATTTGTTTTGCAAACACACACAGCTCCGGTTAACGAATGGATCATGGAGCATTTGCTAATGGTCGATGCACTTAAACGTGCTTCGGCTAAGCGGATAACGGTTGTTGCTCCGTTCTATGGTTACGCTCGTCAAGATAAAAAGCATGCTGGCCGCGAACCAATATCTGCTCGTTTAATGGCTGATCTTTTTACTGCTGCTGGCGCAGATCGACTCATGAGTGTTGATTTGCACACTGCGCAGATTCAAGGCTTCTTCGATGGCCCGGTTGATCACTTGTTTGCGTTACCGATTTTGGCGGCTCACATTGGTCGCACAGTTGATCGTGACAAAATCACGGTGGTATCTCCAGATGCTGGTCGAGTTCGAGTAGCTGAACGCTGGACAGATATTTTGGATTCGCCGCTTGCGATTATTCACAAACGTCGCGATCCAGATGTGCCTAACGAAGCAAAGGTGCTTGAGGTCGTCGGTGATGTTAAGGGTCGCATTTGTGTTGTGGTTGACGACATGATCGATACTGGCGGCACGATTGTAAAAGCAGCTGAAGCCCTGTTTGAAAATGGCGCCGAGGATGTAATTGTTACCGCAACTCACGGCATCTTGTCTTCACCAGCTGTTGAACGCCTGCAGAATTCACGCATCAAGGAAGTTGTTATCACCGACACTTTGCCGATTGCACCCGAGAGCCATTTCCCACGACTAACTGTTCTACCAATTGCGCCACTACTGGCTAGAGCAATCCGGGAAGTCTTCGACGAAGGCTCTGTTGCAGGGCTTTTTGACCACGTAGGCGTCTAATTCCTTAACTAGTTTGACCTTGTTGGGTCATTAGCTCTAGCCTTGAGGTGCTCCTCGGCGAGGGCTTCGCTTCATGCGAAAGCCGTTATCGACGAAGGTCTCCTGCGGAGCATTTCCGCAACCTACCTGAGGAGTATTAAATGCCGTTAGCAACAAACCCCCGCACTGATTTTGGAAAAGGCGCAGCGCGTCGTCTTCGCCGTGAAGGTCAGACCCCAGCTGTGATTTACGGTCACGGTCAAGCAGCAGTGCACGTAAGCATTGATTCACACGAACTAACTTTGACTTTGCGCAAGCGTGCTTCGTCAATAGAAATTTCTGTGGATGGCAAAACACAAATTGTTACCCCACGCGATATTCAAATCGACCCAGTGCGCCGTCACGTGGAACACGTTGACTTAGTCGTGGTTACTGCTGCTGAAGCGGCAACGATTGAGCGCGAAGCAACTGCAGCGTCAGCCGCCGCTGAAGCATCAGCGATTGCTGCCGCTGAGTCTGCTGCCGCAAAGGCTGCTACCCGCGCAGCCCGTCAAGAAGAAGCTGGCGCCTCTGGTGATGATAATTCTGCAGCTACAGAGGGTGCTGACGAGTCAGCGCAATAATCTGTGACAGACACATGGCTTGTAGTGGGACTCGGTAATCCGGGTCCCACTTACGCGTTCACTCGACATAACATCGGTGCCCGAGTCATTGAGGCTTTGGCTAAAAATGCGAGCGCGACTCTCAGTAAGCACAAACGGGCTCAGGCACTAGTGGCCGAGATTCGCCTAAATGGCAAACATGTTGTAGTTGCAGCGCCAACTTCGTTTATGAATGAATCTGGTGGACCCACAAAGGCCTTGGCAACTTTTTACAAAGTTGACCCAGAAAACATCATTGTGTTACACGATGAGTTGGACATAGATCTAGGCGTTATCCGCGTTAAGTTTTCCGGTGGAGATAATGGCCACAACGGACTTAAATCAATTCGCAAGTCTTTAGGTTCGGGGGATTGGTATCGCATCAGGTTAGGTATTGGCCGTCCGCCAGGTCAACAAGATCCGGCAGATTTTGTATTGAAGAATTTCGCCTCAGCCGAGCAAGCAGAAGTTGCAGATTTAATTGAACGAGGCGCTGACGCGGTAACCCATCTTGTGGGATCCTCACTTGAAGAAACACAGAATCGGTTTAATTCATGAACGATCACAAACTTGCGAAGGACCTTGCACAAAAAGCGGGTCAAATCTTGGTTGAAGTTCTTGCCGATTATGAGTCACAGAACTTTGCTGAACTTGATGCCAACGCCATCAAGGAGTTAGGTAACGTAGGTGATCGCAAGGCTAATGAATTCCTAATTAACCAACTAAAACTTCATCGGCCTGATGATGTTGTGCTGAGTGAGGAAAGCGTCGATCCGCAATCTCGGCACGCAGCAAGTCGGGTCTGGATTATTGATCCACTAGATGGGACTGCAAGTTTTTCTCGAGGGTATCCGGGCTTTGCGGTTCATGTGGCTTTGTGGGAAGCGCAAGCAACTTCCGCGAGCAAGATTACGGCCGCAGCGGTTCATGTTCCGTTGGCGCACACCACGCTTTCAACTTCTGATCCAAGTCACTTCGTACCTGAATTTGATTCAGCGATACACGGCAATTTACACATGCAGGCCGTCGGATGGACTCTTTCAGAAAGAGATGACATTCGGATTGTGGCTTCACCTTCGCATCCGCCAACACAGTTAGCTGCGATTTGTGATCGGCTGCGCAAAGATTTCAATCGCGAAGTCACGGTAGAGCGTCGCGGTTCAGTAGGCGCGAAAATGGCCTACATCATCGGCGGCCACGCAGATATTTATGTAAATACCAGAGGATTCAGTGAATGGGATATTGCAGCCCCATTAGCAGTAGCTCATCATTACGGTTTAGTCGCTGTTCTACCAGATGGTTCTGATTTTCAATTTAATCAGGCTGATGTGGCAGTGTCGGGGGCTGTAATTTGTCGATCGCAATATGCAAATTCAATCTTGCAAGTGCTTGCAGATGAATCATGACCTTTGAATCTTTGGTCCGAGTATTTAGTCAGGCACCTACATTCGAGCCGGTGCTTACCACGCTAGGCAGTAGCGCTGATGTTAGTTTGAGTGCTCCGAGCACAACATCAGTCTTTGCAATTTCAGCTCTTTTAACGAGTGAAAAACCGCTTCTTGTTGTTACTCCGAGTGAGCGAAGCGCCGAAGAGTTGGTGGAAAGTCTTTCTGATTTTGTTGATCCAGCCGAGATTGCATTTTTTCCGGCTTGGGAAACTTTGCCACATGAGCGACTGAGCCCAAGTAGTGAAATTGTTGGGCGCCGGGTAGCAATATTGAATCGTTTGGCGAATCCCGCACCAAATACAAAATTAAAGGTTCTCGTGATGTCTGTGCGCTCACTTATAGCTCCAGTAATGCGTGAGCTCGCAACCTTAAAGCCGATAAATGTATCGGTTGGCCAAGAACTCGGTTTAGAAGAGTTAAGTTCATCGCTAGCTAATTTTGGTTTTGAGCGCGTCGAACTAATTGATCGGCGCGGGCAATTCGCAGTGCGCGGAGGAATCGTTGATGTATTTGTGCCAACCGATGCTCATCCACTACGGATCGAGTTTTGGGGTGACACTGTTGATGACATCAGGGAGTTTTCGGTAGCTGATCAAAGATCTATCGGTGGAACGGTACCGAGCTTGACTGCAACCGCATGTCGAGAACTACTTTTTACTGATTCAGTTATCGCGCGCGCCAATGAACTCAAAGCACAGATGCCTGAAATATCAGAAATGCTGGAAAAGATAGCCCAGGGTATTGCTGTTGAAGGCATGGAGAGCCTTATCCCTTTACTGACAGATCAAGTGCAGTTAGTAACTGAATTGTTGGCGGGTGACTGGATCGGTGTAGAGGTTCAACCCGAGCGCATTCGAGCGCGGGTTGATGAAATCATCAGCACAAGTGCCGAATTTTTGGCAGCCGCTTGGCAGAATGCGGCGCAAGGAAATGTTTCGCCACTATCCATAGCAGGTACTGGACTTCGAAATTATGCAGAAGTAAAGAGTGGAGCCAGCCGAATTACGTGGTGCGAACTTTCAAGCCTTCGCTCGCCAGATGACATCGATCTAAATTTTGCTGTGCCATTTGAGTATCACGCGAACATGAACAAACTTGTTGGTGACATTCGTTCCTGGTGGGGCAAGAAAGTTGATGTCGCGATTGTCATGAATGGAGCAGGCACTGCGGCTCGACTAGTTGAGACACTGTCTGAGCTTGATATTGCTGCGCGAGTCGCTACCAATTTCGAATTTGATCCCCGAGTTGTTCAAGTGGTTGTTGGACATCAGCAAAATGGCGTCATTGCTCTTGATGCCGGTCTGGCTGTGTTGACCGAGTTTGATATTTTTGGAACTCGTGAATCGGCTCGGTCAAAAAGGAGTATGCCAACTAGGCGTAAAGCAACGATTGACCCACTCACACTTACTGCCGGTGATTATGTCGTTCATGATCAGCATGGTGTCGGTAGATATGTCGATTTGATCTCACGAGAAGTGCAAGGTGCGGTCCGCGAGTATCTTGTTTTGGAGTACGCATCAAGTAAGCGTGGGCATCCAGCCGATCGATTATTTGTGCCGATAGATCAACTTGAACATGTTACAAAATACATCGGTGGAGAGGCGCCAAGTTTAAATAAACTCGGCGGTGGAGATTGGGCAGCCACAAAAACGCGTGCTCGCAAAGCCGTGCGACAAATTGCCGGCGAACTTATCCGCTTGTACGCAGCCAGAATGGCCAGTCGCGGCTTTGCCTTTGGACCTGATACTCCGTGGCAGCGCGAACTAGAAGATGCCTTTGATTTTGTCGAGACCCCCGACCAATTAGCAACCATAAACGATGTAAAGGCCGACATGGAACGCGAGATTCCGATGGACCGAGTCATTTGTGGCGATGTTGGTTATGGCAAAACCGAGATTGCAGTTCGCGCGGCATTCAAAGCCGTGCAAGACGGCAAGCAGGTAGCAATTGTTGTACCGACAACTTTGCTAGTGCAGCAACACTTCGAAACATTTTCTCGGCGGTATGCCCAATTCCCGCTTACCATAGCGCCACTCTCACGGTTCCAAACAGATTCAGAGATCAAAAAATCGCTTGCCGGAATCACCGAAGGCTCAGTGGATGTGGTGATTGGCACCCACCGACTGTTTAGTGCTGATGTTCGGTTCAAGGATTTAGGTTTAGTGATTGTTGATGAAGAGCAGCGCTTTGGTGTTGAACATAAAGAGCATCTAAAAGCCCTGCGCACAAATGTTGACATGTTAACGATGTCGGCAACTCCTATCCCACGAACTTTGGAAATGGCAGTTACCGGGATACGAGAGTTATCTACAATTCAAACTCCGCCCGAAGAGCGGCTTCCAGTTCTAACTTCAGTTGGTCCTTACGACGAAAAATATATTGCGGCAGCAATTCATCGAGAACTTTTGCGCGATGGGCAGGTGTATTTTGTTCATAATCGAGTTGCCAGTATTAATCGCGTAGCGAGCAAGCTAGCTGAACTCGTGCCAGATGCACGTATTGCGATTGCTCATGGCCAGATGAATGAACATGAACTTGAAAGAATCATTGTCGATTTTTGGGAACATAAGTTTGATGTGTTAGTGAGTACGACAATCATTGAAAGTGGCTTGGATATCCCAAATGCCAATACCTTGATTGTTGATCGCGCAGATACATTTGGACTTTCGCAGTTACATCAGTTGCGAGGCAGAGTTGGTCGAAGCCGTGAGCGTGGATACGCGTACTTTCTTTATCAGGCAGACCGACCGCTGACTCAAACTGCCCATGACCGCTTAGCAACAATTGCCGCACATACAGATTTAGGGGCGGGCATGGCAGTTGCAATGAAGGACTTGGAGATTCGCGGTGCTGGAAATCTGCTTGGTGGCGAGCAAAGCGGACACATTGCTGAAGTTGGTTTTGATCTTTATGTCCGACTTGTTGGTGAGGCAATCGCTGAAGTTCGGGATGGAGTAACTGCTGAAACGGAAACCATCATTCGAGTTGAGTTACCGGTTGAGGCACACATCCCGCACCAGTATGTTCCGCAAGAGCGATTAAGGCTTGAGGCTTATCAGCGATTAGCCGATGCACGATCTGCGCAGGCCGTTAGTGAAATTTCGCAAGAATTGAAAGATCGCTACGGCTCGCTACCAATCGAAGTAGAGCGCCTGCTTGAAATCGCTAAATTGCGCGTTTTATTGCACTCTGTTGGCATAACAGATGTGATCACTGCTGGTACCAACGTAAAAATCTCACCGGTGGAATTGCCTGAGTCCAAAGCGCTTCGCTTAACTCGGCTCTACCCAGGCAGTCGGATTCAGCCGGCAACGCGTACGATTGTGTTACCACTACCGCAACAGCAGAAGTTGGGAATCTCAGTTAAAGAAGTTGAAGAATTCGACTTGGTTAGTTGGGTAGTCCAGGCGGTAAATAGTTTGTTTTTATCTTCGTAAAGAGGGATGGTTTGTTGTGGCAAAACTTGGAAAACTAGGCGCGGTATTCGCTGCATTGTTGCTAATAGCAGGATGTTCATCCAAGCCAGTTCATGCCGGAGCTGCTGCCCGGGTCGGGGACACCGTAATTAAACAACAAACTGTTACGAGTCAATTAGCAGAAACAATTGAGCAGATTAAAAGCACCCCTGGAAGTTTGCAGGCGACAGATGCCGGATCTATTGGCCAAAAGATTGTTAATCGCATAATTGTTGCTGATGTTGTTGATCGTGGATTGGCAAGAGTTGGCAAAAAAATTACTTCAGCTGAGGTAACAAACCTGCGCAATTCGATCTACTTGCAATACGGCCAAGATGCAGTTGAGCAGCAGCTGGCATCCGCACAGGGCGTACCTAAAAGTCAGATTGATGAATTCTTCCGAACCGTATTGGCTCAGGGATACATAGGTTCAGCAATTCTGCCCAAGGGTTCAGAGCAAGAGCGCAGTCAAGCGACTGGAGATTTCTTGTTGCAGTTAGCCAGCACCATTGAGATAGAAGTTTCGCCACGGTATGGCACTTGGAATCCGAATCAGCTACAGGTATCGGGTGCCGATAACGCCCTATCGTTTGCCCAGCAGAGCTCGCAGTAACTCATGTCTGAGGCAGTAAATCGACTTGTCTCGGTCATGGATCAACTTCGTTCACCGGGGGGTTGCCCTTGGGATGCGCAGCAGACTCATGAGTCTCTAGCGAGATATTTACTTGAAGAAACTTATGAAGTACTTGAAGCTATGGATCAAAGCGATACTGCTTCTTTGCGCGAGGAACTCGGCGATTTACTTTTGCAAGTTGTTTTCCATGCACGAATCGCGCAAGAGACTGATCCGAGCTTTACATTGGATGCAATTGCAGCAGGTGTAGTAGCAAAACTTGAACGCCGGCACCCACATGTTTTTACTGACATGGAACTTCAGACGCAGGAACAGTTGGAAGAAAACTGGGCGAAAATAAAACGTGAAGAAAAACAGCGCGAATCTGTAACCGATGGAGTGCCTAAGGCATTGCCTGCGCTGCAGCTTGCGACACAGTTGCTCTACCGATCACGCAAGCTTGAAGTTGAATATGAGAATAAGGGTTTGACTGAAGCAGTTGGTGAATTGCTTGGCGAGATTACGCAAGAGCGAATTGCTGAACTCTTGGTTTCGGCAGTTCAATTAGCCCGCACCCAAGATTTAGATGCCGAATCATGTTTGCGCGCAGCTATGGGCGAATATCGGTCCCTGGTTGTGGCGCAGGAACTAGAAAACCAGGCATAAATCACGAAGTTTGTTCAATTTTTTGCCGGTATGTGTCGGCGCCCAAGTGGGTAGGTAGGCATGCGCTAG
>Ga0214921_10002394_pt1 | contig 30562 bp, 30 predicted proteins | sample LL1505_MetaG_FD_177992 | JGI IMG/M metagenome (GOLD analysis project Ga0214921, IMG submission 177992) | Freshwater microbial communities from Lake Lanier, Atlanta, Georgia, United States - LL-1505 | ecosystem: Environmental > Aquatic > Freshwater > Lake | place: USA: Georgia | collected...
GGAAGCCGTGTTGCGCTTGGCGCACCCCATCATCCCTTTCATCACCGAAGAGTTGTGGCAAAAAGTCGCACCTGTGGCGGGCTTGAGCGGCGCGTCGGTGAGCATCTCACGCTACCCCGAAGCGCAAATGAACAAGGTCGACGAGCAAGCCATTGCCAGCGTGAATCAACTCAAATCATTGGTCGATGCCTGCCGCAATTTGCGCGGCGAAATGAATGTATCTCCCTCCACCCGCATGCCCCTGTTCGCCTTGGGCAATGCCGAGTTCATGCGTGCCAATGCATCGGTGTTGCAAGCGCTGGCAAAACTCAGCGATGTGAAAGTGTTTGACGACGAGGCCGCATGGCAAGCCGCCGCCCAAGCCGCACCTGTGGCGGTGGTGGGTGAAACCCGTTTGTGCCTGTTCATGGAAGTGGATGTAGCGGCTGAAAAACTGCGCCTGAGCAAAGAAGTGGCCAGGCTGCAAAATGAAATCACCAAGGCCAACGGCAAACTCAGCAACGAGGCGTTTGTGGCCAAAGCCCCGCCAGCGGTGATTGCCCAAGAGCGCCAACGGGTGGCAGACTTTGAGGCGACCTTGCAGAAGGTGGAAGATCAGCTCAAGCGCTTGGGTTGAACGCCTCGCACATGCACCAGCTCATTGATTTTCAACACCCACACCCACCATGAAACAAGCCTTGCAAAAAGCCGTATTTCCCGTCGCTGGCCTGGGCACGCGCTTTTTGCCCGCCACCAAAGCCAGTCCCAAAGAAATGTTGCCGGTGGTGGACAAGCCGCTGATCCAATATGCCGTCGAAGAAGCCTACGAGGCGGGCATCCGCCACATGATTTTTGTCACCGGGCGCAGCAAACGGGCCATTGAGGACCATTTCGACACCGCTTACGAACTCGAGTCCGAGTTGCAGGCCGCTGGCAAGAGTGCCTTGCTCGATGTGGTGCGCAGCGTGCAACCGGCTGACATGGTGTGCTCTTATGTGCGCCAATCGCATGCCCTGGGCCTGGGCCACGCGGTGCTGTGCGCCGAGGCCTTGGTGGGGAATGAGCCGTTCGCGGTTTTGTTGGCCGACGACCTGATGCGCGGCTTGCCCAGCGGTCCCGGTGTGCTGCAACAAATGGCCCAGGTCCATGCCCAGCACGGCGGGTCGATTTTGGCGGTGCAAGAAGTGCCCCTGGACCAAGTCAACCGCTACGGCATCGTGGCCGGCTCAACCCAAGCCGATGGTTTGGTCGATGTGCGGCAAATGGTGGAAAAACCTGCGCCCGACAAAGCCCCCTCGCGCTTGGCGGTTTCAGGTCGCTACATCTTGAGCCCATCGGTGTTTGACCGCATCCGCGCTGGCGGACGGGGCGCTGGCGGTGAAATCCAACTCACCGATGGCATTGCCGGCTTGATTGGCCAAGAAAAAGTCTGGGGCTACCCATACCAAGGCATGCGCTACGACTGCGGCAGCAAGCTGGGTTTTTTACAGGCCACCGTGGAGTTGGGCTTGACCCACCCGCATGAGGGGCCGGCTTTTGCGGCGTATTTGAAGCAATTGAAAATCTAAAACGCCCAAACACCCATGGCGGGTGTGGTGTTAAACAAACGCATCAGCGCCGCTTCAAGGTGTGGATGAATTCATTGCCCACGGTTTGCTGCTCGAGCAGCTCATTGCCGGTTTGTTTGGCGAATGCAGCGAAGTCGCGCAATGACCCTTGGTCGGTGGAAATCACCTTGAGCAATTGACCGCTTTGCATGCCGGTCAAAGCCTTTTTGGCTTTCAAAATGGGCAAGGGGCAATTCAGCCCACGGGTGTCGAGTTCTTGATCGATCAGCATGAATTCATTCCAAACTTTGAGCGGCCCGCTCTTCCCAGGTCATGAAGCGCGGTTCTATTCCCTGCGTGCGCAGCCAGTCACCCACTGCAAAACCGGTGCCCGCAGGCCAACAAATCACATCTTTGGGTTCATACAACTTGTACTCCGCCAATTCGGGCGAGAGTTTAACCTCTCCCTCGGCCACAGCGTGGTAGGCAATGATGACTTGGTTCATGCGCTGAAAGTCATAAACCCCCACCAAGCTCAAGGCCGTGGTGTGCAAATTGGTTTCTTCCTTGATCTCTCGGGCAATGCCTTCTTGCGGGGATTCGCCGGCCTCCATAAAACCGGTGATCAATGCAAAGCGCCGCCCCGTCCAAGCCGCATTGCGCGCGAGCAAAATTTTGCCTTGGTACTGAACAATGGCCGCCAACACGGGGGTGGGATTGTTCCAGTGCGTCCATTGGCAAGCAGGGCAGCGCAAGCGCTGTTTGGGCCCACCATCCTCATCTTGGGTGATGGCTTGAAGGGGCGTGGCACATTGCGGACAAAATTGAAATGGACTCATGCTGGAAACACCCCGGTGGATAAATAACGGTCACCCCGATCACACACAATGAACACCACCGTGGCGTTGCGTTCGCGCTGGGCCACTTGTTGTGCCACCCAGCAAGCACCCGCGGCAGAAATGCCCGCAAAAATGCCTTCTTCTCGGGCCAATTGCCGACACATGTTCTCTGCATCGGCTTGGCTCACCAGCATCAATTCGTCCACCACCGAGGGGTCGTAAATGGAAGGCAAGTAAGCCTCGGGCCATTTGCGAATACCAGGAATGCGCGAACCCTCGCTGGGTTGGGCCCCAATGATGCGCACTTGGGGATTTTTTTGCTTCAGGTAGCGGCCTACACCGGTGATGGTGCCGGTGGTGCCCATGGCGCTGACAAAGTGGGTCACGCGCCCTTGGGTTTGATCCCAAATCTCGGGACCAGTGGTTTCAAAATGCACCCGGGGGTTGTCGGCATTGCCAAACTGGTCGAGCACCCGACCCTTGCCATCGGCTTGCATTTTTTCAGCCAAATCGCGGGCGTACTCCATGCCACCACTCTTGGGAGTCAAGATCAATTCGGCGCCGAAGGCCTTCATGGTTTGCGCCCGCTCGATGGACAAGTCCTCGGGCATGATGAGCACCATGCGGTAGCCCTTGATCGCCGCGGCCATGGCCAGCGCAATGCCGGTGTTGCCGGATGTGGCCTCGATCAAGGTGTCACCCGGTCGAATGTCTCCCCGCTCTTGGGCGCGCTGGATCATCGACAAGGCCGGTCGGTCCTTGACCGAGCCAGCCGGGTTGTTGCCTTCGAGCTTGCCCAAAATCACATTGCCTCGATCGGCATTGTGTTGAGCACCGATGCGTTGCAGGGCCACCAAAGGGGTGTGGCCGATCGCGTCTTCAATGGTTGGATATGTCATCCCCGCACTGTGCCATAATTCCTCCTCTCCCTCCTGCCGGAGTGGCGAAATTGGTAGACGCAGCAGATTCAAAATCTGCCGGTGCAAAACACCGTGCCGGTTCGATTCCGGCTTCCGGCACCACTTATGAAAAACCAGCCCCAAAAGGGCTGGTTTTTTCATTAGATCTGCGGGTATTTGAGGGGACCATGCACCCAAGGGCTGGGGTAAAGTGCCTCGCTTAAATGCCATTGCCCATGGATGAAACACCCTACCCCTTACTGTTCAGCCCACAAATATTGGCCGGGCATCAGCTAAAAAACCGCATCACCCACGCCTCCATTTCACCCCGGTTTGGTGCCCACCAAGGCCTGCACCCACGCTATTTGCATTACTACGTGAACCGTGCCAAAGGGGGCGCGGCCATGGTGGTGACCGATCCCATCGGCATCGCGCCCCACCACGGCCCCGAGCGCTTGTGTGCTTTCAATGACAGCATGGTGGGTGATTTGCGCCGATTGGCCGACGGGGTGCGCGCCCACGACAGTGTGTTGATCGGCCAGGTCCAAGACACAGGACGGGGCCGCCATGTGCCGGGGCGAACCTACCAAGCCTTGGGCGCATCGGCTTTGCCCGATGACCTGAGCTACTCCATGCCCCGCGCCATGGGTGTGGACGAGATTGCGCGATTTATCGAGCACACCGCGCAATCGTGCCTGCGCATGCAAGCCTGTGGCTTTGGCGGCATCGAGGTGTCGGCAGGCCACGGGCATTTGTTTCACCAGTTTTTGTCTCCCAGATCCAACCAGCGCGATGACGCCTATGGCGGCGATGCATTGAGGCGCTTGCGGTTTTTGGCCGACACCTGCCAAGCTGTACGCGAACTGTGTGGGACCGGTTTCATCATTGGCGTGAAGTTGCCTGGCGACGACGGCGTGCCTGGGGGAATTGCGCTGCAGCAGGCAGGCGAAATCGCCCAGGCCTTGGTGGCAGTGGTGGGCGTGGATTACCTGACCTATTGCCAGGGCTCTCACCACCGCAGTTTGGAAATGCACCTGCCCGACGACAGCTACCCGCGCCAGACTTATATGGGCTTGATCCGCGAACTCAAAGCCTGGACACCCACCGTGCCGGTGATGGGTCTTGGTCGCATCACCGACCCGGCCGAGGCCGAAGCCATATTGGCACGCGGCGACGCCGACATGATTGGCTTGGGCCGGTCCTTGATCGTTGACCCGGCATGGCCGCAAAAAGCCCAGGCCGGTCGGGCCAGCGACATCCGCTACTGCGTCTCTTGCAACACCTGCTGGAAAACCATCAACAATAACCGCCACATGGGCTGCGACAACAACCCGCGCTTGGCCCAGGCCGACGAACTGGACGAACGCTTGGCACCGGCTGCCCAGGTGCGCAAAGTCGCCGTGGTGGGCGCGGGCATTGCCGGCATGCAAGCGGCCGTCACAGCGGCCATGCGCGGCCACACCGTGAGGGTGTGGGGCAGCTCGGCCGAGGTGGGCGGCAAAACACGCTTGATGGCCCAACTGCCTCTGAGCGAGTCGATGTCGAGCATTTATGACCACCAATGGATCACCGCCCAGCGCTTGGGCGTGGGTTTTCAACTGGGCCGCATGGCCACTGCTGGCGATGTGCTGGCCTGGCAACCCGACACGGTGGTGCTGGCCACGGGCGCGCGCATGACCTGGCCACAAGACTTGCCCTTGTCCCTGCAAACGATGGGCGTGGTGCCCGATCTGCGGGAAGCCATGGCGGAGCTCTTGACCCACCGAGGACCGTTGCAGGGCACCGCCGTGATTTACGACCTGGATCAAACCGAAGGCACTTACGCTGCGGCCGAGTATTTGCGCGACCGCTTTGATCGCGTGGTCGTGCTGTCACCGCGCGAGACCATTGCCGAAGAGGTGGTGTTGGTGATGCGCCAACGCATCCACCGCCGATTTGCTGAGCGTGGCATTGAAGTCAAAACCTGGGCCGATCCGGTGTGGACAGAGCGCTTTGAAAACGAAGCCTGCCTGCAATACCGCAGCGTCTTTGGCGGCCCTTTGCACGACATTCACGATGTGGCTTTTTTTGCCTACGCCTCACCTCGCCGCCCCCATGATGAACTGCACCAAGGTCTGCTGGCCGCAGGCCTTAGCGTGCGCTTGGTGGGCGACTGTAAGATCGCCCGAGACACTTTGTCGGCCACCGCCGAGGGGCACGAAGCGGGCATGCATGTGTGACTTTTTGATAAAGGATTTTTAAATGAGCAACCCCACTTTGTCCCTAGACCCGAAAACCACCGCCTTGGTGCTGATCGACTTGCAGCACGGCATCGTGGCCATGGATGTGCATCCCCAGCCCAGTAGCACGGTGGTCGCACAAGCCAAGAAAATGGCCGAAGCTTTTCGCGCCGCGCAGGCCCCAGTGGTGTGGGTGACCGTGGGCACTTTGGGCGCGCAAGATGCCCTGGCCCCCCTGGCCGACGCCATGCCCCCGCCAGCCGGGGCCAAGCCGGCCAATTGGTCCACGGTGGTGGATGCCGCCGGCGCGCAAGCCAGCGATTTGCACATCACCAAACGGCAATGGGGTGCGTTTTACGGCACCGAATTGGACCTGCAATTGCGCCGCCGCGGCATTCGCACCATCGTGCTGGCAGGCATCAGCACCAACGTGGGCGTGGAATCCACCGCACGCGACGCCTATGAGCGCGGCTACCACCAGGTGTTTGTGTCTGACGCCATGGCCAGCCCCTCGGCCGAGGCCCACGCCAACACCTTGAAGTTCACCTTCCCCCGCATTGGTCTCACGCGCAGCACCGCCGAGGTGGTGGCCGCGCTGGCTGGCCATTGATCCACTGCCCGCTCTGACAGCTTGAAAGGAGACTCCATGCACACCACCCAAACCCCATGGGGGCTGACCCCAGCCCTGACCCGCTTCGCCCAAGCCGTCGCCACTCTGGCATGCGCCAGCATGGCGCTGGCGGCCCAAGCCCAAAGCACCGACTGGCCGACCCGCCCCGTGGTGTTGATCAACCCGTTTTCGGCGGGTTCTTCGGTGGACGTGGTGGGCCGCTTGATCGCCCAAAAAATCGCGGCCAACACCGGACAAGGCATCACCGTGGACAACAAAACCGGGGCCAGCGGCAACATTGGCACTGACTTTGCCGCGCGCGCCAAGCCCGATGGCTACACCTTGCTGCTGGGCTCGCCGGGCACCATGGCGATCAACCCCTGGTTGTTCAAAAAATTACCCTACGACGCACTGAAAGACTTTGTACCGATTTCGGTATTGGTCTCGTTCCCCCAAGTGGTCACCACCAGCCCCAAGCAGCCGTTTAAAAATTTCAACGAGTTTGTCACCGCGGTCAAAGCCCAACCCGACAAAATGGCGTACTCATCCTCCGGCCAAGGCTCGACCTCGCACCTGGTGATGGAATTGATCCGCGCCGATGCAGGCCTCAAAATCACCCACGTCAGCTACCGGGGTGATTCTTTGGCCACCCAAGCCATGATGGCCGGGGACGTGCAAGTCACCGTGGGTGGATTGCCCTCGATGTCTCCCCTGATACGCGGGGGCAACGTGCGGCCCTTGGCGGTGACCTCCAACAAGCGCTCACCCCAATTCCCAGACTTGCCGTCCATGGCCGAGTTCATTCCAGGCTTTGACGCCACCGCTTGGGTGCTGCTGATGGCCCCAGCGGGCACCCCGCCCGCCGTGGTACAGCGCATCTCAGCCGAAGTGGCCAAAGCCTTGACCGACCCCCAAGTGCGCCAACAACTCGACGCCCAGGGCGTGACCCCGGTGGGCAGCACCCCAGCAGAAAGCGCGGCATTTCACCGCAAAGAGCTGGACAAATTCAAGCGCGCGGTGGAGATTTCGGGCGCCACCATGGAGTGAGTCAGGCCGCAGATGACCCCAAGGCCTGGGCCATGCGCCAGGCCAAGCCAAATGATTGGGCCAAGCCGTTGCCCGGCAAGTAGCCTTCGGCACCGCGCCCAGACAAACCTGCTGCGCACCCCCCTGCGGCCCACACGCCGCGCACCCAATGGTTTTGCGCGTTGAGCACACGGCCATCGCCATCGGTGACCAAACCCCCTTGCGTGTGCGACAACGCCCCGGTGACCCAGGAAGCCAAATACGGCGCATTCAGTGAGCGGGCAAATTGGGTTCGACCCAGGGGATCGGTGGCATGCCCCCGGGCCATGTCCTGCACCGCGCTGAGGGTGGCTTGCAGACCCATCGGTTCAACCCCGGCCAAAGCAGCCAAGGTCGGCACATCGTCGGCACGCATCACCTGGCCAGCCTGCAAAGCGGCTTGATAAGCGGAATGTTGGGTCAATCCCGCCTCGATGTGGCTGTCAAAAACCTCCAGGGCCACGCCACCCGGTTGGGCCATCACCCACGGGGCCAATGCCGATGGGCCGATGTCTTCGCGCACAAAGCGCTGGCCCTGTCGGTTGACCAAGATGCCGCCCATGGCAGGAATGGCCATACCCAATCGCGTGCGGCCACCAGGGTTGGTGTGGCCTTGCCCTTGAAAACCATCCATGCCCCACAACTGACCGCCCCAACCCAAGCCCAAAGCGATGGTGCTGCCGTCGTTGTGGTCAGCCCCGTTGTACAGCGCCCCACGCATGGCCGGGATGTGCTGCGCCACCCATGTTGGATGGGCGCCAAAACCGCCACCCGCCAACATCACATGCGACGCACGCCATCGGCTGGTACCGTCCGTGCCTTCAAACCCCGTGCCCACGGGCACCACCGTGACCGGACGCGGGCACAAATGGATGAGTTCATGGGCTTGGACTTGTTGGCGCAAGCACTGGTGCAATGCGGCGCCACTGGCCGGCAAGGTGCTGTGGAAACGGCATTGGTGGTGCCCGGTCGAGACCACATCAGGCAAAAAATGGATGGGCGCATTCAAACCACGGGTCAAAAAATCCACCACCTTGGGCAAAGCCTGGGCCACCGATGTGGCAATGCGCTCGTTCACGCTGTCGCCAGCGAAGGCGCGCAAATCAGCCAGCCAATGATCGGGGCTGTCTGACACACCTGCTTGAATTTGCATGGCTGAACCCGCCCCTGGAAACAAACCACCGCTGATGGCCAGGTTGTTGGGGTGGTCCATGTGGGGGTCGACCAACAACACCCGCAAACCGCGCTGGGCCGCAGCCAGCGCACCCATCATGCCAGCGGCACCTGCTCCCAAAACCACCAGATCAAAGTCATCCATGCCCACACCCCAGGTGCGCATCAGCCCAGGGTCGCGCCGGAGCGGCGAATGATGGGCAGCCATTTGGCCGATTCATCGCGCATGAGCTGGGCGAATTTTTCAGGTGTACCGCCCGCCGGCTCCAAACCAGCGGCTTGCAAACGCTGGCGCACCGATTCGTCTTGCAAGGCCAGGTTGATGGCGGCATTGATGCGCTCGACCAAGGGCCTGGGGGTGGCAGCCGCCACCAGCACACCGTTCCAGGCAATGGCCTCAAAGCCCTTCAAGCTGGGCTCACCACTGTCGCTCACAGTGGGCACCTCAGGGGTGAGGCCGTAGCGTTGCAAACCCGTGACCGCGATGGCTTTGAGCCGGCCGGCCTTGATCTGCGGGGTCAGCAAGGTCGGCACAGCGGCAATCATGTGGGTTTCGCCACCGACAGTGGCCAACACCGCAGGCGGCCCGCCATTGAAGGGAATGTGCACGGCAAAGGTACCGCTCAAGGCCTTGATGTATTCCATGCACAGGTGGGAGGAGCTGCCATTGCCCACCGATGCAAAGTTGTATTTGCCAGGATTGGCCCGCAACAGGGCCAGCAGCTCTTGCAGGTTGTTGGCAGGCAAGCTGGCGTTGACGGCGATCAAATTGGGTTGAGAAGTGGTCAACACCACCGGCGTCAAATCGCGCAAGGGTGCATATGGCAAACGCGGGTACAGGTGCGGTGCAAATGCCAAGGGACCATTGAAAGACATGACCCAGGTGTGGCCATCGGGTGCCGATTGCGCCACCTCGGCGGTGCCCGCCGTGCCACCCACTTGGGGCTTGTTCTCGATCACCAAGGGGGTGCCCAATTGATCGCGCAGTTTGTCTTGCATGGCGCGCGCAATCACATCCAGCGAAGAACCAGCTGGTGCCACCACCACCCAGCGGATGGGCTTGGCGGAAAAGGTCTGGGCCCACAGCCCTGGGGCCACCACGGCCGAGGCGGCCAGACCCAAACACAAACGCCTGCTCAGAGAAGGGGACGACCGTTGTTTCATGGATAAATACCTTTGCTGTGGTTAAAAAGTTTTGAGCCACGCGGCGACCCGTTGCAAGCGTTGCACCGGATCTGCCTCGAGCATGGCACTGTATTTTTGTGCGGGGCTCAGCGGCAGCAACTCCAACCAGCGGTGCGCCACCCAGGCACTGTCGCCAAAGTCCGTTTCGCCACGCCAGGGCCACTGGTCTGGGTCCAGGCCACGCGCCAGCCATTGGTCAGACAACTCACGCAGTTGATCAGCGGCAAATTGCAAATGCACTGGTACCGCAGTCGCTGGGTCGTCTGGCAACAATGTCACATGGGCGTGCCACAAACCATTGGCGGCTTGTTCATGTTCACCCAAGCGAAACCGCTGACCGCCCACGCATTGCACGCGCAATAAATTGGGTTGGATTGCGTCGAGGACCGACACATGGGCCAAGCATCCATGGTTCATCAGGCGCTCGGTGGCGGCGGCTTGTCGCACCTCTTGGCCTTGGGCCAGCATGACAACGCCAAACGGCGTGCCCGTTTTGTGGCTGTTGCGAACCATGGTGAGGTATCGCACCTCAAAGATTTGCAGGTTCAGTAAGCCTTGGGGGAGCAAGCCTTGGCTGAGGGGGAACAAAGGCAGGTCAGTCACCGTTCAAGGCTTCCATTTGTATTTGACTTGCACGGTGAAGGCACCGTGTAGTCGATTTTCATAGTCTGGCAGCAAGCTCATGCCCACGCCCCATTGGTCCCATTCGCGGGTGGCCACCGGGGTTAAAAAGGGGAAAACCCCGCCATCGAGCATTTGGGGGTAGCCATTGATCAAGCCCACAAAAGCACCCCAGCGCCAACCCGCCCAATGCAAGGGTGTCCAGTAAGCCCCGGCGTAATAACTGCGCGCCCAATCGCTGTTGTGGAAAAAGCCCCCAGACCACGACACGTCGCTGGATTGGCGCCACTCCGCGCCCAAACCAGGGTTGAAGTTATTGAAGCTCAATCCATGCTTGGGAAAGTGATAAGAAACAAAGCCTGGGTTGATCCAAACCTCTTGGGCTGCAGACTTGTCTTGCGACCAGGCCAGGGATGCGGCCCCCAGGACAGTGCTCAGACACAAACCTTTGGACAGGGTCAGCATCGTTTGAAGGGGAAAAGACGGTCGGAAATGGGTATTTGATTTCATGTGCGAATGCTAACCGCATGCCATGTCAGGTCGCTGCCAAGACAGGGCCCACTCGCAATTCAGGCTAGCATTCGGCACGCAATACCCTTGGAGAGATTTGTGAGCGCACTATTCAGCGAATTCGAACTCGGCTCTGGCCGCGGCCCCCTCAAGTTGGCCAACCGCATTGTGGTGGCCCCCATGTGCCAATACTCTTGTGTGGATGGATTGGCCAGCGACTGGCACCTGATGCACTGGGGCAATTTGCTCAACAGCGGCGCCGGCTTGTTCACCATCGAGGCCACAGCGGTGTCTGAACGCGGTCGCATCACCCCTGGCTGCTTGGGCCTGTACAACGACGCCACAGCCCAGGCCATGGCCGATGTGCTGGGGCGGGCGCGCCGACTGGCCCCACCGGTGCCGGTGTCCATCCAATTGGGTCATGCGGGCCGCAAGGCATCCAGCCATGTGCCTTGGAACAGCGGCAAGCTGATCCCCCAAAGCGAAGGCGGATGGTGGCCCGAAGCCCCGTCTGCGGTGCCCATCACCGCGACCGAACCCGCCCCCGAGGCGATCAGCCCAGCGGCCTTGGACGGCATCCTGAAAGACTTTGTCCGCGCTGCTCAACGGGCGCAAGAGATGGGCATTGAGGCCGTCGAATTGCATGGTGCCCATGGCTACTTGTTGCATGAATTTTTGTCGCCCATCTCCAACCAGCGCAGCGACAACTTTGGCGGCAGTTTTGAAAACCGCATTCGCTTTCCCTTGCAAGTGTTTGAAGCCGTGCGCCAGGTTTACAGCGGCAGCTTGGGCATGCGGCTGTCGGCCACCGACTGGGTCGAAGGTGGATGGACGGCCGAAGAAACGGCTGATTTTTCGCTGCGCCTCAAACAGGCAGGGGCCAACTTCATGCACATTTCTTCAGGGGGTGTGTCACCGCAGCAAAAAATCAATTTGGTGCCGGGCTACCAAGTGCCGTTTGCCAAGATGGTGAAAGATAAATCCGGTCTGCCCACCATGGCTGTGGGCTTGATCACCGAAGCCGCCCATGCCGAATCCATAGTGGCCAACCAAGAAGCGGACTTGGTCGCCTTCGCGCGCAGCTTTTTGTACAACCCACGCTGGGCTTGGGCAGCCGCCGCCGAGCTCAAAGGCTCAGTACAAGCCACCCCCGCTTACTGGCGCTGCATGCCCCGCGAGGCGCAGCACATTTTCAGCACCGCCAAAGTGGGCATGCGCTAAAAAGCTTCACCACAAGTCTGTCATCGCCGCGCGTAATGTGTGCCGCACCGGGCACCCCATTCAAATGGGTTCACCCGCCTGCAAGCCCGTGTGCACCGTGGGGTAGCGCAAACGCAAGCGCAACTCTTCTTTCATGCGGGTATTGTCCAAGCGCCTGGATTCGCTCATGAAACTCAGCAGCATCAAGGGCAACTGGTCTTTGGCCGTGTCACGGGGCACCCGCTTGGGGCGGGGCAAGCCAAAAATATCTGCGGCCACATCAAAGTAGTCGCCCATCTTGAGTTGGCTGTCGTCGCTCACGTGATAGACCCGCTGCGGTCGACCGCGCCACAGCGCCAACCAGCAGGCGCGGGCCAAGTCATCGGCATGGATGTGGTTGGTATAGACATCATCTGAGGCCTGCAACACCGGCGTGCCTTTGCGCAAGCGCTCTTGGGGGGTGCCCCCATCGCGGTCCAAGGCATATATACCGGGGATGCGCAAAATGCTGGCCCGCACCCCTTGGCGCACGCCCGTGCCTTTGCCCTGCCAGCGCAAGCGCTTTTCCGCATCCACGCGGCGGTATGCCCGGGGTGTGAAGGGGGTGACGGGTTGGGACTCGTGCACCCAGGCACCTTGGCAGTCGCCGTACACCCCACTGGTGGAGCCATACACCCAACTGCGCGGCCAGGTGCGACGGTTCAAACTGCGCATCAAGGCCAGGGTGCGCGGGTCCGACCAACCCTCAGTGGGTGGCGGCGCCAAATGCACCATCCGCGTGGCCAGACCGGCCAAGCGGCGCAGGCTGTGGGCGTCATCCAGGTTGCCGCACAAAGGCATGATGCCCTGTCGCCTCAGCACGGCACAGTTATCAGGCGTCGAGGTCAAGCCCATCACCCGCAAAGGGCCGGGTGTCAGCCGCGCCAAACGCTGACCCACGTCGCCACAGCCGACAATCAACAACCGTTGGCGGCGAAAGCGGGCGGGCAAGGCACCCAGTGGGGTTTGGTTTGAAGGCAAAATCGCAGTCTTTGCAAAAATTCAATCCCAAGGATAACCAAACATGAGTTTCAGCGTCACGGTCCAACCCAGCGGCCGCCATTTCACGGCCCAAGCCGACGAGACCTTGCTCAGCGCCGGTTTGCGCCAAGGCATTGGCCTGCCCTATGGCTGCAAAGACGGCGCCTGCGGATCGTGCAAAAGCAAAAAAATCAGCGGCGATTTGGTCATGAGCGAGTACCAAGCCAAGGCCTTGAGTGACGCTGAGAAAGAACAGGGCTATGTGCTGACCTGCCGCGCCACGGCCACCTCGGACCTGGTGCTGGAGTCGCGCCAAGTGGTCGAGGAAGGGGCGTTTCCCATCCGCAAAATGCCAGTGCGGGTGCTCAGCATGGCCCAAGCTTCACACGATGTGATGGTGATCCAGTTGCAATTGCCCGCCAACGACAGCTTCCAATTCCGCGCAGGACAGTACATTGACTTTTTGCTGCGCGATGGCGCGCGCCGCAGTTACTCCATGGCCAATGCACCGCACACCTTGGTCGCAGGCAGCCCCAGCGTGGAGCTGCACATTCGCCACATGCCGGGTGGCAAATTCACCGACCATGTGTTTGGCGCGATGAAAGAAAAAGAAATTCAACGCATTGAAGGGCCACAGGGGAGCTTTTTCTTGCGCGAAGACAACCCGGAGCCCTTGGTGTTTTTGGCCTCTGGCACTGGCTTTGCGCCGATCAAGGCCATCATTGAGCACATGCGCCATGCCGGCATTGAGCACCCCACCACGCTGTACTGGGGCGGGCGGCGTCCGTCCGATTTGTACATGGACGCCTGGGTGCGCGAGCAAACCGCTGCCCTGCCCTGGTTGACCTATGTGCCCGTGGTTTCCGACGCCTTGCCCGAAGACGCCTGGACCGGCCGAACCGGCTTTGTGCACCGCGCTGTGTTGGAGGACTTTGCCGACCTCAGCGGCCACCAGGTCTATGCCTGTGGCGCCCCCATCGTGGTGGACTCGGCGCGGCAAGACTTTTGCACGTTGGCTGGGCTGCCCAGCGATTCGTTTTTTGCCGATTCCTTCATCACCGAGGCCGACAAGGCCAAAAGCTGACAACACACAACAGGAGCCCCACCATGCCCATCACACATCCTGCGCGCCTCATTCAACTGGCTCGGGCCGTGCTGATCGCCCCGGTGATGTTGGCTTGGGGTTTGGCCGGAGCACAAACCACACCTGGTGGCAAGCCGATCCGGCTGATCGTGCCCTATGCCGCCGGTGGCCCCATCGATGTGACCGCGCGGTTTTTGGCCGAACGGGTCAAAGAAAGTCTGGGCACGGTGATCGTCGAAAACCGACCCGGCGCGGGCGGCAACATCGGCGCCGATGCGGTGGCCAAAGCCGCCCCCGATGGGCTCACGATTGGCATTGCCGCCACCGCCACCCATGCCGTCAACCCTTGGTTGTACGCGCGCATGCCCTACAACGTCGGCACCGACTTTGCACCCATCACCCAAATGGTGCGGGTGCCCAATGTGCTGGTGATGAACGCCGACACCGCCAAACGCCTGAACATTGATTCGTTGAAAAGCTTTTTGGCCTATGCCAAAGCCCACCCCGGTCAACTCAATGTGGGTTCGGGTGGCAATGGCAGCGCTGGGCATTTGGCCGCCGAGCTGTTCAAAGCCCGGGCAGGCATTTTTGCGGTCCATATCCCCTACAACGGCGGCAACCCAGCGCAATTGGCCTTGCTCAGCGGTCAAGTGGACTTTAATTTTGACAACCTGGCCACCGCTGCGGCCAACATCAAAGCGGGCAAGTTATTGGCCTTGGCCGTGACCACTGCGCAACGCAGCCCCATGCTGCCAGATGTGATGGCTCTGTCTGAAGTTTTGCCCGGGTTTTCCGTCGATACCTGGTGGGGCCTGGTGGCGCCCGCCGCCACCCCCAAAGACACGCTGGCCAAACTCAATCAAGCCTTTGTCGCCGCGTTGCGCTCCAGCGAGGTGCGCGAGCGTTGGTCGCAAATGATGGCCGAGGCCGTGCCCAGCGACAGTGAAAGCTTTGGTCGCTTCATGGCCAGCGAATTGGCCAAATACGAGCCCGTGGTCAAGGCCAGCGGGGCCAAGGTCGACTGACCCCATCAGCGAGCGGTGTTGATCAACAGTTGTTGAACCGCTGACGGTGCGGCTCGGCAAAACCAGCGCCTGCGGAGTCCCCTTCAGCGCCGGTGCCCCACAGTGAAGTCGTTGCGGCCAGACACGTCCTTGCCGCGCAGCAACCACAGTGGCCGGGTGGCAAAACTCACCGGCACGCCCGACTGTCCGTCCACCGGCTTGAGGCTGCGGTCAAAGTGGGAGCTTGCGGGCATGTAGCGCAAGGCCACACCGGTGCGGCGTTGCCCCGATGTATTGGCCTTGGCGCCATGGATCATGTAGACATCGTGCATCGACATCTGGCCGGGTTCGAGCTCCAAATCCAGCGCATTCGCCTCATCAAACGCTCCGTCAGCCATGCGTTGGTTCAAGGTCAAGTCGGTGCGGTCTTCATGCAGATGGGGATGCAAATGCTTGCCCTGGTGCGAGCCTGGGATGACCCGCAAACAACCATTGGCCCGGGTGCTGGGGTCCAAGGCCACCCACACGGTGCACGTGGCCAAGGGGCGGATGGGCCAGTAGTGTCCGTCTTGGTGCCACGGTGTTTCATAGCCTTCACTCGCAGGTTTGCAAAACACATGGCACCCCCACAGCACGATGTTGGGGCCGATCAGTTGCTCGACCAGGTCGATGATGGGCGGGTGCATGGCCAGGTCCAAAAAGGCTTGGCTGCCGCGCACGCCTTCATCGTTTTTGCCTTCGATGTGCGCGCTGACCAGTTTTTCAGGCCGCACACCAGGGTTGTCTCGCAGCAGGGTTTCCAATGCGTTTTGCACCTTGGACAGCACCTCAGGTTCCAGCCGATAGCTGGGCACCAAACAACCTTGGGTCTGGAAATCGGTGATGTCTTGTGGACTCAAAAAAGCACTCATGTTTGTCTCCTTGGACCTCATTCACCCAGATACGCTGCTCGGACTTTGGGGTCGTCTAATAAATTTTTGGCCGCGCCGTTCAAGGTGATCATGCCCGATTCCATCACATAGGCTCGGTCGGCAATTTGCAAGGCCCGACGCGCATTTTGCTCCACCAAAAGAATGGTCATGCCCTGGGCTGCAACGCCTTGGATCACCTCGAAAATTTTGTCCACCATCAAAGGCGACAAGCCCATGGAAGGTTCGTCCAGCAGCAGCAGTGTGGGCTGCGCCATCAAAGCGCGGCCCATGGCCAGCATTTGTTGCTCACCCCCGGACAAGGTGCCCGCCAACTGGCTGCGCCGCTCTTTGAGGCGGGGAAAGGTGGTAAAAATGCGGTCGATGTCGGCTTGGATCTGGGCTGAACCATCGCGGATGTAGGCGCCCATTTGCAAATTTTCCAAAATGGTCATGCGGCCAAAAATGCCCCGCCCTTCCGGGACCATGCACAAGCCCTGGCGCACCAAATCCCACGCGCCCAGGCCGGCAATGTCGCCGCCTTGGTAGCGGATGCGCCCAGCTTGAGCCCGCATGCCCCCGGTGATGGCCTTCAAGGTGGTGGTTTTGCCAGCGCCGTTGGAGCCAATCAGGCTCACCAACTCACCGGGGAAAACTTGCAAGTCCACCCCTTTGACCGCCTGGATGCCGCCATAGGCCAGGACCAGTTGCTCCACTTGCAACAAGGCCTGGGCCGAGATCGATGCGTTGTAGGCTGGCTGCGACATGTCAATGGGCCCCGGTGCCCAAATAGGCTTCAATCACCTGGGGATCGCGCTGCACCTGTGCCGGTGTGCCTTCGGCGATGCGCTGGCCGTGGTCGAGCACCGTCACCCGGTCGCACAGCCCCATGACCAGTTTGACGTCGTGCTCAATCAGCAACACGGTGCGTTGGTCGTTGCGAATTTTGTCAATCAAGGCGCGCAGTTGCAGCTTTTCAGTGGCATTCATGCCTGCCGCAGGTTCGTCCAAGGCGATGAGCAACGGGTCGGTGGCCAGGGCGCGGGCAATTTCCAGTCGGCGTTGGTCGCCGTAACTGAGGGTGCGGGCTTTGAATGGTGCGTAGTTGCCGATGCCCACGTAATCTAGCAAGGCTTGCGCACGCGCGGCGGTGTCGGCCTCTTCGGCGCGAAAGCGCGCTGTGCGCCAAATGGCGCCCCATACCCCAGCACTGGTGCGGCAATGGCGCGCTACCATGACGTTTTCCAAAGCGGTCATTTCGGCAAACAAACGGATGTTTTGAAAGGTGCGGGCAATCCCCGCTTGCGCCACTTTGTGCACCGCGCTGGGCTCATAGGTTTGGCCACCCAACTCAAAAACGCCGCTGTCGGGCGTGTACAAGCCGGTGATGACATTGAAGAACGTGGTTTTACCCGCACCGTTGGGGCCGATCAAACCATAGACCTGGCCACGCTCGATGCGCAAATCCACACCGCTCAAAGCCTGCAGGCCGCCAAAGCGCTTGCCCACCCCTTGCACATTCAGCACCGCCTCGCTCATGGAGCCCTCTGTCCTGAGCTTGACTGGCCATGTTCGGGGGTTGGCCACAGGCCACGCGGGCGCCACAGCATGATGCCGATCATGGCCAGGGCAATCAACAATTGGCGCAATATGGCTGGGTCAAAACGGCCCCCGGTGATTTGTTGCAAGGGCGCAGCCACCAAACGCAGCACCTCGGGCAAAGCGGCCAATAGCACGGCACCCAAAATCACCCCCGGCAAATGGCCCAGGCCGCCCAAGACCACCATGGCCACGATCATCACCGACTCCATCAGGCTGAAGGATTCGGGTGAAATAAAGCCTTGAAACGCCGCAAACATGGCCCCGGCGACACCGCCAAAACTAGCGCCCATGGCAAAGGCCAGCAGTTTCAAATCGCGGGTGTGGATGCCCATGGCCCGGGCTGCGACCTCGTCTTCGCGGATGGCCATCCAAGCACGACCGATGCGCGAACGCTCCATGCGATGGCACACAAAAATGCTGACCAAGACCAAAGCCAAAAACAAGTAGTAGTACAAAGTCACCGAAGGCAATTCGATGAAGCCCAGGTCGAGTCGCTTGGACAAGGGATGCCCCAGCACCGACACCGCATCGATCGAGCCCAAGCCTTTGGGCCCATTGGTGATGTTGATGGGTTGGTCCAGGTTGTTCATGAACACCCGAATGATTTCACCAAAGCCCAAAGTCACAATGGCCAAGTAATCGCCGCGCAGCTTCAAGGTGGGCGCACCCAGCAAGGCGCCAAAAAAAGCCGCCAGCACAGCCGCCATGGGCAAGACCGCCCACAAGCTCAAATGCAAGCCATTGGGAAACCACGCCACCAAGGCCGGGAAGGCTTCAAGCAAATGGGGCGAAGCCAGCAAGCCGTACAAATAAGCGCCCAACGCAAAAAAAGCCACATACCCCAGGTCGAGCAAGCCGGCATAGCCCACCACGACATTCAAGCCCAGTGCCAACATCACATACAGCAAAGACATGTCGGCAATGCGCACCCAGGCATTGCCAAAGCTTTGCAGCACCAGCGGAAAAGCCAGCAACACCACGGCCCATAACCAGGCCTGAGATTTGGAGGTGAATCGGATTCCCATGCCTGCCGTCCTCAAGCCCGATCGGCCACGCGCTCACCGAGCAAACCCGAGGGGCGCAAGGTCAAGATCGCGATCAGCACCAAAAACGCAAAGATATCGGTGTACTGACTGCCCAACACCCCCCCGGTCAGCGCGCCGATATAGCCTGACCCAATCGACTCGATCAAGCCCAGCAGCAAGCCACCGACCACCGCCCCGGGTAAATTACCAATACCGCCAAAAACTGCAGCAGTGAATGCCTTGAGGCCCGGCAAAAAACCCATGTGGTGGTGCACCGTGCCGTAATTGGATGCCCACATCACCCCAGCAATGGCGGCCAACACCGCGCCCATGACAAAAGTAGCTGAAATCACCGTGTCGGGTTTGACGCCCATCAAAGCGGCCACGCGGGGGTTTTCGGCCGTGGCACGCATGGCCCTGCCAAGGCGCGTGGCATTGACCACCCACATCAACACCGCCAAAGAAATGGCGGTGACACACAAAATCATCAACTGGGTGGGTGTGATGACCGCCCCGGCCACAGCCATGGGTTCAGAGGGCAGCAAGGTGGGATAGGGTTTGTAATTGGGTTTCCAAATGATCATGGCCAAGGTCTGCAACAAAATCGAGACCCCAATGGCGGTGATCAAGGGCGCGAGTTTGGGTGCGTCGCGCAAGGGGCGGTAAGCGATTTTCTCAATGGCATAGTTCAGCGCCGCAGAGACCACACAGGCGATCAACACGGCCAGCAACAAGACCACGGCCGCCGGCGAGTCGGGCGAAGCCTCCTTCATCCAGCCAATCGCAGTCCAGCTGGTGATGGCACCCACCATCAACACCTCGCCGTGGGCGAAGTTGATGAGATTGATGATGCCGTACACCATGGTGTAACCCAGTGCCACCAAGGCGTACATGCTGCCTATGACCAAGCCGTTGATGATTTGCTGCAGGAAAATATCCATTCGGTCGTATTAGAAATGGGGGCTAGCGGTGTGAGACCGGTTGAATGTATTTGCCTGCCAGTGAGCGGGTGTGCGCTGGGTGTCTCCCCGGTTACAAACCATTCTAGACACGCAGTGCTGCGCCGGGGTCAATGCCCTGGCTTTGGGGTGGCTATTTTTTTGCACCCCTGGCTTGGCGATTCGTTTCTCGCAAAGATCGCATTTTTTCAGCAATTTTGATCTCTAAACCCCGTTCCACCGGTTCGTACAAAGTGGGCGGCGTCATGCCATCTGGCCAATAGTTTTCGCCAGCGGCAAACGCATCGGGTTCGTCATGGGCATAGCGATAGGCTTTGCCGTAGTCCAGGTCTTTCATCAAAGCGGTGGGGGCATTGCGCAGGTGCAGGGGTACTGGACGGGTGCCATCGGCCTTGATGAGTTTGCGCACGCTGTTGTAGGCCTTGTACACCGCGTTGGACTTGGGTGCCACCGCCAAATACACAATGCATTCGGCCAAGGCCAACTCGCCCTCGGGTGAGCCCAAGCGCTCGTAAACCTCGGCGGCGTCCAGCGCCAAGCGCAAGGCACGCGGGTCGGCCAAGCCAATGTCCTCAGTGGCCATGCGGATCATGCGCCGCGCCATGTACTTGGGCTCGGCCCCGCCATCGAGCATGCGCACCAACCAGTACAGCGCGGCATCGGGGTCGGAACCACGCACAGATTTGTGCAAGGCGCTGATGGTGTCGTAAAACTGCTCGCCACCCTTGTCGTAGCGGCGCATGCGCTCGCCCAACACCTTCATGAGCCACGCATCACTCACTTGCGACAGCTTTTCGTGCTGGGCCGCCACCGCCAAGGTTTCCAAGGTATTGAGCAAGCGTCGCGCATCGCCATCGGCATAAGCGATCAATCGCGCTTGAGCGTCGGCGTCCAAGGTGGGCACGGCTTGGATGGCGTGGGCTTTGTCGATGATGTGGGCCAAATCAATGTCCGACAAAGGCTGCAACACATACACCGCTGCCCGCGACAACAGCGCCGAGTTCACTTCAAAAGAAGGGTTCTCGGTGGTTGCGCCAATGAAGGTGAATAGGCCGGATTCGACATGCGGCAAAAAAGCATCTTGCTGGTTTTTGTTGAAGCGATGCACCTCATCGACAAAGACGATGGTGCGCTTTGGGGCCAGCGAATCGCGCTCAGCCAGCGCCTTGTCCACCGCTTCACGGATTTCTTTCACCCCACCGAGCACCGCGCTGATGGCCAAAAACTGCGCGTCAAACGCATCGGCCATCAAACGGGCGATGGTGGTTTTGCCCACCCCCGGCGGCCCCCACAAAATGCAGCTGTGGGGTTGGCCCGATTCAAACGCCACCCGCAGGGCCATGCCCTCACCAAGGACTTGTTGTTGACCGATGACCTCGCCCAAGGTACGGGGGCGCAGGCGTTCGGCCAGGGGCGTGTGGGTGGGCAAGGCGCTCATGGGGTGGTGGGCACCCTGGTGCTCAGGGCCTGAGCACTTCAACGCCAGCGGGTGGGCTGAACTGAAAGCCAGATGCCCCCAGGCCTGCCGGATTGGTTTCAATGCGGTCAAACACCAGCAGCGAGCGTTGCCCCATGGCGTCGGCCATCTCCAAGCGCGCCAACTGCACGCCCGTGCCAGACACCCGCAGCCCCAAGCGCATGGATTGCATGCCCGCATCTTTGGACACGGGGGTGGCCTGCACCCATTGCAAATCATCTTGGTCAGGTTGTGCCAGCAGTTGAAATTCCTTTTGCAAGGCAGCCACATCGCTGGCCATGGCGATCACCGCCATTGGCGTGGACCCCAGGGCTTGGCCCTGTGCACGGGCGGTGGCTTGCTTGAGTTCTGCGTCGTATATCCACAAGGTTTTGCCATCGGCCACGATGGATTGGGCAAAAGGCTTTTGATAGTCGAGCCTGAAGTGCTGGGGCCGCATGAAGGCAAATGAGCCACTGGATTGTTTGGTGCGCGGCGCTTGACCCGATTTGGATGGCAAGGTGACGGTTTGTACAAAATCAGCCCGCCCGCTGCGGGTAGTTTTCAAAAATACACCCAGGCTGTCCATGGCATCGGCCTGCGCCGCAGCGCAAGCCATCCAACACGCCATCAACGCAAAAAAGCGGCGCATTTCACTCGGCCCGACTGGGCACCAAAATCTCACGCTGACCGCTGGTGCTCATGGCACTGACCAGGCCGGACTTTTCCATGTCTTCGACCAAACGTGCCGCGCGGTTGTAGCCAATTTTCAGATGCCGCTGCACCAAGGAAATGCTGGCCTTGCGGTTTTTCAAAACAATCTCGACGGCTTGGTCGTACAAGGGGTCTTTTTCGCCACCGGCGGCGCCCAGCCCATCCAGGTCGAGGTCGCCGCCATCGACCGTGCCGCCCTCCAACAAACCTTCGACGTAGTTGGGCTCACCTTGGGTTTTGAGGTAACTGACCACGCGATGCACCTCTTCATCGCTGACAAAAGCCCCATGCACGCGGATGGGCAAACCCGTGCCACTGGGCATGTAGAGCATGTCGCCCATGCCCAACAAGGCTTCAGCCCCCATCTGGTCCAAGATGGTGCGGCTGTCGATTTTGCTGCTCACCTGAAATGCAATGCGGGTGGGAATATTCGCTTTGATCAAGCCGGTGATCACGTCCACGCTGGGGCGTTGGGTGGCCAAGATCAAATGGATGCCAGCGGCGCGTGCCTTTTGGGCCAAGCGGGCAATCAGCTCTTCGATTTTTTTGCCCACCACCATCATCAGGTCGGCCAATTCATCGATCACCACCACGATGTGGGGCAAACGCTCCAGGGGTTCGGGCGACTCTGGCGTCAAGCTAAAGGGATTGCCAATGTGCTCCTCGCGGGCAGTGGCTTCGTCAATCTTGGTGTTGTAACCAGCCAAGTTGCGCACGCCCATTTTGCTCATCAGCTTGTAGCGGCGTTCCATCTCGGCCACGCACCAAGTCAACCCGTGGGCAGCTTGTTTCATGTCTGTCACCACGGGTGCCAACAAATGGGGAATGCCTTCGTAGACCGACATCTCCAGCATCTTGGGGTCGATCATCAACAAGCGCACATCGCGCGCCTCGGCCTTGTACAGCAGCGACAAAATCATGGCGTTGATGCCCACCGATTTGCCCGAACCCGTGGTGCCCGCGACCAACACATGCGGCATCTTGGCCAAATCGGCCACGATGGGGTTGCCCACAATGTCTTTGCCCAGACCCATGGTGAGCATGGACTTGGCTTCGTTGTACACCTGCGAGCCCAAAATTTCGCTCAGCTTGATGGTTTGCCGCCGCGCATTGGGCAGCTCCAAGGCCATGAAGTTTTTCCCGGGAATGGTCTCGACCACGCGGATCGACACCAGGCTCAGCGAGCGGGCCAAGTCTTTGGCGAGGCCCACCACTTGCGAGCCTTTGACGCCGGTGGCGGGTTCGATTTCGTAACGGGTGATCACCGGTCCTGGCGCAGCGGCCACCACCCGCACCTCGACCCCAAAGTCTTTCAACCGCTTTTCAATCATGCGGCTGGTCATCTCCATGGTTTCGCTCGATACCGTGTCTTGGCGGGTCAGGGCCCCATCGAGCAAGTCCACCTGGGGCAAATGGCTGTCGGGCATCTCTTGGAACAAGGGGCGCTGGCGCTCTTTGGCCACCCGGGTGCTTTTGGGCACGTCCAAAACCACGGCTTCAATATTCACCGCCGGTGCCGTGGGTTCATCCATGTCGGGGCGAGATTCGGTGATGATTTCATCGCGCTCACGGGCCGCCGCTTGGCCCATCGCCAAGTCTTGGGCCAGCTCGCGCTTTTCGCGCCAAGAAGCCACAAAACCATCGATGGCCGCACCAATATCTTGCGCCACTTGCACCCAAGAGAAACGAAACACCCAGGAAGCACCCACCAGCATCAAGGCAATGAACACCAAGCCTGCCCCGTTGAACCCCAGCCAATGCTCGCTCACCGGGCCGATGAAGTAGCCCACCACGCCACCACTGATGCTGCCCGCGAGTTGGTCTTCAAAGCGGTACAAACGGCTCCACTCCAGGGCTGCGCTCGACAACAGCAACATGGCCAAACCGCTCCAGAACGCCGATTTGGTGTGGCGCCAGGGCACATCGGCCACGGTCGCGCCTTCGCTGCGCAAGCGTTGCAGCAAAGCCCTGACCCAGACCGACAAGGCCGCACCATACGACCACCAAATCGAATAGCCGAGCATGAAAAACCCGATGTCGCTGATCAAGGCGCCCAAGCGGCCGGCGGCATTGCGCGTGACCGCCCCTGCCCCAGAGGTGGTCCAGGCCGAATCACCGGGGTGATGGGAAATCAAGGCCAAGAGCCAAAACGCCAGGAACAAAAACCCGGCGGTTAAGGCCATTTCTTGGGCAAAACGGCGCCAGCCCGTGGGCTCGGGCCCGGCGTCGCGGTCTGCGTTCAAGGTATTGAGGGAGTACGTCATGGCGAAAACCGCAAGCTTACCCCAGCCAAGGGGTGGAAAGCCCGCCAAAACTCGGGAAAACCCACCCTTCTTACAATGGCGTCTGCCGCCCTGACCGGCGACCCACTTCTCCAAGGCCCCCATGACCACCCACGCACAAGTCCTCATCCTCGGCTCTGGACCGGCCGGTTACTCCGCTGCCGTTTATGCCGCCCGCGCCAACCTGAAACCTTTGCTGATCACCGGCATGGCCCAAGGCGGCCAACTGATGACCACCACCGATGTCGACAACTGGCCAGCAGACGTGCATGGGGTGCAAGGCCCGGACCTGATGCAACGGTTTTTAGAGCATGCACAGCGCTTCAACACCGAGATCGTGTTTGACCACATCAACCAGGTTGATTTTTCCAAACGACCCTTCACCCTCAAAGGCGACAGCGGCGTTTACACCTGCGACACCTTGATCATCGCCACCGGCGCATCGGCCAAATACCTGGGCCTGCCCTCGGAACAAGCCTTCATGGGCCGGGGCGTTTCGGGGTGCGCCACCTGCGATGGCTTCTTTTACCGTGAACAAGCCGTGTGTGTGGTGGGCGGCGGCAACACAGCGGTCGAAGAGGCCCTGTACCTGTCCAACATCGCCAGCCAAGTCCATTTGGTGCATCGCCGCGACAAGTTCAAAGCCGAGGCCATCATGATTGACAAACTGATGGACAAAGTCAGCAGCGGCAAGATCGTGCTGCAACTGCACAGCGTTTTGGACGAGGTTTTGGGCGACGCCAGTGGCGTGACCGGCGTGCGGCTGAAAAGCATCGCCGACCAAACCACCCGCGACCTGGCCTTGCAGGGCTGCTTCATCGCCATCGGCCACCAACCCAACACCGATATTTTCAAAGGGCAGTTGGACATGAAGGACGGTTACATCGTCACCCAAAGTGGCTTGCAAGGCATGGCCACCATGACCAGCGTGCCTGGTGTGTTTGCCGCCGGCGACGTGCAAGACCATGTCTACCGCCAAGCCATCACCAGCGCGGGGACCGGTTGCATGGCCGCCTTGGACGCTCAGCGGTTTTTGGAGCAAACCAGCTGAACCTCGTGCCTTTCGTGAGCCGCTGCAGCCCATTGCCCCATTTGTTATTTGCCTTGACCCCAGTCCCAAGTTAGCACCCGCTTTGCCTCAGGCTGGTGCAGCTTTGGTAGCGCGTCTGCCCAAGCCCAGGGGCCAGCGGGTTATTTCGGGCTATAATATTCGGCTTATCTCTGTACAGGGGGTAAGTGTTGCGCCAATCGGTGTGGCACAGGGATACCGCCCCCTTTTGGCGAGGTCGGGCTTGCAGCCCCTTGCAGGCCGTTTGAATGGAGTGTCCACATGGCACGCGTATGTGAAGTCACGGGCAAAGGCCCGATGGTGGGAAACAATGTCTCCCACGCCAACAACAAAACCAAGCGCCGTTTTCTGCCCAACTTGCAGTACCGCCGTTTTTGGGTCGAAAGCGAAAACCGCTGGGTGCGTTTGCGCGTGTCCAACGCCGCCTTGCGCTTGATCGACAAAAAGGGCATTGAAGTGGTTCTCGCAGATTTGCGTGCCCGCGGTCAAGCCTGATTCACCCCACATCCCTGGCCTTCACCCAATGGGGTTGAACGCCATCCATCACAGACTGAAAGGATTTCACCATGGCTTCCAAAGGCGGACGCGAAAAAATCAAGCTTGAATCTTCGGCAGGTACCGGTCACTTCTACACCACCAGCAAGAACAAGAAAACCATGCCCGAGAAAATGACGATCATGAAATTTGATCCCAAAGCCCGCAAGCATGTCGAGTACAAGGAAACCAAGCTGAAGTGATTCAGCCTGGCGCCCAAAGAAAAAACCGCTCCTCGGAGCGGTTTTTTCATGGTTGGTCGGCATCAGTTGCACGTCTGAAAGCCCATAGGCTTTTTTCCTGGGCCCGGTTCAGCCTTGGGCAACCCGTCCTTCAGAGGCGTGCCATGCGCAAGCGCAGCGAGAACTCTTGCAAAGCCGCCACGCCACTGTCCTCGGCTTTGCGGCACCAGGCTTGCAAATCGCTGGCCAACTGGTCGCGCGAGCGGTGGGTGCTCAGCCACAGTTGGCGCAATTCTTCGCGCATGCGAACCATGGTGTCGGCATCGGGCAGCACCGCGCGGGCTTGTTCCAAGCTGTGGCTGGCCCAACTGGGCACCTTGTCGGCGTCGCGGTGCATCCAGCGACGCGCCACTTTCAGCACCGAATCGGCGGGTTGCTGGGGCAAACGGGCAATCTCTTGGGCCACCGCGCGCTGAAGTTCGCGGGCATATCCGGCCATGACCTCGTAGCGGTTGACGATCAATGCCTCCAGGGTTTGCTCATTGGCAACGGGCTGAACATCGCCCCATTGCAGCTTGGGCGGGGTTTTCTTGACATGGGCCAAACCCAGGGTTTCAAGCACGCGGATGTACAACCAGCCGATGTCGAACTCATAGGGCTTGACCGACAACTTGGCCGAGGTGGGGTAGGTGTGGTGGTTGTTGTGCAACTCCTCGCCACCGATCAAGATGCCCCAAGGTGAAATATTGGTGCTGGCGTCGGGCGCTTCGAAATTGCGATAACCCCAGTAGTGGCCAATGCCATTGATGATGCCCGCAGCGGTGACAGGGATCCACATCATTTGCACCGCCCAAATGCTCAGGCCCACCACGCCAAACAAAGCCAGATTGATGATCAGCATCACGCCCAGGCCTTGCCAGGGAAAGCGCGAATACACCCAGTTTTCCACCCAATCGTTGGGCGTTCCATGGCCATATTTGCTCAGGGTTTCGGTGTTGCGGGCCTCGGCGCGGTACAGCTCAGCGCCTTGCCAAAACACCGTGCGGATGCCCCGCGTTTGCGGGCTGTGGGGGTCTTCTGGGGTTTCACATTTGGCGTGGTGCTTGCGGTGGATGGCCGCCCAGGCTTTGGTTTGCATGCCGGTGGTGAGCCACAGCCAGAGTCGAAAGAAGTGGGCCGGCACGGGGTGCAAGTCCATCGAGCGGTGGGCTTGGTGGCGATGCAAATAAATCGTGACCGCGGCGATGGTGATGTGGGTCAGGCCCAAGGTCACCCACAGCAGTTGCCAAGCTGTCAAATCCCACACACCGTAGGCCAGCCAATGCAACATGGCGGTGATGAAGGGAGAGTCAGTGATCCACATCGCGATTCCTTTCAAACCCTGTCCAGGGTCATAACCATCGATTTTAAGGTGCGCACCAAACGGCGGCAAAAAAACCATCCGTGCCATGCCTGTGGGGCCACATGCGCAAATACATGCCGTCATCGCCACACAATTGCGCGGCCTGTTCCACTTTGAGTTCCGTCAGGGCATCCTGGACCGATTGGGGCATCCATTGGGGGTGGCGTTGGCTGAAAGCCTGAGCCACGGCTTCGTTTTCCTCCAGCATGGTGCTGCACGTCGCATACACCAAACGGCCACCGGGCTTGAGCAAACGGGCCGCGCTGTCCAATATGGCGTTTTGCTGCACGGACATGGCCTGCACCCCCTCGGGCGACTGGCGCCACTTCAAGTCGGGGCTGCGGCGCAAGGTGCCCAGACCAGAGCAGGGGGCGTCCACCAGCACCCGATCGATCTTGCCACTCAGGCGCTTGATGCGGTCATCGCGCTCATGGGCAATGGCCAATGGGTGCACATTGGACAAGCCACTGCGCGCCAAGCGGGGCTTGAGGCCCTCCAAACGGTGCGCCGATGTGTCCATGGCATACAAGCGGCCGGTGTTGCGCATGGCCGCGCCCAAGGCCAGGGTTTTGCCGCCACCGCCTGCACAAAAATCAACCACCATCTCACCGCGCTTGGCGTCCAGCAACAAGGCCAGCAATTGCGAGCCTTCGTCTTGCACCTCCACAGCGCCTTGGCTGAAAGCAGCGCTGTCGCTCAAGTTGGGCTTGTCAAGCAAGCGCAAGCCCCAGGGCGAAAACGGCGTGGGTTCGCTGGCGATGCGTTCTTTTTTCAACTGGGCCTGCACCTCTGAGCGCTTGTGACCCAAGGCATTGACCCGCAAATCCATGCCTTGCGGGCGGTTCAAAGCCGCCACATACGCCCAAAAATCATCGCCCAACTGGGCCTTGAGGGACGCCACCAGCCATTCGGGCAAATTGTGCCGATGCCGTTCGAGCAAGGCCTGGCGGTCCACCGCATCGCATTGCTCCAGCCATTTTTTTTCAGGCTCGTTCAGGGCGCTGCGCAAAAAATCCCTGGCGCCCTGGCCTTGTCCTGGCTGCGGGCTGTGGGCCAGCTGGTCTTGGTGATGGGCAAACCCCAGGATGGCCATGCGCCGCTCTTTGGGGCCGCTGCCCGAAGGCGACAAATGGTCAAACAACAACTTCTGGCGCAACACACTGTAAACCGCGCCCGACAAGGCGGTGCGCTCACGCGGCCCCAAGCCCAAAGACTTGCGGTTTTGCTTGAAAAATTGGGACACCACCGCGTCGGCGGGGTGGTCGAACTTCAAAACCTGGCGAACCAATTCGGTGCAGGCGTCCATCAGGGCTTTGGGGTGCATGGCGCATTATCGAGCCTGATCGACCAAATCCTCATGCCGCGGTATGTCGAGCGCTAAGCTTTATGCTCTCGCCCATGTCCAACACCGACCTCTCTCCCCTGCCCACCCTGCCACTGGGCCCCTACATGCACTACAAAGGCCTGCGCTACGAAGTGCTGGGCGTGGTGCGCCACAGCGAAACCCTAGAACCTTTGGTGCTGTACCGCGCCGAGTATGGTGAGCGCGGTCTTTGGGTGCGGCCGTATGCAATGTTCACCGAAGACGTGGTGATCGATGGCGTCAAACAGCCGCGCTTCACGCCACGCACACCTTAAGCAAACACCCCAGCGGTTTCTTGCATCTGCGCCGACACCTGCCCCAAGTGGTGCAAACTGTCGCCCAAGCTGAGTTCGATTTGCGTCAAGCGCTTGAAGCAGTGGCTGACGATGTATTCATCGGTCACGCCAATGCCGCCGTGCAGTTGCACTGCTTCTTGGCCCACATGACGGATGGAGCGCCCAATTTGAAATTTGGCACGTGACACCGCCAAGCTGCGCTCGGCGGCAGGCGCGTTGAGTTTGAGCGTGGCGTAATAGCTCATGGAGCGACCCAGCTCAAGCTGCATTTTCATGTCGGCCACGCGGTGGCGCAGCGCCTGAAAACTGGCAATCGCCACGCCAAACTGCTTGCGGGTGTTCAGGTACTCCACCGTCACCGCCAAGGTTTTTTCCATCAAACCCACAGCCTCGGCACACAAGGCCGTGGCACCCACGTCCACCGCCAGTTGCAAAGCGGCCAATCCATCCCGTGTGATGAGCTGGGCGGCTGCGTCTGTCAGGTGCAGCTCGCTCATGCGACTGCCGTCTTGTGTATGGTAGGCATGGCTGGTGTTGGTGGCGGCACTGCGTGGCACCAAGAACAAAGCTTGTTGGCCATTGACCGTGGCAGGCACCAAAAAGCCATGGGCGTGGTCACCCGCTGGCACCAAGCTTTTGTGACCGGTGACTTGCCATGCGCCACCCACTTGCTTTGCCGTGGCTTGGCATTTTTGCAAGTCGTAGCGTGTGCCTTTTTCATGGTGGGCCAAGACCAGCAAGGCCTCGCCACCGGCCAAGCGCGGCAGCCATTCGGTTTTCAGGTCTTCGGGGGGGAAGGCTTGCAATACGGCGGTGCACATCCAAGTGTGGGCCAAGGGTTCAAGGACCATGCCACGCCCCAACTCCTCCATCGCCACCATGCCCTCGGTGGGCCCCATGTTCATGCCGCCATAAGCGTCTTGCACATACAGGCCACACAAACCCAACTCGGCCATGGCTTGGTAGGCGCTGGCAGAAAAACCACCTGCGGCCACCACACTGCGACGCTCGTCAAAGCTGTAGGCCTTGTCCACCCATTTGCGCACCGCATCGCGCAATTGCGCTTGTTCGTCTGAAAAATCAAAGTCCATGCTTCACCCCAAAACAGTTTGTGCAACGATGTTGCGTTGCACTTCATTCGAGCCGCCATAAATGGTAGTCTTGCGCATATTGAAATACGTGGACGCCAAAGGCGCACAGTGGGCGGCACCCACATGGTCGCCTTGCCAACCAGCGTCCATCGCTTCTTGGATGAAGGGCAAGCTGAAGGGGCCAGCCGCTTGCATCATCAATTCGCTGTATCGCTGCTGAATTTCAGAGCCACGGATTTTCAAGAGACCCGCGATGTCCAGCGACTGCTTGCCCGACTTCTCGGCGCTCAACACCCGCAGCACCATCATCTCCAAGGCAATCACATCAACTTCGAGCTTGGCGATTTCGTCACGAAAGCGCATGTCGTCCCACACGCCTTCGGCTTTGGCGATGCGCTTCAAGCGCTCCAACTCTCGCTTGGCGCGGTTCACGTCGGCGATGTTGGTGCGCTCGTGCGCCAGCAGGTATTTGGCGTAATTCCAGCCTTTGTTTTCTTCACCAATCAGGTTCTCGGCGGGCACTTCCACGTTGTCAAACCAGACTTCGTTGACTTCGCATTCACCATCCAGCAGTTTGATGGGCCGCACACTCACGCCCTTGGATTTCATGTCGATCAGCAAAAAAGAAATGCCAGTTTGCGGTTTGCCCTCGTTGCTGGTGCGCACCAAGCAAAAAATCCACTCGCCAAACTGGGCCAAGGTGGTCCAGGTTTTTTGGCCGTTG
>Ga0214921_10002395_pt1 | contig 30556 bp, 22 predicted proteins | sample LL1505_MetaG_FD_177992 | JGI IMG/M metagenome (GOLD analysis project Ga0214921, IMG submission 177992) | Freshwater microbial communities from Lake Lanier, Atlanta, Georgia, United States - LL-1505 | ecosystem: Environmental > Aquatic > Freshwater > Lake | place: USA: Georgia | collected...
TTCAAATTTTTATACAGGAACAGGAGTATTCGCTGGAACGGCATATGGAAGTTCTTCTTCTGGAATCACGGCAGACACTTCAAATACTTTCTCATCTCAGAATGGTTATGTTTTGGTCAACTCTTCAGGCTATCGATTAAAAAATAGTTCACTCAATCTTACTACCCCATATATATCTTCACCCACTTCCTCTTTAAGTGAGATTCAAGTTAAAACTTTGTTGCAACAAGCGCTTGATGTTGCAAATCAAACACGCGCCCAGATAAGAAGACCACTCAACTCTGCTGCTCAAGTTACGATTTCGGTAGTGGATGCTCAAGGTAATACTTTAGGAATTGCTAGAACTCAAGACGCACCTATTTTTGGTATCGATGTTTCTCTTCAAAAGGCTAGAACAGCTGCCTTTTTTTCAGGCTCTACAAGCACCTTCAATAAACTTAGTTCTCTCAGTTTACTTACAAACTATATTTCTAGCTCAAGCGACAGTAGACATGCCTCAGTATTTTTTTCTCCAACATTTAGTTTTCAAAGTAATTACGCATTTTCCTCTCGTGCCATTGGTAATATTCATCGACCATATTTTCCCGATGGAATTAATGGAAATTCTCGAGGTCCACTATCAGTAATATCGAGCTGGTCTCCATTTAATGTTGGTTTACAACTGGATCTTGTGAGTAGCAAGATCACAAATATTTCTGTTAATTCATGCACAAGTTCTTCCGTTGGTATTGATAATGGGATACAAATTTTCCCTGGTGGTATACCGATTTATAACTCAGCTGGTGTTTTATTAGGTGCTATTGGAGTTTCAGGGGATGGGGTTGATCAAGACGATATGATTGCTTTTTTAGCGATTGCTAATTCAACTAGCGCATCAGTGTTGAATGCTCCCACGACTATTAGGTCAGATAATCTTTCCCAAATTGGTACCAGTAACAATTTGAGATATGTTCAGTGCCCTCAAGGAGCTTTCCTTAATAATAATGTTGTGGATGCTTGTAATGGTAAATAAGCTAACTTTATTTACTTTTCAATATCGCGTATTAGGGTCGCAAGTTGCTTTGTCCTTACTCTTGATTACTTTGTCTTGTTTCATTGAGGCACAAACATTGGGCTCTCCTGCGCCTCTGGCTCAGTCTTCACAGCAATCTGTTCGGCTCTTACAAATTGCAGGCACTGAAGTTTTTGCTTACAGCTCACCCTCGAAAGAATCTAAGAAGTTAGCCCAAATTGATAGAGGAACGCTCGTCACCTTAGTGGCAACAAATGGTAATTGGTCTCAAATTGAATTAAACGACATTGGAAAGTTGGGTTGGGTCATACAGGAAAAAGGTAGCGATGGTGTTTTTACGCTACAGGAGTTAGCGGCACCAGGTAGTCCTTTTTTGACCAATCCCATATTAGGAGACATCGAGTCAAAAGAGCTTTTCCCCCCACTGATCCGAGAGCAGTCTTTACCAACATTAGTATCTGCACCACCAATTGACCCAAATCAAACCAACTTACCTGATCCTAGTTTTCCAAGAGAATCAATTTCGATACCTGACCGGTGGCGTCTAATGCAGTCATTAGGTTTTAAACATCCTATTTATGACCCATATAATCAAAATGTACTGAAAGGTGATTTACCTGTATTACAAAATTTAGCGCCTGATTTATTTTTTAATTTTGGGATCATTTCAGATAACTTGCTTGAGTTCAGAACTTTGCCAACTCCAGTTTCTCAAACTACATCTTTGGGAACTGGCGCATATGGTATTTTCGGAAGTAAGAATCAATCTATTCAGGCAAGTACCTTAATTATGAACTTTGGTTTAAGTAAGGGTAATACGACATTTAGACCTCCTGATTTAGAGTTTAGATTTGTACCCGCTTTTCAATTTAATCATGTTGAAGTTGGAGAGGCTGGTGCACTTTTTGTAGATCCTACTTATGGTAAGAAAAGAAATGCTTCTTACATGGGTGTTCAAGAATTATTTTTGGACTACCATTTAAGAAATGTTTCAACTAAGTTTGATTTTGATAGTATCCGCGTTGGTATTCAGCCATTTACGTCTGATTTTAGGGGTTTTCTCTTCCAAGATACTTCTTTTGGCGTTAGGTTATTCGGTAATCGAAAGAGTAACTCTTATCAGTATAATTTGGCTGCATTTCAGAGAATTGAAAAAGACACTAACACGGGACTTAACAATATTTCAAAACCTCTGAGGCAAGATTATATTTTTGCAGCCAACATTTATAAACAAGATTTCCCTGTCCCAGGTTTTACATCTCAGTTGACAGCCATTCACAACATCAATCGAGAAACTTCGCAGCAATATGACGAAAATGGATTTTTAGTACGCCCAGCTTTTCTTGGCGATGTAAGGCCTAGGGACTATAACGTTACTTACCTTGGTTATAGTGGCGATGGAAGCTTAGGCTATTTATCAGATTTTTTAAAATTAAATCTAAGTACCTCCACTTATTTTGCTAGTGGAACTGATTCCCGCAGTCCTATCTCTGGACAATCAGAAAACATCCAAGCTTACTTTCACGCTTCTGAGTTATCGAGGGACTTTAACTGGGTAAGGTTGAGAGGGAACTTTTTAATTGCTTCTGGTGATAAGGATCCATACGATGGGCAGGAAAATGGCTTCGATGCCATATACGAAAATCCGCAATTCGCTGGTTCTGATACTAGTTACTGGATTAGACAATCTATTCCTCTGATCGGTGGGGGAGGTGTTGGTTTGTCAGGGCGTAATGGTATTCTGCCCAGCTTAAGGTCCTCTAAGGATCAAGGACAATCTAATTTTATTAATCCTGGATTAAGATTAATAGGTATAGGTACAGACTTAGATGTGTTGCCTCAATTACGTATTTTTGGGAATATCTCCCAATTAAATTTTATGAATGTTTCATCCTTAGCTATTTTAAGAAATCAAATGATTACCTCAACTGACATTGGAATTGATTATTCAGTAGGCTTTCATTGGCGCCCCTACTACAATCAAAATTTAATCATTAACGGTTCAGTTGCACTCCTACAAACAGGTGAAGCAATGAAACAACTTTACGGTCAAAATGTAGGAACCCTTCGATCCATCCTTTTCAACGCAATTTTAAATTTCTGATGGTATTCATGAGTAAAATTTTATTAAAAAAATTCCACATCCTAACGGCTTTATTCAGCTTAGGTATTTTCTGTGGAATGCTTTATCCGATCATGAATGCCACTGCTAATGATGCTCCTAAATTAGACTATTCCATTAAGTACATTACCGCTCCTCCTGCCCCAAAAGCACAAACATGGGCAGAGGCTGATAAAAAATCTGTAGGATGTATGACTTGTCATACCCAGACAGATCGTCACACAATGCATGCAAATCCAGGAGTGGTTTTAGGCTGTAGTGATTGCCATGGTGGAAACGCTGATATTCGATTACCTAAGGTGAACAGTGTCGTTGTTTTAAAAGATGATTCAACTTATCGATTGATTATGGATAAAGCCCATATATTGCCAAGAGATAAACATTTTTGGGCTTATCCTAAATCTGCAAATCCAGCTGACTCTTATGCTCGGTTGAATAAAGAGTCTCCTGAGTTCATTCGATTTGTTAATCCTGGCGATCTTCGAATCGCTCGAGAAGCATGCGGAGCTTGCCACCTACCGATTATTCAGGCTCAAGAACGAAGTTTGATGGCTACTTCTACTATGCTTTGGGGAGGTGCTTCGTATAACAATGGAATCTTGCCTTATAAGCAATATATGCTGGGTGAGGCTTATACCAGAGAAGGGTTACCTGCAGCATTAAAAAATCCTGTGAAACCTTCACAAGATGAGGTGAGCCAAAAAGGTATCATTGAAATGATTTACCCTTTGCCAGCTTGGGAGACAGTTCCTCCTGGCGATAAATTTAGAGTATTCGAAAATGGTGGACGCGTTATTAGCTCAGGATTCCCTGAGATTGGTTTACCGAACTCTTCGGGAACTCTTCAGAAACTTGATGAGCCAGGAAGACCGGATATTAAACAGTCTAATCGTGGACCTGGAACTGGAAATAGAATTTCTGTGCCTGTACTCAACTTGACTAAAACGAGATTAAACGATCCGCACTTATGGTTTCTCGGAACTAACGATAATCCTGGAGATTATCGTTCCTCTGGCTGTACTGGTTGCCACGTTATTTATTCTAATGATCGAGATCCTAAGCATTCTGGACCTTATGCAAAATATGGTAATGAGGGATATTCACAGACAATTGATCCAACTATTCCTAAAAATGAATCAGGACATCCAATTAGACACGAATTTACAAGGGCAATTCCATCATCTCAATGTATGGTATGCCATATGCATCAACCCAATATTTACGTAAATTCGTTTTATGGAACGATTCAAAATGACTATGAAACAGATGCACCCATTTTTTGGCCGGCAAAGCAAAAATATCCTACCGATAAAGAGATAAGAGAAATTAATGATCGTAATCCTGAGGGAGCTGCAGTTCGTGGGAATTGGTCTGATTCTAAATTTCTTAAAGATGTTTGGTTGAAAAATAATATATACAAAGATGCACAGTACGCTGATTATCATGGACATGGCTGGAACTTTAGGTATGTTTTTAAGCGTGATAGGAAGGGAACTTTACTTGACGCAAAAGGTACCGCAGTGAGTGATGATGATCCTGAAAAATTTAGGAAAGCTGTGCATATGGCTGATATTCACCTGGATAAGGGAATGCATTGTGTCGATTGCCATTTTTCACAAGATATGCATGGTAATGGACATATTTACGGCGAAGTTGCTGCTGCAATCGAGATAGATTGCGCAGACTGTCATGGAACGGCGAAACAATACCCCACCCTTTATACAAGTGGACCTGCAGCAAAAAAGGGTGGCATGAATATGTTATCTTTAAAAACTCAAGATGGGCGTTCGAGATTTGAATGGAGAGATGGGAAGTTATACCAACGGTCTTCTTTAGATCCTACTTTGGAGTGGGATGTTAGTCTAGTTAAAGATTCAGTTACCCCAGGAAACCCAAAATATAACGAGAAAGCTGCACGGTCCAAATTAATGGCTGGCGGTGAAGAGGGTTATCAAGGAAAATGGGGTCTTGGTAGTAAGAGCCTTGCGCATGATAATGAAAAAATGACATGTTTTACATGTCACACATCATGGACAACAAGTTGTGCGGGTTGCCATTTGCCAGTTGAAGCAAATAATAAAACAGATAGAAAGCATTATGAAGGTGGCGAGACGAGAAATTACGCTACCTACAATGTTCAAGTAGCGCGGGACGATGCTTTTCAGTTAGGAAAGCACGGCATTGCTAAAAATTATCGAATAGCTCCGGTGAGATCAAGCTCTGCTTTATTGTTGTCATCCACCAATATTAATCGTGAAAAAATATACATACAGCAACCACCGATCGCAGCAAGTGGCTTTTCTGCTCAGGCATTTGCTCCCCATTTCGCCCACACTGTACGAACCACTGAAACTAAAACCTGTAATGATTGCCACGTTTCTAAAGACAATGATAATAATGCGATCATGGCGCAACTTTTATTACAAGGGACTAATTTTGTAAATTTTGTTGGCTACAACGCTTGGCTAGGTGGGTTAAAAAACCTTGAAGCTGTAAAGGTAACAGAGTGGGAGGAGCCACAAACTGTTATCGGTAGTTATCTGCATAAATATGCTTACCCAGATTTTTTTGCCAAGCACCAAAGTAAAAATCTAGAATTAGAAGAGTCGCATACCGCTTTAACGGGTGGCCAAATTAATTGCTTACAGTTACGTGGAGAATACATGTTTGTAGCTGAAGGTACTGGTGGATTTAGGGTATACGATGTTGCAAGTATTGCTAATAAAGGTGTTAGTCAGAGAATTATTACTGCACCATACTCCCCTTTAGGAAATAATTCTCACATACCATCTAAAAATGCAACTTGTATGGCACTGCCTACAAATCAAGCCATTGCTCCAGAAAAAAATCAAGGCACTCTCATGCGCGACGTCAATTTAGAACAGCCTTTCCATCCGATTTATCACTATGCATACGTTGTCGACGCAGAGGAGGGCTTGATTGTTGTGAATGTAGATACATTTACTGACGGGGATCCTAAAAATAATTTCTTAAAAAGAGCCATTACTTGGAACCCGAATAATCAGTTGCGGGGCGCAAGGCATATCACACTTGGAGGTTATCAAGCGTATATTACGACACCTAAAGGAGTTCAGATAGTAGATCTTAATGATCCTTTAAAGCCCAAATTAGGCGCTTTTGTTCCAATAGAGGATGCACGATCTTCAGCTTTACAGTTTAGATATTTATATGTAACTGGGGCAAAGGGATTGCAAGTAATTGATATTACTAATTCTGGGATGCCAAAACTACTTGATACGATTACACCATTTGAAGACGCAAGAAAAGTTTATTTAGCTAGAACATATGCATACGTTGCCGCTGGAAAGCAAGGGTTAGCCATTGTTGATATTGAAAAAGCTGATCAACCTAAACTATTCCAATTATTTAATGCGGATGGCAAAATTCAAGATGCATCAGATGTAATAGTGGCATCAACCAATGCTTCATTATTTGCTTATGTTGCGGATGGCGTGAATGGACTTAAAGTGATACAACTCACATCTCCTGAGCTACAGCCTAAGTTTTATGGATTTTCTCCAGAACCCAATCCTAGATTAATTGCCACAAGAAAAACTAGATCACCTGTAATTTCTCTTTCAAAGGGATTGGATAGAGATCGAGCTGTGGATGAAACAGGTAATCAAATTGCTGTTTTTGGCAGAATTGGTTCACGACCATTCAACCTAGCCGAGATGCAAAAATTATATTTAGATAGTAATGGCAAGCCTTGGACCGTTTCTAATACAGCAGATCCACTACTTTATTTACCACCTAGATCAGAAGTATCCAAAACCGACTTATTAAGGAAATGAGGATGAGTACAAAGCTCTATCGCCAATTTATGGGTTTTTGTTTATATTTCATATTTTCGATGACCTGCTTTTCTCAGACTTTGCCCCATCAAGCAAAAGCTATTTCTCAGGGGAATATTACCTGTTCGAGTAGTACTTGTCATGGATCTATATCGCCTTGGAATAACACGAGTGTTTTACAGAATGAATATACAACCTGGAGAACCTATGATAAGCACAGTCAGGCATATAAAGTTTTGTTCAATAAACAATCTCAACAGATTGCAAAAAATTTAGGACTTAGTCAACCCGCCCATGAAGCTGCTCTTTGCTTAAATTGCCACGCCCATAATCCAGAGCCACAATTACGTGCAGAAAGATTTAGTCATAGTGATGGAGTTGGCTGTGAAGGATGTCATGGCCCAGCAGAAAAATGGATTTCAACCCACACTGTAAAAGGTGTATCTCATGCAGATAATGTTGCTAATGGGATGTACCCAACAACGAATCCTGCAGCTTTGGCAAAGCTTTGTAACTCTTGCCATGTTGGAGATGAGTCACGCTTTGTGACGCATCGTATTATGGGGGCTGGACACCCAAGAATGTCAATTGAGATTAATACATTTACTAAAATTGAGCCACCTCACTACAAAGTTGATAGTGACTATTTAACACGTAAGGGAGCAGAGCAGCCTGTTAAATTATGGGCGGTTGGTCAAGCAACAACAGCTAAATCATTGGTTGATCTCTTAGCAGATACTAAAAGAAATCATGACGGTATTTTTCCTGAGCTAGTAGCATTTGATTGTCACGCCTGTCATCACCCCATGAGTAATAAACGTTGGGTTCCCAGAAATGGTATGCCACCAGGGGTGATACGATTAAATGATAGTAGCTTAATGATGTTAAGTGCTATAGTAAAAGTTCTCGACCCAAATAGTTTAAGTCAATACACTCGTCTTTTTGAGCAATTAAATCGCGCAAGTTTTCAGAAAAGTACGAGATTAGAGTCCATAGAAGATCTTCAAGAAACAGCAAAGAAGCTTTCAAAGCTGATTGAGCAATTAATTGTAAAGCTACAAATTGTTTCTTATGATGAAGCAAAAATACGTGATATTTTCTTAGCTCTTGTGCAAGGCCAGCAGTACTATGATTACGCTAGTGCTGAGCAGGCGTATATGGCATTAACGAGTGTGGCGAATTTAGCCGTTACTAACGGCTCTCCAGGTATCCGACCACATATTAAGGCTAGTATTGATCAACTTCGGAAAGAACTTTCGAATGAAGATAAATTTCAGTATCAAAATTTCAATAAAGAATATGGCAAGTTAGTGCAAATATTGCAATTGAATGGTGGGGTGAAGTAATGGAAAATAGACAAAATAATAGCCAGATATTATTTGGCAATATTGATGCTGATTATGACGTAATTATTGTTGGTTCTGGTCCAGGGGGGCTAGCAGCTGCAGCTCGTGCTAAAGAGCTTGGTAATAGACATCTTTTACTTGAAGCTGAGGCCCATGCCTCAGATACCATATATAAGTATCAAAAGGGCAAACATGTCATGGCTGAACCTGGTATGTTGCCTCTAAGATGTGGTTTGCCCTTTGCTGAAGGTAAAAGAGAGGATATTTTAGATGCTTGGAATCAGGGCCTTTCGAATCAAGAAATAAATATACAGTACAAGAAAAAAGTCATTTCGATTTCTAAAGAAACTCCCAAAAACCCGTTTATAGTATCTTGTGAGGATGGATCCTCATTTACAAGTAGGACTATTATTTTAGCAATTGGTTTACAGGGTAACGTTCGTAAAATGGGCGTTCCCGGTGAAAGCTTGCCCTTAGTCCAATACACATTGGCAGACCCTGAAGAGTTTAAAGATGAAACAATCATAGTGATTGGTGCTGGTGATGCGGGAATAGAAAATGCATTAGGTTTAGCTAAACAAAACAATGTTTATCTAATGAATAGAGATGAAGAGTTTATATATTGTAAAGATGGAAATAGAAATTTGGTTCTCGCAGCAGAAAAGTCTGGCAAGATCAAGATTTGTCACAAGGCTTTTGCTGTTGAAGTAAAAGAAACAGGGGCAAATCCCCCATTAGAATTTGTTTTTGATGGGAAAAATGGCCAAGAAAGGATTCCTTGCCATCGAATTATTGCACGCCTAGGAGCGATTCCCCCTAGAAAATTAGTCGAAAGTTTTGGAGTACAGTTCCCTAATCAAAACCCGACTGCATTGCCAGTTTTATCAGAGGCTTATGAGTCGAATGTGCCTGGATTATTTATTGTAGGAGCCCTAGGAGGATATCCTTTAATTAAGCAGGCTATGAATCAGGGCTATGAGGTCGTTCAAACAATTAATCAATTACCGGTTGTTCAAGTTGATGAACCCATTCTACGTGAGCGATTAAATCAATGGTGTAAAGAAAAGTCTATCTCAGAGATACTGGATAAGTTACTCGTTGATATTGATTTATTTAGTTCATTAACAAAACTACAAGTTCGAGAGATCGTAATGGAATCTCACCTGAAGAAATATGAAAAAGGTGAAGTTGTTTTTGAAAAAAATGACTATACAAATACTTTTTATATTCTTTTAGAGGGCAGTATTGGGATTGAGACTTTAGATGAAGACGGTAAACAACAAGTTTTTTCTCTATCAAAAGGAAACTTTTTTGGAGAAATGGGACTTGTATCTGGAAGACGAAGAACCGCTACAGTTCGAGCTCAAGAGAGATGTAATATTTTAGAGATATCTAGAAGAGCCGTTTTAAAGTTAATAGCATCTAACGATTCGGTCCGTAAAAAAATTGATTCACGTTTTATATCTAATGCCCTAGTTACCTATATAGGTAATGTATTTACCTTTGAAGAGTTAATGACCCTTACTAGTAATGTTGAAATAAAACGCTTCAAAGCTAATACCCATTTATTTAAAGAAGGAGACTCTCCTGATGGCCTTTATTTAATTAGAAGTGGCTCTGTTTCCGTATCAAAAAATATTAATGGCAAAGATGTTGTTTTAGCTTACGTCTCTGCAGGTAATTATGTTGGAGAAATCGCACTTTTAGATAATTCTGCCAGAACTGCAACTGTAACTGCCGTTGTATTGACGGAGATTATCTTATTAAAATCCGAAGACTTTAAAGTCATGATGGAAAAAAACCCCAAGCTTGCGAATATACTTCGTGGGAAAATGTTTGAGCGTTTAAGAAGTAATATTACGCATGAAACTCTGAATGATGAGACTTCAAATATTGCAAACTTTTTCTTTAGTCAGGGACTTGGCGAAAGTTCAGATGTTTTAGTGATTGATGAGAGTCTTTGCGTGCAGTGTAATAATTGTGAAACAGCTTGTTCTGAAACTCATGACGGAGTTTCTCGTTTAAAGCGTTCGGCAGGAGCAACCTTTGCTAAATTACATATTCCAATAGCATGTAGACATTGTGAAAATCCAAGTTGTATGAAAGAGTGTCCTCCCGATGCTTTATCACGTGGTTCAAACGGCGAGGTTTTTGTTAATGACTCTTGTATTGGTTGTGGAAATTGCGAACGTAACTGCCCTTACGGAGTAATACAAATTGTAGTAAATAAGCCACCTAAAAAAGGAGCTGATCTTTCATGGTTATTGTTTGGCCTTGGAAGTGCGCCAGGTAAAAGAGCTCCGGATTACGATCCAAACTCAAGAAAACATGCAGTAAAGTGTGATATGTGTAAGTCTATTTCAGCTGGGCCTTCTTGCGTGAGGGCGTGTCCAACCGGTGCTGCAATTCGTGTATCTCCCGAGAAACTATTAAAGAGTATCTTAAGTTGAGCTACTTTAAGTAACACTTTTTTGCGCTTATAACGCACCAAATTTATCTGTAGACTATTATCTTAGCTACAAATAGGTGCGAAAGGCTATGATTAAGTGATGTTTTAAGTAATCATTAGAAACTTTGAAAAAGTAAAAAACATTTTTTATACTTTGTAAATAACTTTTTTAAATTAACTGCTATTAAAAAGAATAACAGTGCGTTAAGGTTAATCATTAAAATTTGGAGATAATCGCATGCAAACGAGTCATGTTTTAGTTCAAGGTGAGGAACATTGGACATCAAAAGATGGCGTTAAGCTTTTTTTATGGAATAAAAAGCGCGCATTAAATACAACCTACCAAGGTACTATTCTTTTTATTCACGGGTCATCCTGGTGTTCACAACCCACTTTTGATTTATATGTTGAGGGTAGACCATGGTCATCTGTGATGGACTTTTTTGCAACAAAGGGTTACGACACTTGGTGTTTAGATAACGAAGGATATGGTAGATCTGATAAATCTCGTGATATCAATTTTGGCGTTGAGAATGGTGCCGAAGACATTGTGGCAGCAACGGATTATATTTTGCAGCATGATCAATTAAAACAAGTGCTGCTATACGGAATTTCATCAGGAGCTTTGAAGTCAGCATTATTTACCCAATGGCACCCTGAAAGGGTTTCTCGATTAGCACTAGATGCTTTTGTATGGACTGGTGAAGGGAGTCCTACATTAGTAGAGCGCCGGAAAATGCTCCCCAATCTTATTGGGTTTCAGCGACGCCCTTTTAACCGTGAAGTGATTCAAAGCGTATTTGATCGTGATCGTCCTGGAACGGCAGATCAAAAAATGATTGATGCTTTTGCAACCGCTTCTTTAGCTTTAGATGACTCTGTGCCAACCGGGACATACATTGATATGTGTACGAAGTTGCCACTAATTGATCCTTTAAAAGTGGTTGTACCAACTATTATCATGAGAGGCCAGTTTGATGGTATTGCTGGCGTAGATGATTTGATTGAATTTTTTAGACGACTACCTAATCCGGATAAACACTTTGCTATGATGCCGGGCGTTGCGCATGCCAGCTTTCAGCAGACTAATTACCTTTTAGTCTATGACGTGTTAAGAAGCTTTTTTGGACAAACTCCTGCAGAATTTTTAGCGCCATGAAAATAACTCAACGTATTTTTCAGCAGTTAGTAATGATGATTTTTACAGTCAACGCACTGCTTGCCGTTTCTGAGGCGAACGCACAGACAACTTATCCAATGAAACCGATCAAGATCATTGTGGGTTTTGCCCCAGGAAGCTCTTCTGATGTTGCCGCGCGTGTAATTGGTGATAAGTTAGGACAAATTTTAGGACAATCCGTCATTGTCGAAAATAAGCCTGGAGGTAGTTCGAATGTTGCCGCAAAACAAGTCACTTTATCACCACCGGATGGCTATACCTTATATTTAAGCACGGTAGCAAATGTTATTAATACAGTTGCAAAAGGATCCTCAGAGGTTGATTTATCCAAAGATTTATCGGCGGTGAGTATGATTGGGAGCGTTCCTAATATATTGGTCGTACATCCTTCGCTTGGGGTTAATAATGTCAATGAGTTAACGCAGTTATTAAAAGCCAAACCTGGGGAAATTGCCTACGCTAGTGCTGGTAATGGCACGGCACTCCATATGGCTGCGATGTTGTTTTCGATGATGGCTGATGTCAAGATGATTCATGTTCCTTATCAGGGAAGTAATGCCGCCATGTCGGACTTGCTTGCCGGAAGAACAACCGTGATGTTTGTGCCTGCTTCTACGGTGATGCAATATGTGAATACAGGAAAATTAAAAGCTCTAGCATCTACGGGATTAAAGAGAACTTTTTTTGCCCCAGATATTCCAACACTTAATGAGCAGGGCTTAGCTGGTTTTGAATCAACGGTTTGGTTTGGATTAATGAGCCCTCTTGGAACACCCGAAGCCATTGAGAAGACCTTAAATAAAGCGATTGAACTTGCAATTCAATCGCCTGAAGTACAGTCTCAGTTTAAAGCGCTAGGAATCGATAGCGCCTATTTAAATAATAAAGAATTTTTAACCTATATTAAAAATGAAAATGATAAGTGGGCTAAAGTGATTAAAAGTTCAAATATCAAATTGTATTGATCGCATTAACTGTTCAGAACTTTGATAATGTTACTTAAAAATCACCCCCATAATCTGAATCCTCTTCCTTTAGTGCGGAGGGGATGTCAAACAGCTCATATAAAGTATTGTCAATAGCTTTATTGTTTTTTGATAGCTATATGAATGCCTATGAAGCAAACGTACGTGGTTATTCAGTCAAAAGTAATCTACCTAAACTGGGGTAACATACTAGTATTGAAAAATATATAGGAGCAAGCGGGTATGAGCCATTCACTAGAACAGTTTGCAAGTCAGTGCCACGATATTCTGAAGAGCAGTCCTGGACCAATTGGTCGTCAAAAAGTGGTGGAGGCGTTAAAAGAAGTTTTGATAGATCAAGATTTCATTGCAAAGTATCTTCCTCCAACTACTGGCGAGCGTGAAATTATTTATCAAGATCCAGAGTTAGGGTTTTGTATATTGGCGCACAATTACCAGGGCCCTAAAAGTTCTGATCCGCATGATCATGCTCATTCTTGGGCGATCTATGGACAGGTACACGGTAGGACTGAAATGCGAGACTTTCAAAAAATTGAAGAGGCTAGTGCTGACAAACCAGGCAAAGTGAAGGTTATCAAAACTTACGCTCTGACTCCAGGTGTTGCACACTTATATAACGAAGGAGACTTACATGCACCTGAGCGCAAAGACTCGACAAGCCTGATCCGAATTGAAGGAACAGATATGTCAAAGCTGAAGCGTTTGAAATACGAAGTCGTGGAAGTTTAAATATTTTTCTAGTGATTCAAATATTGTTATGTGGGATAAAGCCTTTATGCGCTTGAATATCATTACAAGGTAATTGATCTCTCCAATAAGGATATGTAATGGTAATTCAATCGGTTGATGCAAAAACCTTAAAGCAATGGTTACATGGACAAACTGAAATTGCTGTGTTTGATGTGCGTGAACATGGTCAATACGGAGAGTCCCATCTTTTCTTGGCAACTTCTGTGCCATATAGTCGACTTGAGTATGAAGTAGCTCGATTAGCTCCCCGAAAATCTGTAAGGTTAGTGGTCTATGATGAAAATGGTAATGGTGTCTCAGAAAAGGCGGCTAAAGCCCTAATTCAGGAAGGCTATCAAGACGTTTATATACTCAGTGGTGGTGCGCAGGGTTGGCAAGATGCGGGATTTAATTTATTTGCTGGAGTAAATCTGCCATCTAAAACCTTTGGAGAATTAGTTGAGCATCAGTGTCATACCCCACGAGTGAGTGCTCATGACCTAATGAAAATGATGGTTGACCAAGAGGATTTCGTTGTTTTAGATGGCAGGCCTCAAAGTGAATTTAAAAAGATGAGTATTCCTGGAGCGCAATGTTGCCCGAATGGGGAATTAGCCTACCGCATTAAAAGCCATGTTGAGAACCAAGATACCAAAATTATTATTAATTGTGCTGGAAGAACTCGAAGCATCATTGGCGCACAAACTCTGATTAATTTGGGGATTAAAAATCCAATTTATGCTTTGGAGAATGGTACTCAAGGCTGGTATTTAAATGACTATGCATTGGATCATGGGAAAGTATCTCAATATGCTAAGCCTAGAGTCGATGATGAGATTCTCCTTGCCTCCCAAGTATTAATGAATAAATATGATGTTCCTTTGATATCAGATGAGCAGTTTTTATTATGGAAAAATGATGAGAGTCGATCTTTATATCTGTGTGACGTCAGGACTGTAGAGGAGTTTTCCCTCAATGGGCTTCCAGGTGCGCAAAGCACACCTGGTGGACAATTGATTCAGGCTACTGATCAATTTGTAGGCGTTCGCAATGCACGGATTGTTTTGTATGACTCAGATGGAGTTCGGGCAATAACTGTTGCTAGCTGGTTAAAACAGATGGGTCATGATGTTGCAGTTTTACGAGATGGTATCAATAGTAAAGTTAGCTTACCTAGTATTCGGATTGATCATTTACTTGGTAAGTCGACCATCAAGACAGAAGACTTGTATCAAATTGATCAAAACGAGTCTATCACTATCTTGGATATTCGTGACAGTATGCAATACCGTAAGAACCATTTACCAAATTCTCAATGGGCGATTCGTCCTCGACTACAAGAAATCATTCATGACGCTAAAGAAAGAATCGTGATTATTTCAGATGACCACGCTCTCACTTACGGAGCACTTTTGGAACTTGATAGATTTGATCTAAACATATTAGTTTATGAATTAGAGGATTCAGAATTTCCAAAAGAGCTTGAGACTATTTCAACGCAAACTCTACCACCTGATGAAGATTGTATTGATTTCCTATTTTTTGTGCATGATCGGCATGATGGCAATAAAGATGCGGCACGTCGGTATCTTGAATGGGAGACTGGCTTGATTGCTCAGTTAGACGAGGATGAAATGAATCTGTTCTCAATTCAATAAGACTTAAAGATTCTTGAATTCAATTTACTTAGACTTCACCAGAAAACTCACCCCTTGCCGGATAATTTTTAGTAATTGCAAAATCTACGCCAGCGAGGAGATCTTGGAATGGTGGTCTAGCAAAAGGCATTGTTTGCGTTGAGCCGTAGTAAAGAGTTCCATCGGGCCTTACTAAAAAGACACCAGGCTCACTAAATAAAGCTGGTTCTTCGATACCAATAGAAGTTGGACCTTTTCCAGCACTAATATACAAACCCCATTGACGGGCTGCAGACAAAGTAAGCCCATAGCCAAATTCAACTAAGGAAGCGCCAACTTTTTCAGCCATGTTTTTCGCCCGTTCTTCGCCATCACTACTTATCGCAATAATTTTTACACCACGATTGTTATATTCTGCAGCAAGTCTCTCTAATTCGATGAGGTATTTTGAACAAATAGGGCAGTGAAGACCACGATAAAAAACAATCAGTGTGAAGTTCTCAGCCCCTGAAGTACTTAAATTAAAAGTATTACCTTTTACAGTTTTTACTTCTAAGGTAGGAACTGGCTGTCTCGGCATTAAGGGCGTAGGCGTCATAATATCTCCATTATTTTTTTAGTAGTTAATAAATGATTAACCCAGTTCATTGTATACAGAAATTATCAAACATGAATTAAGGGCAATTACAAATCCAAAAGATTTTATTTGTTAAACTGATTCAATAATTTATTAGAATCAAGAGAGACAATATGAGTAATCGTTTGGAAGATATTTCCTTTCCCTTAGGCTTTCTTTCAAAGCTAGGCGAAGATAACTTGGATGCTAAACAGCATACTTTTCACGTTGAGGCCAGACAAATGTTTCATCATCAAAAAGAAGCCACCGTTCAATGCGGACCTTCCGGCGATGTTTGGCGATTTACTTCAGACGAAGGTTCTCATTTGCACGGTACAGATTTAGCACCTTTTCCACTTGGTTACTTTAATGCAGGTATGCATGGTGATATTGTTCAGTTGATATTGAAAGTTGCAAAAGAACAATCGATTGAAATCTCAGCTATAGACCTAAGTATTATTAATCACTATTGGCTTACTGGGTCTTTTGTTTTGGGGACCGGCCATGGACACTCAGAACCACCTGATATTGATATTTCAATTAAGAGCTCAGCATCACAGGAGCAAATCAATCAGTTAATTGAAAAAGCTCTCAAGTCATCTGCGGTGATGAGTTTTTTAAATCTGGCGCTCAAAAATACCTTTGCTATTTATGTTAATGGCAGAAGAAGAAATGTTATCGACTTAAATGATTCGCCAGCACAGGATATACAAGATCCTTTCTTAAAGAATCAGTCTGCACCTGTACCAATTGATAATTACCATATTAAAGATGCTATTTATAAATTGCCTACCCAAGTAGAGGGACAATCGAAGCCAGCTTCAGCTAGCCCTCAAGGTAAAGTACTCCGGAATATTCATGGTCAAAGTAAGTGGCGGGCTGGAGAGTCGGTAATTGAAGTAGACACATATTTGGAGCTTCCTGGAGCGAGTCATTTTGCTTTTAAAGTCGCTGTCCAAGCTAGTGAGCGCCAATACCCGCAAGGATTCGCGTTAATTTGTGCAGGAATTACTTTTTGTTTTATGACACAACTTGCACGTTATATTGAGAACATGAAAATGCCCATTACTGGTATTCGGGTGGTTCAAGACAGTTCATATCAAATCGAAAACAAAGATGCCATTTCTAGCGAATTGGATACGCACCTTTATATAAATGGTACTGCAGATGATGCCACGTGTACTACTCTCTTAAGCGTTTCAGAACGAACATGCTACCTTCATGCGACAGCCATCAAAGTTTTAGAGCCCAATGTAAAACTTCATATCCTATGATTTGAATTAGAATATAGGGGCGTATTAAAGAATTTCTTTGTATGCCATTAATTCATTTAGTATGACGGTGAGATTCAAACACTTTCTTTAATCAATTAATCTATTTGATATTGACAAACTTTGTTTAAATGGATTTTTGGGCTTGCAGCTCTATTTTTACCTTCGTCCATTTAGGGTCAAGTAATTCAATAAAATCGTACATGTGGCTTCTAAAGTAATTCGATTTATTGATAAGTATGTTTGTATTAGAAATACTAAATAAATGGTCAACAGAGCGCTTATCTAGATTAATATCTTGTTTTTTGTCAAAAGCGATTTCTTGAATAATGGCAACACCAAGACCACTATTAACATAAGATTTAATAACTTCAGCATCTGTCGCTGTTAAAACGATGTTTGCTGAAATCTTGTGTTGCTGAAAAGCATTTAAGATTGCTGATCCAGAGCTTAAACTAGAATCATAGATAATTAAAGGAAATTTAGATATATCTTTTAAAGATAGTTCTTTTTTAGTTATTAGTGGGTGTTCTTTAGGTGCAATTAAGCATCGATAAATGGGGTATGTTTTAAGATAAATGAGTTGATTGTGAAATGATTCACTTTTAGTACAAATTCCAATATCAAATTTTCCTGTTATGAGTTGTTCTTCAATTTGGGACGGACTTCCTTGGAAAATATTCAGTTGTATACCAGGGTATTTTTGAGTAAATTTATTAATCACCTTTAAAAGGGAATAGCGCGCGTGTAAATGCGTTGTACCGATTGATAAAACACCTTTTTTCTTATTAATATATTCATTACTAATTGAGTGAATTTGCTTAGTTGTAAATAGAATATCTTGCGCTTTTATAAGAATTTCTGCGCCAACATCGGTTAAGCCTAAAATTTTGTTACCAGATCGATTGAGTAGCTCTATTCCTAACTCCAACTCCAGTAGTTGCATCTGTTTACTGATACCTGGTTGAGATGTATTGAGGGTCTGAGCTGTTGTGGTCATATTAAATCCATGTTCAGCTAGATTGCAAAGATATTTCAGTTGTTGAATTTTCATAAACGAAGGAATTAAGACATTTAAATTCAAAATTTAACTATAACTTTATGGAATAGTTAAGTCAAATTTATTATTTTTATATTTTGCTGAAAAAGCATAAAGTTACTTATTGCCACAATTTTATTGAGAGTTATTCATGAGTCAGTTACTAGAAAGTCGCATTACGATTTCGCCCCTTGATGCCCCTATTGGAGCTGAAATATCAGGAGTCGATTTATCAAAAGAGCAAAGTTCTGAAGTTATGAAGATGATCGATGAAGCCTATAACAAATATAATTTATTGTTATTTAGAAATCAAAAATTAACTCCTGAACAGCATATTCGCTTTGGAGCTTCTTTGGGGCCTTTAGAGATCCATGTTTTAAAAAGATATTTATTGAAAGACTATCCAGAAATTTTATTAATATCTAATATTTTGCGAGAAGATGGTGACTTTCTGGGGTTGCCGGATGCGGGCCAAACCTGGCATACCGATACATCCTATCGTCAAAAGCCTAGTAGAGGATCTATCTTATATGCTCTAGAAATTCCAAGGGATGAGAATCAACAACCACTAGGAGATACATTATTTGCTAGTACTGCAGCAGCGTACGATGATTTATCACCGGACTTAAAAGAACTCTTAAATGGGAAAAAAGCAATACATCGATATTCTTTAAGAAAAAGACCAAGTGACAGCAAGCGTGAAAAACTAACGAAAGCTCAGCTTGATGAGACACCCGATATAGCGCACCCAGTTGTTCGAACACATCCTTACACCGGCCGAAAGGCGTTGTATGTTTTTGAAGGTGAGTGTATAGGTATTGAGGGAATGCCAGAGGAATATGGCGCACATTTGATTTCAGATTTAACACAGCACATAATTAGCCCTCAGTACACCTATCGTCATAAATGGAATGAAGGAGATGTCATTATGTGGGATAACGCTGCATCTTTACACCTGGCAATTTGTGATTACAAGCTTCCACAAAGAAGATTACTACATAGGGTAACAATAGAAGGTGGAGTTCCATTTTGATTTTGCATCATGCGCTGAAGATAATTTGTTATCTAGTGTTATGTCTAAGTTCTTTCTATGGTTTTTCAGACGATAAAAGTTACCCCACTCGTTCGATTAAATTAGTGATTCCCTATCCTCCTGGAGGAGGTATTGATCCCGCAGGAAGAATCATTGCCTATGCTTTATCGCAACAGTTAGGCCAACAAGTTTTTGTAGAAAATGTTAGTGGAGCTAGTGGTCAAATTGGAAGTGCCATAGTCGCAAGATCAAAAGCTGATGGATATACACTGCTATTTGGTTCTGTAGCCCCCAATGCGATATTGCCAGCCGCTTATGGAGCTCAATTGTCATATGATGCAAAAAAAAGTTTCATACCCATAGCAAAAGTTGCAGAATCTAATTATGTATTGCTAGTGAATAAAACGATTCCTGTAAGTACATTAGATGAATTTATTAAATATGTTAAAGCGAATCCCGGGAAAGTATCTTATTCATCTTCAGGAGTATTGAGTGGACCCCATCTCGCAGGAGAATTACTTGCAAAAATGGCTAATATTGATTTGTTACATGTTCCATTCAAAGGGAATGGCCCATCATTTTCGGCATTTTTAGGCGGCGATGTGAATATGACATTTGATAGTGCCGGAGGCATCATTGGAAAAAAGCAAGATGATAAATTTCGCATTCTTGCCATTACAGGCTCACCAGAACTTCCAGCATTATCAAATGTTTCGAACTTAAGTAAGATTTATCCTGACCATAATGTTTTTCAATGGTATGGATTATTTGCGGTTCAAAATACCCCTGAAGAAGTAGTCAAAAAGTTAAGTATTGCTATGGATAATATTATGAAAAATCCAGAAATGAAAAAAAAGATAAACGAAATGGGACTTATTCCAGCTGGAGAGTCGAATGCTAATACGTTTCAGGCATTTGTGAATGAGGAGATTGATCGTTGGAAGCAGGTATTCTTAAATTATCGTTTTGATGTACCTGCTTTAAGATAGTTCCTGAAAATATGAAGCTGTCTCAGAAAATAATTACCTATATCAATATAGCCCACTTCATAGATCATTACGCCATGCTGATCTTTGCAGCAGCAGTAATTATTATTGCCCCAACTTTTAATATGAAATACGGCGAATTACTTCCGTACGCCACCCCCGGATTTATTGCTTTTGGCGCAGGGTCATTACTCACAGGATGGTTAGGCGATAAGTGGAGTCGTCGCAATATGATGGCGATTTTCTTTTTCGGAATGGGATTAACCCTTCTAGGCGTTACTTTTATTCAAACACCGCTTCAATTAGGAATCATGCTTTTATTGATTGGTATGATAGCCTCCATCTACCATCCAGTTGGAACTGCGATACTTGTTTCTAATGCTGATAAATTAGGAAAAGAAATGGGCATGAATGGTGTGTGGGGGAATGTTGGAGTCGCTTCTTCAGCTCTCATTACCGGTGTTATTACTCAATACTTTGGATGGCGAATGGCATTTCTAGTGCCTGCAATAGTTTGTTTGATGGTTGGTTTTTTATATATAAAAAGTATTCCAAGCTCAGTTGATCAGGTTGTTAAAAAATCTTCAGCAGGCTCAGCTCGCGTATCAAAGTCTGTAATGATCTGGGTCGTGGCATCTCTTGTCATAACAGTTATCGCAAGCTCCACGACTTTTAATGCGATTACAGTCGCTTTGCCAAAATTATTTCAAGAGAGACTTTCAAACTTAACGACTAATACCGCAACTTTGGGAATCATTACATTTTTTGTTTACCTGTTTGGTGCTCTTGCTCAATACATCATTGGAAACTTACTAGATAAGTACTCTCTTAAAAATGTATTCTTACCATTAGCAATTGTGATTGTTCCAACACTTTATTTGGCTTCAACAATAAGCGATTATTGGTTAATTGTTTTGGCGATAGTAATTATTGTGGCTATCTTTGGACAGGTGACAGTAAACGATACGATTCTTGCAAAATATACGGCAGATGAGTGGAGAAGTCGCGCCTATGCAGCAAGATACTTTTTAGGTTTTACTGCCGCAGGACTATCAGTGGGCTTGGTCTCTATTCTTTATAACCAAGGTGGTTTTGATTTGATGCTAAAAGCAATTGCAGGATTGAGTTTGTTAACGATTTTTGGTGCAATTATTTTCCCAAAAGACAACAGATTAAGTCAGTAGTAGAAACTAATATTTTGAATCATTATTAATTTTCTAGATGATAAGTTAAAGATTTATTTGACACGACGACCGAGATTCAAGCATGCTACCAACGGCTTAAAAGAGGTTGTACCTGTTGAAAAATTAATAAATATCAATGGTTTGTATTACTATTTTAGTGGTGTGTGATTGATTGTATGATTAGTTTTATAGTTAGAAAATCTCAAAGTATTAATCAAAGTAAGGCTTGAGATAGTTAGCTTTTTATAAGAAGTGGTTCAAGTCTGTGACGGCTCACCAATAAATAACCCTTTCTGAAAATAGAGGGGGGCTGTTGCAACTCATAAAAAATAAAATTAAATTTCCTTAAAATTTTCCTAAAGTTAGATCGATACCCTATATGTATTTAACCAAATTATTTAGGTACTTTTTTGGCTAAAAGATAAATCCTTTAATTTCGAAAAAATATTGAAGGACACTATTGAATACCTTTTGCACCACAAAAAACATTCAAAAGGATAGGTGGGTATTTTCGAGCATTAAAAAATTGACTTAATCGTTATTTATATATAAGATTCGAACATTCGAATGAATTTTTTTGATAATAAATGGAGTCAACATGTTTGAAGTAAAAAAAATAGGCCGTCATTTAGGGGCTGAAATTATTGGTTTAGATTTATCTCAACCCATTGACGAAGAAACCTTTCAGCAGTTTTCAAAAACATTCTTTGAAAACGAGGTAGTTGTTATCAAAAATCAAAAAATTACACCTGAACAACACATTAATTTCACAAAAAGATTTGGAATTTTAGAGGCGCATGTCAGAAAAGAGAGTCGACATCAAGGTCATGACGAAATTTTTGTTTTGTCGAATATTGAAGGACCAGATGGTAAGCCTATTGGAGCAATTGACGCTGGTCGTTTTTGGCACAGTGATTTATCTTATAAAGAGCATCCAAGTATGTTATCCGCACTCTATTCGGTCGAAATACCTTTGCGCGAAGATGGGGTTGTCCTTGGAGACACTAATTATGCTAGTACAACAGCAGCGTATTTAGCATTACCAGATGTTATGAAAAAAAGACTAGAAGGACTTCAATCTATTCATAGTTATGCCTTTTATAGAAAAAAGAACCTTGATGCACAAAAAGAAGAAGCAGCTCAAGGTGGAAGAGTGATTGAAGAAAAAGAATTAACAGATGAACAGTTAAAAAGTGTTCCCGATGTAAGTTCGCCAATTGTTAGGACTCATCCAGTTACAGGTAAAAAGTGTCTTTTTGTCAATGAAGCACATACATCTCACATTGTCGGTATTCCTGAGTCTGAAAGTCGTGATATATTGAATGAAATATACAATCATATTATTCAAGAAGAATTTAGATTTAAACATTCTTGGGGTGTTGGTGATTTATTAATTTGGGATAATTGTGCTGCTCAACATAAAGCAACTTTTGATTATCGTTTACCCCTTCGTCGTCTAATGTATCGCACAACTGTTCGTGGAAGTATACCTTTTTAAAAAAGATAACGAGATATGTTCATAGTTGCAACTTGGTGGAAATTCTCTCTAGAGTCATCACCGCATTACAAAGAAAAAATAATTCAGCATTTGTCAAAAAATGATAACCTCAGTAATGATTTAACTATTTATCAAAATAAAGAGAGTAATGAACACTTTGTTAGTTGGGAAGAGACATCAGTTAAATCTCAAGAGCTATATCAAAATGAACAACATATTGAGACAAGCTTTATTGGCGAATTAAAATGTGATGTTGGTGATAGAAACAAGAGATCAGAATGGATTTATATTGTCCATACGGACATTCCGGAGGATATTATTCATGAATATAATCAGTGGTATGACGTGGAACATTTACCTCGTTTAGTTAAGGTTCCCGGAGTTAATCGCGCAAGAAGATATGTTTGTGAAGGTCAAAGTCCTAAATATTTAACAGCTTATGGCCTAGATCAACCTGACGCTTTTGAATCACCTGAAGGTCTAATTGCAAGAAAAACACCTTGGACTGCAAAAATGCGTAATCTATTTTTTAATACCCGAAGAACGATGGCCCAGAAAACATGAACTATGTAAAGTTTTTAATAACGCGCATCAAATATTTGATATGTGTATTAATGTTGTGCATCATCAATTATGCGCAAGCTTTGTATCCAGAAAAGCCCATTACCTTGGTAGTACCGTTCGCTCCTGGAGGTGCTAATGATATTTTAGGGAGAATAATAGCTCAATCCTTATCAACAGAATTAAAGCAAAGTGTAGTTGTTGAAAACAAACCTGGGGCTGGGACAACGATTGGTGCGGAGTATGTTGCAAATGCCAAGGCTGATGGGTATACACTATTACTAGTGTCAGCAGCACACGTAATTAGTAGTTCAATTTATTCTAAGTTACGTTACGATCCGATTCGTAATTTCACTCCTGTGGCTCAACTAACTAATTCTGCCTACGTTTTAGTAACTAGTAAAGATTCACCAATTAAGTCCTTACAGGACATAATGAAGCTAGCAAGTAAAGAGCCTAATAAGATTACTTATGCATCATCGGGTATTGGAAGTGCACCTCACTTAGCTGGTGCACTATTAGCTGCTAAGGGAGGCATCGATATGGTTCATATTCCCTATAAAGGAGGTGGCCCAGCACTTTTAGATGTTATGCGTGGCGATACGGATGTTTATTTTGCTAGTCAGTCTGGAGCCTTGCCTTTTATACAGAGTGATAAATTACGTGCTTTAGGAGTTTCAACAGCTGTTCGAACAGCTGCATTGCAAAATGTGCCTACGATTAAGGAGTTAGGAGTTCCTAATTTTGAAATATCAGGTTGGTACGGTATCGTTGCTCCAAATCAAACTCAATCAATAATTGTGCAACAGTTAAATATTGCAATTAAAAAAATTCTAAGTAAAGAGGATGTGCAGGCCCTTTTGGCAAAGCATGGAGAACAGGCTTTTACTAGTAGGCCAGAAAATTTTGGACAATTCCTAGTCGCAGAACAAAAAAAATACCAAGAAATTATTGAAATCGCCAAGGTTGAAAAAGAATAATAAGAAAGCTATCTGTGATTAATGAATTCCAAAAGCCTCGTTATATTGTTTTGGCTGAGTCAATCATTGAGTTAATTCAAAATGATTACTTTCCGATTACCTCCCTTTTACCCACTGAGTCGGAGTTGTGTGAAAAATTCAATGTAAGTAGATATACCCTAAGAGAGTCTATGAAATTACTTCGTGAAATGGGATTAATTCATAGTCGTCAAGGTTACGGAATAACCGTAGTAGCTAAAGAAATAAAAAATTATTATCAAATGAAGATGGATGCAATTCCAGATTTATGGGAATTCGTAGAAAATAGTAAATTAAATATTGTAAATAAAGGGAAAATCTTTGCCAGAGAGGCTCTTGTAAAGATTCCTAATGTTCAAAATAATGACGAATGGCTTGTTATAGAGGCAACTCGAGAAATAGATGGCATAACTCCAATTGCATGGAAGCATATTTATATTAAGTCAAAGTATAAAAATATCATCAAAAGATTAGGTAAAGATAAAGTTCCAATTTATTCGATGGTTGAAAAAGAGTTTGGTATAAGAACGCTACGTGTTCAGCAAGAGATGAGCGCATTAACAATTCCAAATTCTGCAGCAGAAAGTCTTCATTTAGAAAAAAAGTCTATAGGATTTCAGATCACTCGATTTTATTTTGAGAGTTCTAATCAAGTATTTTTGAGTACTGTTTCAATTTATCCACCAAATCGATTTAATTACAAGACAGAATTGATTTTAAGTAGTTAATGAAATCTTCAAAAAAGATTATATTTTTTAACCGAAAAACTTGAGGCAATATGATTGAAGTAGTCAGGTCAACTCCTTTAATTTCAGCACCAATATTTTGACCCAGCTCGAACTTAATTTTTAATATTTAGGTTACGAATAATACTTCCCCAGCGGTCGAGGTCTGAGTTAAATATTTCTTGAAACTCACTTCGTTTCATCGGACTTACTTCTAATCCAAGTTGAGCTAATTTAGTTTTATTAGAAGGATTTTGCATAGACACATTGACAGCTTGATGTAGTTTATCCAGAGTAGAGGATGGAGTTTGCGCTGGAGCAAAAACCGCATACCAAGGCGTGAAATTAAAATCTTTTACTCCTGACTCAGCAATGGTTGGCACATTCTGTAAAGCAGCTGAGCGTGTCTTACCCGAAGTCGCTAAAGCCCGAACTTTTCCAGAATCGATATAAGGTTTAATTGAAGCCATAGTCATGAGCATAGCTTGAATTTGCCCACTGATTAAATCGGTTATTGCAGGTCCAGAACCTTTATAGGGAATGTGAGTCATTGATGTACCAGTTGCAGCTTGAAAACTTGCCATTGCAATATGTCCAGCACTTCCGATACCTCCAGATCCATAATTGATTTCATTAGGATGTTCCTGAGCATAGGTAATAAATTCTTTGATATTTTTAACAGGTAATTTGTTTGAAACAACTAATACATTTGGAGTAACTCCTATAAAGGCAACGGGAGCAATATCTTTCTTAGTATTATAGGGAAGCTTGTCATAAAGAGCTTCATCAAAGGTTATTCCCATGTGATCAATTAAAATTACATCACCATCTGGTTTTGATCGAGCAAGTGCGGCAATAGCGATTGTGCCACCACCACCACCACGATTGTCAATAATGACAGGTTTATCAAGTATTTGACCAATATCTATACTTAATTGCCTAGCGACAATATCAACAGTGCCTCCTGTTGCGAAAGGAACCAAAATAGTTAGTGGTTTATTTGATTGACCGTAAGCAAGAGATAGAGTGAACAAAAAACAAATTAAAAGATGAATTCGTATAAAAAATTTGATAATTTTCATATTATTTATCTTTATAAAAATTGATATTTTTCAATTTTTTCTAAATCTAATTTCACCCCAAGTCCAGGACCACCTGGTAGTTTGATTGAACCGTGACTCAAATCGAGTTTTTGAGTGACTATGTCATCAGATGTTTTTAAGGGACCAACGCATTCTAATCCCTCGATAACATGAGGGCTTGTTGCAGCAAGCATAATTTCTGCTACGGTATTAATGCCCAGACCAAAGCCATGTCCAATGACAACTTTTAATCCGGCCGCTGCTGCAGTCTCTAACATTCTTCGGGTATTTAAAAAACCACCTTGTTTCATCACTTTGAGTTTCACGATGTCAGCAGCGTCTGCTTTAATAACTGAAATTAAGCTAGCAAAATCAATAATCGATTCATCAGCCATTATTGGAATACTTGTTGAGGCTCGCACTTTAGCCATTCCTAATAAGTCTTCTGCAGCAACAGGCTGCTCTAGTAGTTGCATATTAAAAGGTTCTAATAGCTTTGCAAGTGCAATACCATCTTCAACTGAGTAGCCAGCGTTAGCATCAGCCCTTAAACTCATACTAGGCCCAACCGCCTCTCGAATAGCCGCGATTCGGTCTCGATCTGCTGAAATATTACCTCCAACTTTAACTTTAGCTGATCGAAAACCCTGATCAAACCATTTCTTTGCTTCAGTTGCAGCCTCATCTGGCGGTAGAATACCTATCCAAGCATTGAATCTACATTCTTTTACTTGCTCACCTCCAAGATAAGTATAAACAGGTATTCCGAGTCGCCTACAGATCAAGTCAGTACAAGCCATTTCGATAGCTGCTTTAGCATCATAGAATTGGTCGACAGTTCGATTCATTTTCTCAAGGAGTTCATGAATGTTAAAAGGGTCTAAACCCTGAACTACCGGCGCCAAAACATTTTTTAAGACTGCCAATGACTCTTCGATCGTTTCTGCAGAGTAACCTGGGGATGGATCAATATTTCCTAGCCCAATAAAACCATCTGTATCCATTAATTTTACAATTGCACTTTTTTGAACTGTTTTTGTGACGTAAGCATTTTTAAATCCAGGGCCTACTAAAGGAACTGCAACGCCATAAACTTCAATTTTCGTAATAGTCGAATTCAAATTTACTCCAGTTTTAATGATATTTTGGTAAAGAACAACCTTTGATCTGCGTGCGGTGCATCATTCTTCTTGAATTAGGATCAAAGTTATCACGGCGATGCATCGTTGAATGATTATCCCAAAGCATAAGATCATATAGTTGCCAAACTTGGGTAAAGCAATATGCAGGATTACTCACATGTGACCATAATTCATTAAGCAATTCTTCGCTTTCATTTAATTCCATTCCGATAATATAGCTATTACGTCGTCTTCCAAGAAATAGAGATGGTAGTCCAGTGACAGGGTGTTTAACTACTAGAGGGTGGTGAGCACCCGGTGCTTGCCTAGGATCAGTAACTTCAGACATTCCTCTTCGCATAAAACCAGCACTGTTATAGGTGGCATCATGAATAGCTTTTTTATCAGCAATTAAATCCTTTAACTCAGTTGAAAGATTTTCATAAGCCAAATGCATGTTTGACCAGCTTGTATCTCCTCCAGAAGGGGGTATTTCTAGGGCGTGTAAGAAGGCGCCTTTTGGTGGAGATTCGATATAGGTCATATCCGTATGCCAAACGGCCTCTCCATCACCGAGACCGCCAATAGATTCACCATTTTGTTTGATATTAGAAATTACATTAATCTCAGGAAACTCAGGTAAATAAGGTTTACCTTGAGGATTAGGCCCTGGAGGATCAATTTCGCCAAAGTGGCGAGTTAGGGTAAGAAGCTCGGGGTCAGTTAATTTTTGTCCTCTGAATCTTAATACCAAGTGTTCACTCCAAGCTGCTTTAAGCTGCTGAACAATTTCTTCATGCAAAGGTTTTGTAAGGTCTACCCCAGAAATCTGGGCTCCAAGAGCATCGGCTAATTTCGTTACGGTTATTTTCTGCATTAAAACAACTCCCTTTTATTAGAAAAATATATACAGTATTTATTTCAACTAGATAATATTACTTGAATCTCAGATTAATATTAAAAAATATAAATAAACGCTACGTTAATAACAAGTCATTTAAACAATAAAAGTGCTAATAAAAGTGGCCATAAACCTGTTTTTTAATTCATAAGATAGATGTTGATATTTCAAATACTGCTTTAGCAATAGCAAATTTAAAAAAGGAACAAGCATCATTACCAAAATCATATTTGTGAATCCATTTTCGTACTTTACTTCTATAGTATTAGTTGGGACTCCATATACCTAAAATTGTGAAGTATCTGTCCGATATAAAATGTTTGAGACCTTAAAAAATCTCACTAGAAATGATAAGAGTTATAGTTTTAAGTGTTACAAGCTCCAATGCTTGTGATTAACTTGATCCTGCAATTTAAATACATGACGTTTTAATTGGCATACAATTCAATACAGTAGTTTCATTCATAGAAAAAACATGGAAATAGTTTTGCGGTGCTTTGAAGTTATTTTTTGCCATACGATAAGATAATTAATTAGAAATGACACAAGGAATATCAGTTGCTTTCATTGGTTTAGGAAACATGGGTTTACCCATGGTAATGAATCTTTTAAAAGCTGGTTTTATTGTTTATGTTTATGATTCAAAAGCGGTTGAAAATATTCAAATAGCCAAAGACAATGGTGCCATTCATGAGAAATCTTTACATGATTTTTTTAAAAGAGCGCCTTTCATCTTAAGCATGTTGCCTAATGGAGAGATCCTTCGAGAGGTATTATTTGGAAAAGATCAAGTACAGTCATTTATTCAGTCGGATGCCGTTGTAATCGATTTATGTACGGCTAATCCAAGTCATACCCAAGCGACATATCAGGATTTATTGGCGTTAAACATCAATTTTATAGATGCACCCGTTATGGGAGGGGTCGCATTTGCTAAAGATGCTACCCTAGATTTTTTGGCTGGAGGCAATCTTCAAATTATTGAGCGATGTAAGCCAATTTTATTAGCCTTGGGGCGTTCGGTAACGCATTGTGGACCCATCGGTTCAGGCCATGCTATGAAGGCCTTGACGAATTATATAAATGCAGCTGCGATGATGAATGTTGTTGAGGCAATTCAAATTGGGAAGTCTTTTGGGATAGATGAGAACGTCATGGCACAGTCTCTCATAGAGACTTGTACCGGAAGAAACCATCCAATCATTAAAAAAGTAATACCTAAAATTCTTACTGAAAAGTATGACTCGGGGATGGCAATGGGGCTTTTAGAAAAAGATTTAAATATTGCTAGAGCAATTGCGTTACAGACCCAAAGTAAACATCCGCTTCTCGACAAGACTCTTGAAATATTAAATTCTTCAGTTAATCTTTTAGGACCTAGCGTTGATCAAACTCAAATCGCTAAATTTTGGAAAGTGTAGGTAGGCGATTTAGAGCAATATTTTATGGGGATTAAAAATACCTCTAGGATCTAGACTATTTTTAATCTGACGCATCAATTCGAGTTCAATAGGACTCTTGAATTTTACGAGTTCATGAGCTTTATTCGCACCTATACCGTGTTCTGCAGAGATTGAGCCGTCCATATCATGTACTAGTTCATGAATCATGTCATTGATAGTAGCTTTATTTTGCATAAACTCCTCTGGGTTAGTATGAAGAGGTGCTGCTACGTTGTAGTGGATATTGCCATCACCAAGGTGACCAAAATCAATGATTCGAGCACTAGGGAAAGCCTCTAATACTAGAAGGCGCGCTTTTTCTAAAAATGTTGGAATCAAAGATATTGGTAGAGAAATATCATGTTTAACATTTTTTCCATCCTCAACCTGAGAAAGTGGAATATGTTCCCTAATTTCCCAAAACCGGTTTGATTGCATGATGGATTGTGGAATGATGGCGTCAGTAATCAGAGCTTTTTCGATAGACTCTTCGAGAATACTATTGAGTAAATCAAAGGCATGAGTCTCACTTTCAGTATCGCTAATCTCCAATAAAACACAATAAGGAGTTTTAGAGGCAAAAGGATAAGAGTATTGTGGGAAATAATGATCTACCAAAGAGAGACAAGTATCAGATATTAATTCAAATGCTGTTAGTTGGGAATTGGCCTTATTTTGAACAAATTCTAAAAGACTAATAGCTGCACTAGGTGATTCTAAACTCAGTAGTGCTGATAATTTTACTTTTGGGGTTGGAATCAGCTTTAAAACTGCGCCGGTAATGATGCCTAAAGTTCCCTCTGCGCCGATATAAAGATCTTTT
>Ga0214921_10002396_pt1 | contig 30555 bp, 51 predicted proteins | sample LL1505_MetaG_FD_177992 | JGI IMG/M metagenome (GOLD analysis project Ga0214921, IMG submission 177992) | Freshwater microbial communities from Lake Lanier, Atlanta, Georgia, United States - LL-1505 | ecosystem: Environmental > Aquatic > Freshwater > Lake | place: USA: Georgia | collected...
CCCGTTAATGGCCTTTTGGATCGGCTACTTACTGAACAGATTGTGGGAGTTGCCTCCGGCAGAGCTGAGTTCGGCCCCCGCGCACTCGGAAACCGTAGCCTCCTTGCAGACCCTAGAGGCAGCGAGATCAAGAAGAAAGTAAATGATATTAAAAAACGACAGCAGTTTAGACCCTTTGCGCCAGTTATTCTGGAGGAGTTGGCTGACATGTATTTTGATATGCCTCGCGGCTTCAGTCACAGTAGGTATATGCAGTCAGTCGCTCGTTGCAGGGTTCCTGAGTTATTTCCTGCTATCGTTCACGCTGACGGCACTAGTCGTGTACAGACAGTGCCGAAAGATGGATCAGGAATACGAGAACTGCTTGAAAAATGGTACGTAATGACTGGCTGTCCCATGTTGCTCAACACATCACTCAACATTCGGGGCGAGCCCATGGTCAACGATAGGGCAGATGCTGACCGTTTTGAAAAATTATATGGGGTAACTGTTTGCTCATGACACTGCGTGTGTGCTATAATAATACTCTAGATTATTAATTGGTGCATATGAAAACAAAATTAATTAAAGCATATATGAAAACTGCGGAGACATTCGCAGAATTATCACATGCTCGACGACTGCATGTGGGTGCTATTGTGGTCAAGGATGACAGGATAATCAGTATTGGCTACAATGGTATGCCGGCAGGTTGGGATAATGACTGCGAAGATCAGATCTATCACGAAGATGGGTTTCACATTACTTTAAAAACTAAACCGGAGGTACTACATGCTGAAACTAATGCGATCGCTAAATTGGCAAGGTCAAATGAATCTGGCCTTGGCAGTGATATGTTTGTTACCCACGCTCCTTGCTTAGACTGTGCCAAACTTATCTATCAAGCAGGCATCAAACGAGTATGGTTTGGTGCTGCTTATAGGGATGGTGCCGGAGTAGATTTTCTTAAGACGTCGGGAATCGAAGTAGAACAGGTAAACATATAATGTGGTACATTCCTGATTACATTGATCCCGACAGTGTGGATCAATCTTGGCAACCACCATTAAATGAACCGCCGTTTGTTTATAACTTTCTAAGCCAACATCGAGCTACAGACAGCAAAGTGTTAGCAGTGGGCGTAAGCGGCGTCACTTATACAGTGCCCGGTGCAACTCACAACAGAGTGGTAAGCGAAATGACTGTTCGTGCCATACCTTTAATGAACAGATGGACTGTGCCCGACCATATAGATGTCGGCTCAGTTGATTTCACATGGCACCCCAATGCATTTGACCCCCCGTTCATATATCATTTTGCCAGCACACATCAGAAAAGTTCGGGACTTGTGTACACAGTGCCTGGAGCAACTGATATTAAATTTATAAATCCTTTTACTGTAACAACATTGGCGCAGATGGATAAATGGTCTGTGCCCGATAACGCAGATGTAAGTGAATTTGATTTTGCGTGGCACCCGGATTCGTTGGACCCTGATTACGCCTATTACTTTCCCACACAACATCAAAGGCAAGGCGGGCCTATTTACAATATCAAGGGCTCAGCTGGAATCAAGTTCACACAGTCACAAAAGATACGCACTGATGCCACGCAAATTTTCTACATGGATTTTCTCAATCCTGAAAGTACAAAACAACTAGAAGAATTAAAAATCAAATGGCCCAATATTAAATCCACTAGATATGTGGACAACCATTTGAATGTTCTTAGACGTGTTGTTACACAAGCAGACACAGAGTTCATATGGGTAATCAGTAGCATTGCTAATTACAGTGAGTTTGATTTTACATGGCATCCCGAAGCATTTCAAAACGAAATGATACATGTGTTTCCAGCGGACAATCAGGTTCGGGGTGACACATTCTACATCAATGTTAGATCATTTAGATCACAAATGGTTGATTTGGATATACTGGATTGGTTCAATGTGATATGTTATCATAAAGACATGGCAGTGCCGAGGTATCGTCCCGAAACTGTGTATTATGGGGGCGACGACTTGATCACTGTTATCAAAAATCATCAGTTTAAAACACCCTATGTGGGGTTCTCTAATTTGCCAAATGTCTATGTGGAAAACGATCAATGCTTGTGGAGTGCAAAAGATCGCAAAGTAGACTGGTATAGTTTCAGTAAAGGTGTTACTCTGGCACCCAAAGAAATAAAACTGTATCTTGAGACACAAATTTACGATTATCCTTACCTGGAAGAGTCGAATTCATTAAAAAATTTGTATGTAGATGAGCCTTTAGACATTGTGTATATCAGTAATGGCGAACCCGATGCGGAACACTGGTACAATCATTTGTGTAATGTTATGGCACAGGAGCAGGGAAAGACACCTTATTTAAAATACAAAAACGAAATCAAACGTGTGCAAAACATTAATGGTCGTACTGCAGCATATCAAGCGGCGGCCCGGGCCAGTAACACTCCGTGGTTCTTTGCAGTATTTGCCAAATTAGAAGTTGCGCATGATTTTGATTGGGACTGGGAACCGGATATGTGGCAAGGCCCAAAGCACTACATTTTTAATAGCCGAAATCCCGTAAATGGTTTAGAATATGGCCATATGGGCATGATTGCTTATAATAAGAATTTGGTATTGACAAACGATGGCACAGGCTTGGACTTTACACTTAATCAGCCACATGAATCGGTGCCTGTACTAAGCGGCACAGCACACTATAATCAAGATGCATGGACCACTTGGCGCACAGCATTCCGTGAAGTTGCCAAACTTAAATATTTTAATAAAGTTAGTCCTAGTGTAGAAACTGATTACAGACTTAAAATTTGGTGTAATAACGCACAAGGATCACATGCAGAATGGAGTCTTAAAGGTGCAGCTGATGCAGTTGAATACTACAATTTAATTGATGGTGACTACCATGAACTAATGAAAACCTACGAATGGGATTGGCTACGCAAGCATTTTGACAATAAATACTAGATGCGCATCAATGAAGTAATCATAGAATACAAACATCGCAGAGAAGTTGTTCGGGAAGAAACAAATTCTGCAAATATTGCATCTGCCGAACAGGTGTGGAATTATGTAGATCAGCTACATCCTGAAGATCAAAAGGGCGGCGGCTTCTTAAAGGGTTTGATCATGCGTAACCCACAGTATGAACTACAACGTGTGCCGTTGTCTGTAATACACATACCAGACCAAGAGTATGATGATGAAGAACAGGAGCCCGAAGAAGATCCTTATAATCGAGTGCAGGTGATAGATCCAGACCATGCAGGTGAATACAGTCAGCATTATGTAGATCGGAATCCCATTGTGATAGATTCACAAGGTTATATCTTGGACGGCAATCATAGAGCTTGGGCCGCGGCTGAGTTGTTGAATCGATCGGATATCATGGCCTGGGTTCCTGTCAAACTTAGATGATAGAATATAAGTGGAAAGATTTCTACTGATATTAGGATATAAAATTTTTAACTTCGATAACAACTGATTCAACTTCGGCATCAGTCATTTCTGGATAAATCGGCAGACTTAAACATTCGCTAGCAAACGCACTGGCTTCCCTGTACAATTCACTAGCATAATTTATATATGGATAACCTACGCCGTAATCGTATAACGGTGTGGAATAATGTATTTTAGTTTCGATTCCTCGTTGAGCTAAATGCCCACGCATCTGCAATCTATCATGATGTTTAATTACATACTTGTGCCATGAGTGAACTGTTCCTTCAGTGACTCGGGGACAGTCGACCAACTCCGACAATTCTTGTGTGTAGTATTCTGCTATATCCTGTCTTCTATCTTGCCAGCGATCAAAATGCTTCAACTTGATTAATAATTGAGCACATTCGATTTCGCTCATCTTGCTATTAGTGCCTAACATATCGTGTCCACTAGCTTTGCCGTTATCTTTATAACTTTGGAGTAATGTTTTAACTTGTGGATCGTCTGTCAGTATCATGCCGCCTGATCCGTAACTGTTTAAATTCTTTGTTGGGTCAAAACTCAATACGCTGACATCGCCCAAACTGCCACTGGGTCTGCCTTTATAAGTGGCTCCGAAACTTTGAGCAGCGTCTTCAATAATAACCAAGTCTTCGTTAAAGAATTTAGCAATAGTGGTAAATCTGTCGTAATCAACGGTATTGCCGAACATATTAACATACATGATAGCTTGTATATTCGCACCCTTTACTGCGTAATCCATACTTTCCAGATCTATCAATGCTTGATCGTCTACATCACAAAATACAGGAGTAATGCCATTCATTAAACAACTGTTGAGTGTTGCAACAAAACTAATTGTGGGTATTAACATCTTGGCGTCCGATAATCCTGCAGGCATTGTGGCCAACTGGGCCAATATCAATGCTTGGGTTCCGCTGTTTACGGTCACCGCGTGTTCTCTGTCACAACGAAAGGCCATTTGCCTTTCAAATTCCTGTGTGTATTGTCCATCCAACACTTGCCCGGTAGAATAAATCTTATCAGTTATATCAAGTATTTCTGTTCGAAGAAATTTATATTGACGATCTATACCGAAAAACGGAATCGGATATTTCATTTTAGTTTTTTCGACCAGTAAGGACTCGCCATGAACCACTCATAATAACGACGGAATCCTTCCTCTACGTCTACTTTGGGGTCGAATCCAAAATCTCGACGTGCTGCATTGATGTTTAATGCACCGCGACTTGGAAAGTCTGCATCTTTGTTACGCACTTCTACTGTGCCTTTGCCGGCAATATTGATAGCAAGACTGGCTGCTTCTAATAATGTAGTACTGTGGCTCTTTGTGATATTGTATATATTGTTCACAGCATTATTGCTTAGTGTGGCGCCAACAACACCGGCAGCCGCATCTTCTACATACGTGAAATCAAGTGTTTCATTTGCTCCATTGACTCGTAGAGTTTCGCCGCGCATAGCACTAAGCATAAACTTACTAACCACACGATCCTCGACATCGTACTCTCCATAGACAGCAGAGGGACGAATAATAACATGATCAAAACAACCGCGACGAGTATAATCTTTAACAAGGTGCTCTCCCATTAATTTCATTATGCCATATTGGCCTTGTGGGCGACAGTTATAGTCTTCGGTAACGTCATTATCAAAGTTGCCGTAAACCATGCTGCTACTGATGTAAACAAACTTTGGAATCTTGTGACGTTTGGTTTCTTCAAGCAAGTTAACAAGAGCAGTTGACATTACTTCGCTACCCCAAACAGGATTGGCGCTTACTACTTTCTGTCTGGGAAAACTAGCAAGATGAATAACAGCAGCAACACCGTTAGAGAAGTTTAAAAAGAAATTTGCCACAGCTTTGTGGTTACGCAAGTCCACATAATGTGTGCCTGCCTTTTTACGTGAATTACGTTCTTTTGTTAAGTACTCTAATTCGTCTTTGTTAACGAATCCATAATTAGTTACACTGTCTAATACAAAACATTCGTGCCCTAATTCTTCTAGTTGTTTGACTACATTGTGGCCAATGAACCCTGCACCACCTGTCACAATATATTTCATACCATTCCCCATCTTAAATTAAAATATGTTACATTTTTCTCGTCGAGCTCGGCTGTTATCCTAACGACATGCCCCCAATGATACGGGTCACCGCCTAAATAATAAACAGGAGTTTCGATTGCATTTTGCATTACCCATTGCCCCTGTTCACTCTGTTCCCACTTGTACAACGGTTCGGCCGCATATATCATAGGGTCTTCGACATCTCCCAATTTAAATTCATGTACTACAATTTTCATTATACAGCCATTGGGGCAGCTATAGTTCCGTACGATTCATATCCGTCCAAACGAATGTCTGTCATAGTGAATCCGTTGATATCTTTGACATCTGGGTTAAGCCAAAGAGTTGGAGTAGATAATGGTTCACGTGATAATTGTTCTTTTACCTGTTCAACATGATTCAAGTATATATGTGCGTCGCCGAGTACGTGAACGAACTCGCCTACAGCTAATCCGCACACTTGTGCAATCATGTGTGTGAGTAGACTGTAGCTTGCAATGTTAAATGGGACGCCTAGAAACATGTCGCAACTACGTTGATACATTTGACAACTTAGTCGATTGTCTGAACTAACGTAAAACTGAGCAAAGCAGTGGCACGGGGGCAAGGCCATGGCATCTAATTCGCCTGGATTCCATGCTGATATGATATGTCGTCGTCCGTGTGGATCTTGCTTAATACCGTCAATCAATTGTTTAAGTTGATCAACTTCCTTGAAGTGGACACTTCCTGCTCTATTATATGAAGTGCCAAAATCATCCTTGAAAGAATATGCTTCATGTTCCACTGGGGTGCGCCAGTGGCGCCATTGTACACCATAAACACGACCTAAATCACCTTCAAATTTGGCTTTGGGTTGCCAGTAAGGTGCTGTGGCATTGGCAGTCCAGATGGTTGTCTTGCTAGACTCGGTGCTACCATGTAATAACTCTCGCAACCGCTTTTCATCCCCTGAACCTTCAATGAACCACAGCAACTCTGAAACTACGCTACGCCATGCTAGCTTTTTGGTCGTAATCGCCGGAAAAGATTCTGCAAGATTATATCGTTGTTGCATACCAAACAGACTAATAGTTCCAGTACCCGTTCGATCCTGTTTAGTTGCTCCATTGGTCAACACTTCCTTTAAGGCATTTAAATATTGTTTTTCCATATTAACATTGTATTACAGCGGCCTAAAAATGTCAATGTTTTTGTAAGTCATCCAAATACATTTACGATCGGAACTTGGTGCAGCCCCTCTTGCTTGAAATATATTCAAATATTTTCTAAGATCCAATTTAGTATCTGCTCTGAATTGGCCTTTGAAGTGTGTCACATGTGCTTCATCTACCAGATCTTTAGTGGTCATTAAAATTTCTGGCCCACCAACAATCCATATGGTTTTATTTGGATTGTCCACAGCAATTTTTTTAATAGACTGAACTATATCGCCTTTGATAGTTTTAACATTGGTGTATCCGAATATGGGTCGATTGGTAATCACAAACGTGGTTCTGTCAGGCAAAGGCTTGGGCATCTTAGGGTCGTCCCATGTACGGCGGCCCATGATGACTATATTGCCTGTTGTCTGTTCTTTAAAATATTTTAAATCTTCGTTGTGGTGCGGCCATGGGAGGGAGCCATTGAAACCCATTCCTCCCCAATGATCTACTGCAAATATACTTTTAATCATAATTTATTAAGCAGCTTGTTAGTCTGTGGCTGGACTGTGGCTTCAACCGAATCTATGTCTATAAAATAATCAACATCGTCGATATACATATCCAATTCTTTTAAACGATCTTCTATGTGTTCTTGAATTAGATCTGCGTCATGACCTTGTGACAACAACTGTTTGATATCAACTACCACAGTAGTACCATCCTTGAGATATACTAAAAGTTTTTCTAGTACATGAACAGGGACGGCTTTTTTATCTATATCTTTAAGAATATTTTTCCAGTGATTTCTGCTACTAAGATTAAGTCGCTTTGGCTTTTGTGGCTTTTTTGGTTTTTGTTGTGCCATTTGTTGTCGTTGTACCATTTAGAGCGTTCGCTTCCTCTTGTAATCTTGCAGCTTCTGTCAATAATGACTGAGCTTCTCTTTTCATTTTTTCTGCCTGCGCCAAACGTTGTGTCGCTAGTTGTTCGTCGGACAATATGTCACTTAGTGCAACTGTGTTGTCTACTACAGCAGGGGTACTTCGACTTTCAGCCGGTGCACGGAGCTCTCCCATATCACGACCTTCGTTGACACGTTTCTTACCAGTCATACCACGACCGGCATCCAATTGGGCCATTTCTTTAACTGCTTCTTCACCTAACGCCATCTTGTCTAAGATACCATTAAGCTCGTCTAATCTAACGTTGCTCTTCATGTCTGGGGTAACAATAACTTGATTAGTGGGTACTTTCTTAATCATACCTTCGCTGTGCAATGTTTGTAATGCGTTACTGCCGTCTACCATGGTATAACGGAATAAGTAATCGCTAAACTCTTTTGCCTGTTGTCCAGACTCGCTCTCCAATGCCTTCATGATATCATCGTGAATATGTCTTGGTAATGTGTCTGGATATACGACTAGACACATGTGGTCTTCGCCGGGAACTTTCCTCCATAAAATAGCAACTCTTTTGCTATTGTGTTTGCCTACGTGCTTGATCATTCTTGATCTCCTTGTTGATTGGTTTGGGGTTGAGTGCGTTGAACTGCACCTGTGGATTCCAGGAACGCATAGAGTCTTTCGTAAACTCCACCGACCGTGGTAAATTCTTCGGGTTTAAATGCACCCCGATTGCTAGCTAATTGAAAGATTTCAAGTGCAGCTACTAAGTCTGTTAATTGTAAATTGACTTCTGACTGCGTTGGTTCAGTTGGTTGATCTGACATTGTTACTCCGAATAATATACAACTATTTAAACCTGTATATCTCCGAAGAAAAATTTTTTAAAAAATATTATTTTCCCAACTGTTAATTTGATCCAAGAATAAGCTAAAATAACTGGCTTCACTGTGAATTTCAAAAGCCACACAGTGCTGTATCTTAGAGTTTTCGTTATAAACGTTACCGGACCAAAATCTTCCTTGTAGATTTTCGTAAACCCAATCTTTGATATTTTTTTCTTTGGTAGCCAAATCAAATGCCACACGGCAAAAATGCGGAGGGCAATGTGGCAACTCTCTGAGTCCTGCCACGTTTAACGGATTTATTTCACCGTGTTTCAGCATCACTATGATCCTTGGACAACTCACACATCATAATAAATTGATCGTATGCGGCCCTCACACTTGCATTTATCATCAATTTATCAGCTTCCATCTGCAAGGCACGGATGCCTGCTTCGGCAATGTCACGACTGCTTGCCCTGCTTAAACATCTAGCATCTTCTCCGAATACCTTGATCAAATGTTCCCAAGCCGCCAGTTGTTCCGGTGTAAGAGCACGGGTTTTTGGTTGAATTTCACTAGCATTGCGAAGTGCTTGGCACATGGCTTCTTCAGCAATGCGCCCGGCTGCAATCAAGGCCGCATGGTTAGGGTCAACGTTGTAACGAGTTGATTTCCCACCGGGGTAGACATCAACAAGATGTGTGCCCTTGGGCAAACCATCTATTAGATTGCTGTCATACTCAGATACTGGATAATATCTGCGCCCACGTTTTTCATAAAAGATTTTTTTCATATCAATGCAAAAGTGGATTTTATATGGATAGCTTACGAATGATCCGATAATCGCACACTTGTAAGACCGGCTAGCATCTGAAATTTATCCCACGCATCTTTAACTATTGCATTTTGATCTAATTCAGAGTCTGGCAAAACTGTTTCTAGCCAGTAGTAAGGCAAACGCCGGGGACTAGCACCAAACTTGCGTGGCTGATGCATCTTGCCTGTATCGTACAATTCAATGCTGACACTACGAAACTGATCTTCATCGTGGTAGCCAGCCCATTCAGGATTACTTTGACTAAACATATTGTGTTGGTAAGCATTTTCTGTGCCGCCGCCATAGCCAATCCAAATGCCTGACCATTGCGCATCATCATGTGGATCAAAATTTGTACGAGTAATTAACACAAGAACATCGTCGATATTTACTTTACCATCCACAATGTCTCGGATACATCGGCTATAACTGAGTCCAATTTTCATTCTTTGTTCTTGGGTAAAATTACATTATTGTGAACATCACGAACATGTTCTACGTCTTGGTGTTGTCTGCGTTCTTGCACGGTGCGACCGCCGTCTTGGCCTTTACGGGTATGTCGGGGATTGCCGCATAGTCCACACTTGGGATTGCCGCAATCCATTGCATGATGTTTGGCCAAACGATGTGGTTGAGTATCGTAAATTTTATTATAACTATGTGCGTCTTTAGCAATTTTTAATTGTCTAGCAATCGCTACATCAGTTTTATGTCTACGTTTCGAATTAATAAATTTTGCAAGTTCGTTGCTCATATGTTAACTCAAACTCCTGCAAGTCGTTTGGCTTCTTCATAGTGTGCCCACACACCAAACTCTGGTTCGACGTCGGGGTTGCCTTTAATGACCCATACTGTATCACAATAGTCTTTAATTTCATTTGGACGGAATCCAAAGAAACAGTAGTCTGTAAACATAATCAGTTTCTTGGGTTCGATATCGTTTTCTTTTAACCATTCCCAGACACAATGCGGATCAGTACCACCGCCACCACCGGGTTCGTAACTGGTAATATCTTCCATGTTTTCGCTAGTATACAGCACAGGATTGTAGACTTCAGTGTCCCAGGTCAATATACGAACTTTATACTCGTCGTAGGCTTCCATAATGCCTTTAACTTCGCTCAAAAAGTCCTTCAAGTCTTGTTCACTGATACTGCCCGAAGCGTCAATTCCTACGCACACATCAATCTGTGTGCCCGGATTCATGCCAGGCATAACAGCATCCAAGTGCCAGCTACGACGATTTGGTCTCATCCAAGTAAAGTCGTCTTTAACAGTAGACTGGATTTGTTGTTCCAACAGCTCTTGCCAATTAACTACAGGTTTTGTCAAATCTTTAATTAGACGCTTAACACCAGCCGGCACATTACCCACGCCCACAGCCTGTGCAGCCTGCAACAATGCTTCACGGATTTCGTCTTTGATTTGACGACGTTCCTCGTCGCTTAAACGTGGCCTGCCTTTGCCTTCGCCTTCTTTTTCATCGCCGCCATCACCATCGCCTTCGCCATCCAAGTGCTCATCGATCATTTGTTCTAGCAACTGACCGATGTCGATTTTTTCTGCGTTTTCGTACAAGTCGTCGTAGACTTCTTCGGCGCTCCAACCTTTGTATTTTACATCATACAAGCAAGGAGTAATTTTGTCGCCAATACGTTGTTCGATTAAGTCAGCATTAACACAAAAGTCAGCGGCACAATTAAATAGACGGGGGTCTCTATCCAAACCAACACGGGCCAAATGGTCATACACGTTATGCAACACTTCGTGACCAAACAAGAATTCAACTTCTTTGGGTTTGAGTTTGTTGACAAATTCAGTATTGTAATAAAAGTTTCGACCATCAGTTGCGGCTGTGGTCAACCAACTGTCAGCATTGACCAGTTTAAGACGAGTAGCCAAGTTACCAAAAAACGGAGCCCGGAGCAAGAGTCCAATACGTGCAGTTACTAGTTTTTCTCGAACAGTAAGATCCAAACGAGCATCTACCGTGTCAGATAGACGGCCGCCTAATTTGGGATTAATTTTAGATTTTTCAGATGAAGTGGTTGCCATGTGTACTCCTGTTTAATACTTATATTATACTACAATATTGAATTTCGTGCAAGTAATACCTTGGTATTAATAATTAAAGACCACATTGTATCTAAATAAAATTGGGGGACTTACGGTCGAAAGGAGAGAAATGCCCTGCCCCGTGACTCTTTTATTTTTGGCTTGCGGCAATAATGTACTTACCGAAACGCTTGTGGAACTCGTCGAAGTTCTTGAGCTTGCCCGGAACAAAAGGCAAATCGTAAGTGGTAAGCGCAACTCGAGCACCCATAACAGTCAATTCTGTACTAAAATTATCCATCATGTACTTGAAGAAGTTATCCGCCATACTATGCCATTCGTCTTTTGGCTTTTCGCCTTTGATTGGTGCCGCATCCTTCAACTCATAGCACATAGCAATAGTCAGGGAGTACATGGCGGACACTTCTTTAACTTTGAGGTCTGTTACTTTGCCACTCAAAATATCCGCAGGCTTGGGCAATTGACCTGCAACTTTACGGTGAGCCATGAACTTAACTGCAATACCTTCACCAACTGCACCTGCAATCAAATCAGTCAATTCGCCATCTGTCAGATCGTCTTCCAACAACTCCGACACAAAGTTCCAAGAACGGGGAGTAGCAAACGAACGTGAGCTAGAACGTGGATCAAAATCAAACAAGTCTTGCTTGGCAAAACCAACATAACCCACAACGTCCTTATGGACTTTATTGTGAACAGCCCAGTTCTCCCAACTAGAATGATCCACACGCATTTCCAAGTGGACAAAGCGGTTAGCCAACGGAGCAGGCATACGATAAGTGACACCTTTGTCACTTTCACGGTTACCTGCGGCAATAACCACAACATTGTCTGGCAAATGATACTTGCCGATACGTCGATTCAAAATCAGCTGATATGCCGCCGCTTGAATACTGGGAGCTGCTGAATTCATTTCGTCCAAGAACAGAACAACCACAGGATGTTCTTTAGCAGTGGCTTCGCTAGGCAAGTCAATTGGTGGTGCCCAATCCATAAGACCCAAGTCTTTATTAAAATAAGGAATGCCGCGTAAGTCTGTAGGCTCCATCTGCGCCAATCGCAAATCAATCATATGACCACCAAGTTCTTGCGCGATACTGGCTACCAATTCAGACTTACCAATACCGGGAGGCCCCCACAAAAAGAGAGGACGTTGTTTCTTAAAACATGTCTTAATACTACGACGAGCAGATTCAGACGTCACTGTTCGGTGTTCACCGATTGCTTCTTTAGCCATTGCTAACTCCTTTGCATTAAAAAATATATTATAACTGATTTACGAATTATTGTCTGTTGTATTTTTGCAACAATTAAACATTTTAATCCATGGGCACATCACGCATTGGTTTGCGTCCAGTCCAATGCCCGTAGGTTACACAAAGACCTTTGACTTTGATGCCCATCGGGGATTCGGCAGTTTCTACGGATACCTTTGCACTTTGGCATGCCCGTTGATCTTGCAACACCACATGTCGTTTGTCAAGATAATCACCGCCAGGACTAAACATGGAAATAATCAATACCCATTGATTCATGCTGTCACCATCTGACCTTCAACAATCTCCAGCATGTTGGCCGGGATCTTCCACAGGCCGCCGTCCTTATCATTACGAACTGTGACATATTTAATGGCAATCTTTTTTACAGTGCCTGTGGCACCCGCGGGGTTCTTGGAACTGACCCAACGCACTCGAATGCCCACATCCAGGTTGCGTTTGACCTGCTTGCGAAGACTGGTTTGGTTGAAACGTATAGCATCAGCCATGCTACGAAGTTCCACGTCAGTCCACTTGCCAAACATGATAGCAGAATTAACCTGCTGAATTGATGTAAGTTTTTCCATTCTGGGCTCCTGTTAGTTTCTATACAAGTATTATAACAAAATCTTGAATTATGGACAACCAAAATCAGTTGGCCATTAAAGTGATTTGAACGTCAATGCCTTCGTGCGTGATGCTCACACCCACTGGGCGACCATCGCCTGTAAAGCTGCTGTGACGGCGATCGTAAGCCAGTTTTTGGATGGCCAGTCGCAGGGCAGCACCGTGGCTTGCTGTGGCTATTTTTGTGTAGATGTCATTGATGGTACCGTACATGCCAAAACCGTTGACGATAAAACGAATTTTTGTGCTGTTACTAAATCCTGATACGTGTCGCATTTGGGCTCCTGTTTTGTTACTCTATGTCTATATTATAGCAAAAAGGCGAATTTCGGACAAGAAAAACCCTGTATCGAACAGGGTTAAAAAGTAGTACTTAGGTGTTACTTTCTAAGTTGTTCAAATAAGTAGCTAAATCACTGCCCTGTAATTGTAGCCAAACAGCGTCCTGATCATCAAATACAATAAACTTATTGGTTCTACTCCAGTAGTAATATGGTCCAGGAAAAAACCGTTCCAACTGAAGTAAATTTTTATTAGTTAATGGTTTGTCTAACTCGAATATATGTGTTTGGAGTTTGAGTTCTTTGACCACAAACTGATAACCCGTCATGCTAAATCTGAGACTATTTTTATCGGTAAAATTATGCCAAAGGAATTTTAGAAATGCAGGTGATTTACCAACTTGCAGGGAAAATATTTTCGTTAACTGATCTTGATTATATCTTTTACCCATGCATAAACGGTTTTAAAAGACTGTACCATTCTGGAAATGCATCAGAGAAATTTTGATTTCTAATTTTATCTAACAAGGTCACTTCTTGACAAAAGATAGGCCACTGTACATCACAACCAGGCAAAGTCTGATCCAGTAATGTTTTGGATTTTGAATTAAAAATTCTCTTAGATAATATTTTTTTAACTGGTTCCGGGATATGACGTATATCGTAATGTTCGGGACTATGCACAAAATTTGTTTCTATGGGCAACTGATATTTTCTTAAATTTTTAATTATATTATCTAAATCAAATATGTTGTATGTTGACACAGTTAGTGTAATATGGCATTGGATATTACCATGACTGTTACAAAGTTGTTGATATTTTTCTAAATTGGTAAAAATTTGATCAGCATTGGATTTATGACGAATGTATTCAAGTTGGGCACTGTTGTCGCTGTCTACACTAATACCTATGCTCACTGATTTATACTGTTTAAGTATTTCTATATATTGATCCTGCCATATTGTGGCGTTTGTGTGCAACTGAAGATCTATATGACTGCTATAACCTTGATCCACTGCCAGTTTCAGACTTTCCCACATGCTAGGCGCCAACATAGGTTCGCCACCGTATATGTCAATGAACACTAATTGTTCAGCCCACTTATTTAATACAGGCCATATTTTATCATTGTCGGAATTAAACCCTAACCGTATGGTTTCAAATTGATTAGTGTAGTCTTTAAACGTTCCCACGAACTTGTTCCGTTCCGTATCCAATTGATAAAAATCTTGGTAAAGACTAGTACTGGTTGCAGGATTACACATTCGGCAGCCAAGATTACAAACGTTTCCGGGTTTAATAATTATTATTTTTGGTTGACTTTTTACAGGCTCTAAATCGCCTAATAGTCTATTCCTACTCTGACGAGGACTAGTTACTCCTGCATCTTCAAAATCCCAGCAAGCCTTGCATCCTGGTAGTCGGACACCTTTATCCAGGCCCGCGGCAATCATTTTTCTAGTGGGGCTATTCCATGCAGATTCGAGACCGTGTTTGTGTAAATAGATTTTTTCTCTACCACCTGTTTCTAAACTTTGGGTGTTCAGATTGCAAACGCAAACATCGCCTTCGTTTTGCATGGCCAGACTAATGTGTGGCATCACGCAATATGTTGCGCTTTTAGGGAAAGATTTGGTCTCCACTTTTCAACAATGTTACAGTGAATTTGTCGGTCTTGAAAAGATTGTTTAGTTTCTTGGCTAGGTTAATGGCGTGACCTGGATTACTAAAACTAGTCTTTTTATATTTGGGACCAGGGTAATTGACGAGAATATTACCGGATTTCAAATTAATCGGTTGCTGGTCATAAAAGACAGCCCAGATACCTTCGCTCTCGAGTATTTGTTCACTCTTGTAATTGGCTTTGTTTACGTATTCTATTAGAACGGTTGGTTTTGGTCTACTCATAATAATTTTTGACTGGCTAATTATTTATCCGATTAATATGCGCAGATAATTTTACCAGTTGCCACCGTCCATCTTGACATCGACTGTGTTTGCCACAGGTAAACTTTCCAATTTTTGACTTAGTGTAGCACAATGATTGAGTAAATCAAAAAGGTCTGCATGCAGATTCCTTGCCTCTTGCGCACTTAGTATAAGTTGTTTACTTTGTGAACTGTTTAACAGTTTGATTTTATCATTGAACATTTTTAGATGGATCGTGAGATTATTTTCCATTTGCAACTCTTAACTGTTCTTGCATTTCTTGTTTACTAGTAAACGGTCCTTGAAATTCGTAACGATTCAATGTAATGAATTTGGGACAATAACTCTTGACCCAGCCGTTATTAAATTTGATAATGTAATAACCTGCGCAATAATAACTTTTGCTCTTGTTGGTTTTGGTGTAAACAGGGAATTGATGTTTTACATCCCATAACACATTCCACGGTTTATGACTAGTGGGAAACTCGTAAGCACTATATTGTGCCATTGACTGTTTGGCTTTTTTTGTTTCTGTGTCAAATACCACATTGATGTCTTTACTTAACAATTTAATGCTGGGGTAAATTCGTCGTGACGCACCGTCGACATACACAAACCCGCCTTCTTCTATTGCTTGGATAGTTGCAATTTTTTCACCTTGCTCTTCCACAATCCAGTATTTGTTTTTTAAAATAGGTTTTGCAATTAATTCAATCATGTGTGGCTCCTTTGATGTTTAAATTCTCGTTTTAACCAGTACTTGTACATTTGAAAATATCGATCTGAATCTAGTGTAGGCGCTTGTTTATATCCTTCGCACTCTGCCAGATACTCATACCATTTTTCTCTACACCAAAATCTAAAATTCATAATAGAAATCGTTTTTGAATAGATTCTATACTCTTTTCGATGGTTGCTTCTACCATGCCTAGATCAAATGTAGTAAAGGCATGATGCTTGTTGGTATTCTTTACGGCATCAAGGCATTCATCAATAAGCAATCGTGCAAATTGTTCTTGCACGTCTGGATTAATCGACGGATAATGTGCGCCACCTGCTTGTAAACTTAGTTCTTTTAATTTTTCATTCATTTGGTGTTTCTCGGAATGCTTGCGGTTGCTTCAACTGCTGGGTAACTTGCTGATAAAAACTCTGCAAAACTGTTAGATTGATCGCTCAGTTTAATCAAATCATACTTGCCACAGAACTTTAAAAATTGTGCGCCGATCATTGGTCGATTCAACTGTTGACTGTTAGCGGCAATAGTTTCTGCAATCCAAACCTTGACATGGTCGGGCTGTGCAGCCAAATCTACCAGTACACGATTACGATAGTAGTCGTCTAATACTTTGTGTTCTTCGTTATTGTGATCAGTCCAACTTTGCAGCATGAGATTGTTCCACGCGAAGCCTTTGTTGTCGCGATCTTTGTACGCTTCTTCTAATTTGGTTTTACGTACACCAGGAAAGGCCGAGAACACATTGTCAGTGGGGTCACCACGCATGCATTTCTCAAACAAAATCCAGTTAGGGTCCGGAATCTTCTTGGGTTCCTTGGTCTTCTTGTCAATGACCGGTTTGCCTTTTTTATCAAAGATACCTTTCAGTGTGTGTAGTTCATCGGCGATACCGTTATACTGATTCACATTGTCTGCCAGTAACTGATGAAAGTCTGTGTCCGAACTTACAATAGTGTGCTTATCTTCAGGGTGACTTTGGATCCATCCTGCCACCAAGTCATCTGCTTCCAAGTGTTCGTGCCGGATAACAGTACAATTTGTCTTTTCGCTGAGATAGGTTTTGAGAGCATCAAAAGTTTCCCAAAACAGTCGATCTTCTTCTGCTTCTGCTTCTGTGAGCGCCGCCCTTGCGACTGCCCGATTTTTCTTGTAGGGCTCATAGTAGTCCTTGCGCCACGAGCGACCTTCTAAGCAGAAAACCACGTGATCTGCTTTTTGATCTCTCCATGCTTTGTTAACGCTACCCAGGGTAACGTGGATAGCGAAGCCCAGACGATCCCAGGTGTCACTTTGACGATGTGCCGCATGACGGGCACGAAAGAATGTATTGGCTGTGTCGACGATTAGATAATGCATGATATAATAATAGCATATTATAGGATTCTCGTCAATGGTTTAATCAAATTGGCCGCCCATGCTTTTTGGGCAGTCTCACCAAAATAACCAAATTCGTTAGCCGTGTGTTTGTGATCCTGCATCCATTTAATATAGTCTGCGTGAGGGTGGATAATAAATTTTACGTTATTCGATTTGAAGAAATCTGCCAGTTCCCGGACCTGCTGTTCTTCAAATTGGTCCAGTGCAATTATAGCTACAATCTGTTCATTGACAGGATTTTCCTTGATGAACTTTTTAGTAGCATCAACAATTTCGTTGTCTGACAGATACTGCCTAGCTTCTATAATAGGTCTGGCTTTGAGTACTCTGCTTAACACACGCCCAAAACTCACATCAATGTTTTTGGGATGACCTACTCGACCCATCCACCATAAATCGATATCGTCATCAGCATGCATTGCATTGACAGCAGCATAGGCGGCTGCATAATGTTCATTTCCATTAATATAAAGAATCATAGTTTGTCTATGTGTGAAAGTAAAAATTTTGCCCAGGTTTCGTGTGCATCTGGTCCATAGTGATAGAATTTTGGATTAGCAGGTTGATATCCGTTATTTTGCAACCAATGGTAGTATGTGCTGTTTCGATCATATGGATCAATGTAATTATTACCCCAATCATATCTAGTTTTATTGTGTGCCACAGCATAAAAGAAGTGACTGTAACAGTTAAAAAATAAATGTTTAATTTTTTTATCTAGCAGTACTTGATGTAAGCACCAAATGTTTTCGTGATTTCGTTCTTCTACACGATTTTGAAATTCCGGGCTACAACTATCTATAACCCACTGTTTGTATTTATCCGCTAGCGTAGGATGCACAGTGTCGGTACCGCTAGCTGTAATGTGATAAGATTGATCATAGTACCACCACGTTTCACGTTCCCAAGTACTCCAGCCAATAATTAATAGATCCGGGTGGTTATTCTCTAGGTACTTCATTGTACGGGAAATAATAGAGTCATTGCTACAAGCAGGAACAGCTTCGCATGCGAATTCTGCACCCAGTGAATTGGCTACGTGACGTCCATAACTGAATTCGGGCCCACCAGCATCGTGGCCAGCACTGTGACTGTCACCATTCACATACAGGATCATTAACTTACTTCTGTGCGACCGTTGCCCAAATCTTTCTTTTGAACACCAGTAAGGGGTCTGGGGTTGTTTGCTTCGTATTGCTCGTACGTTTCCATAACAACATTTCGGCAAACATCCTGGAACCATTGGTCCACTATTTGTGCATCATCTTTGCCTTTGTAGCCCGCACGTAATAACTTGGTAATAAACTGTTCATTCCAATCCAATTCAAAGGCACCCTGTCCAATATTTTCGGGATCTAGTTCCACTTTAATAATAGATACATAAGGCTCTCCTTTTTTAGTAGCGTCTGCTTTGGGGTCTTTAGTTTTGATTACAGTGGTTGTTTTTTTCGCAGCCGTTGTCTTTGCGGCTGCTGGTTTCTTTGTTGCCATGTTAATTTCCTTTTAATTTTCAAATTATAAAATGTGTTTCTATCATCATTTGCCCCAGCCGTTGCCCCAAAGATCAACATGTAGTCGTGGGCTATAGTAGTAGCCCTTGGTTAGTGCCCAGTCTGCAACCTTTACACGATTTGCAGCATATGGAGTGACAACACCACCTTGTGGCATAACATAAACAACTCCTGTAAAGCCGCCTGCACGAAACTCGTTAACAGCCTTTTCGACTTCTGCAAAGTGTTCTTCTGTTTCCACCACAAACTTCAAATAGACTGTGCCGACTTCTTGATAACTGTTGACAACATCTGGACAAATAGCTTCTTCCCACTTTTCTCCCGATGCACTTAGTTTAGCACTAACACTGAATGTAATTTCTCTATTGGGACCAAATTTTTCTTTAAGATATTGTTTGAAACTTGATTGTAACTCCTGAGTACCATTTGTTTCGAATGTGATATTTTTTATGTCTGCCATATGTTCGTGACTTAGCAATTCTTCATACACACGTTGCCAACCTAGTAAAGGCTCACCGCCCGTGATCACAAGATGTACGTCATTGCCATTATCCTGTGTCCACTTGTGATTGGGTGTTAGTGTTAACATCTGTGCAACTAAGTCATTGGCTTCAATAGTAGGACTCAGATGTTTGAATGCAGGATGCCATGACGCATACGAATCACATCCGGTTTCTACTAGAGGTAGTTCTTCAAACTTGTTATATAGATGCACTACTTCGGCCACATCATCTGCACCTGTACTCTTTTCTCCTGGCTTACAACCAAACCCTGCACAGGTAAAGTTACAACCAAAGGTTCGTAAAAACACACTAGGAACGCCAACAAAACGTCCTTCGCCCTGTGCAGAATAAAATAGTTCACTTACTTTGAGTTTCATATATGTTTGACCATTGTTTAAGTTTTTGTTTCTTTGCAGATTTGGCTTCTTCCAAGGAACGTATATCCAATATTCCTTGCTGGATTAAAATATCAACCATGGCCAACACATCGCCCACTTCCGATTCGAACATTTTTTTATGTGTCATGTGTGTTTTATAATGCACAGAATCTATACCAAATCTACGGATTTTACTTACTTCGACGATAACTTCGGCACATTCTTCTTGAAGGATGCCTAAAGTTTCTAAAATTTGTTCTTGAGTTTTTCCAGGTTCCATAATTACCAATGTCTAATAACACCAGCCACAATAAAGCAGTTGGTTACGATGTATGTTAACACAATTACTGTACGAATGCAAGCAATACGATCAGCTTCTTTGTCTGTATTTCCGGATTTTTCTCCCAATGATTTGGCCCACATACGCCAAATTTTATTTCTTTGTAAACACATAGATACCTTCCCACTTTTCTCTGCCGGTTTTTTTGTCATTTCCTACTCCGGGTCTAGTGTTTAACATCATTTTGATAATGCCCCGGTGACGGAAACCCGACTTCTCGGCAGTTTCGATCCATTTGTCTACTACAAAATATTCTTTGTTTCCATAACTCTTGTAATCAGCAATATTGGTAGCAAATACACCATCTGTGGTTAGACCATTATATATATTTTTCATTGTTGGGGCAGCATATAATTCAAACCAATCGTCTAGTGTGGCACAGCGAACCATACACTGTGTTGGCTCGTCGCAGTATTTTTCTAAATTAAAATATGGTGGACTACTAAAAGCAAGATCGATGTCCTCGGGTTGAAAATTTTCACTGACATCGCAATGAATAGTGGCTGTACGACCATATGCTTGGTCTATTAGACTAGACAGATATTGTAGATTAGCAAATGTTTCTGTATTGGGGTCTATTCCGATATATTTGTAACCTAACTTGCTACTAGTGATGCCCAACATCCTGCCACCGTACCCTGCGGAATAATCATAAATATTCCCCCACATCACAGGACATAGATGTTCCGCAATGGCTCTGGCATTTTGCGGCTTAAAGTTTTGTATGTTCTCACCAGTTACCAATTCAAGACTTCTGCGTAAAGCAGTTGGGTGTACTAATTTGCTACCTTCCCTAAATTCAAAGCAAATTCGTATAGCACGTTCCAATTTAGCATCGTTTAAGAATCTATCACGCAAACTGTTTGATCCACGGCCTTTTGGTTCGGCAGTCATCATGTTAGGAAACATAAAACGGTTGATTGTTTGTCCCCGATTATTTCCTAAACTTATCACATTATTGGACACAGGGTTAACACCTTTGCTTTGAAACAGTCTTAACTCGTTAATTAATCCTTGTTCAGTATAATAATCTATTGGTACTAGATTAATAGATCTATACAATTCTTTTACTTGATTAATGGTATCTGCGGGATCTTTTTTATAAATCTCGACTGTAAATTTATCCAATTGATCGTATATGGGTTCGTATCCAGTGAAACAATCACCGTGTATGTTTGCTGGTTGTATACCCCACTGTTGATATAATTTCTCAATCATTATGTTCCGCAATCCATTCGCCATGGGCATGTGCTTAACATTAGTGTTGAACAATCATCTTCGCCAAAACACGGCGGTTTAAATTGATCATCTCTTTTTAATCTAATAAGCGTATGTATTTGCATACGTTCTGCGCTATCGACTTTTCCGACGTTAGAATACCTTGCCTCTGCATTTAATAATTCTTGCATTTCGGTCATGTATTCTTTCCATTCTATTATGCAAACAAGTCCTCGTTCCATTCTCTGTGTCCTTCACGGTATGCCATGTTGCTTTGTGTTTCGCGAACTTCCACACGGTAGCACCATAAACGAGCTGCTTCACCTGGCCCCCACATTTCTGGAATGTAAACACCATTAACATACTTGTACAGCATGTCACTTAGACCTTCACAACCCAGTCGGGGTAACACAACAATCTTGGCCATGTTCCGTTCTTGCAACAACTTGAATGTCTCCATCTCTGGATCATCTTGTGCCACAATAAGTGTATGGTCAAATTGATCTTCAAGTGTCTTCTTTAGTTCTTTCAACCCACCATAATCGGCCGCCCAGTTGCGGACATCTAGGTCATTTGTACCAAAGTAGAACTTCATTGAGAACGAGTAACCGTGTATCAAATTACAATGACTGTCTGCCCTCCACTGTCTGTATGCACATGGAAATGCGTCGTGGTACTCTTTGGTTGAGGTATATTTGTAAACTACTGGTGTCATGCTGTTTTCTCCTATGTTAATTTTAGCATAGGCGGCAGAGTTTGTATACCGGGATGAACGCCGAAGGCCGGTAATTGAATGTAATGAATCTAATTATATTGCAATTTAAAAAAAATGTCAAGTGTTTTCGGATGTTGATACTGGTCGATACAATAATTTTTGAACGTAGTATTGTGTGTTAAGATACTTCCAATTTTTATTTATGTTGCTATCGGAGTAGTCCCATGGCTCATAATTTAATCTTTTATCTTGATGGAATACATGATGACTTCTGTGCCATCCCTGATTGCATTGGAAAAACATCAAAATTACACTGTCTTTTCCTTTCCATTTATGGAAATAAACATCTGTGACTTTACCTGCTGTAATTCCAATAATAGCAGGATAAACATAAAAAGTAACCCAAGTCCAAAAAGGAAAAAACAGCAACCAAATTAAAATAGTACCTAAATGTATAGCAGGTCCGTATTTGTTAAAAAAATTCCAAGTGTCTTTGGAAAGTAATCCGCGATGATCGTCTTCGGTAAATTTAGATGCATCTAGTGCAGAATACATTCGCCCAAAACCTAAAATATATTTTAAAGCACCCTCAGCCCGAATCTTGAGATACACTGGATCTAAATGCGGTTTAACATCTGCGAATTTATGATGCGTTACATGATGTGGTCTTTGATTTCTCATTTTAGCCCCGTATGCATGAAAAACAAAAAAACTAAAATATTCGATAAATTTATTTTTTGGTTTTAACACACCATGCAATAGGTATTCATGACGAACAGTTGTATAGACGGGTAAGAAAAACAAGTAGTAGTAAAGGTATCCGTACACCAAATATTCCACAGGATACATTACTAGTCCAAACAGTGTTGCTGATACTAGTATCAAATAATATTGAGCAAATAAAAAAGTTAAAATCTTATTAAGAAACTGTTTGATCATGATAGTTGTGTGATAATTAATATTTATCGCCACCAACTTTCCCAGGGGAATTCAATCCAAACATCATTCTCGGCCTTGTTAATTTCTTCACCAACATAATCCATTTTAATATTACATTTGCTAGACATATTGTCAAACAAAACTGCAAATTTCACATTGTGGTTCCAAACATCTGCCCATCGCGGATCGTTGGGTAAACAACCACTGCGCCAGTCTTCCATAATCCAGTTAAAAGTCGCACCGCTGTCATTGATGTCGTCCACAATTAAAATATTAGGGGTGGAAATGTCCGGGTCATAACCGAATGCATCTTCCGCCATCCATAAGTTGCTTTCAGGTCCCATTCGATTATCACGCAAACTTACATTTAATGTATGCATCGGTACTCCCAAATAGTGGCTAATCATAGTAGCAGGCACCAATCCTCCGCGATTGAGACCAACGATATAATCAGGCCTCCACTCGCTGTTACTGATGTCTTTGCAGATATTGGCAACTAATCCCAATAAATCTTTGTTGTTTAAGTGTCGTTTATTCATCTCTTCTCCAAAATTTTGTCAATTAGTCTTAGGCCAGTGCGTTCAAGCAACATTGGTACTGAGCTCATTGTGTTCCTTTAAGTTGTGTTGAAATACTTTGTCCATAAATTTAAGCAAAAACATACTGGCCACGCTAGCATCCTTGCCTAAAAAATGTAATCTAATAGATTCATTGCCGTAATGACAGCATTTATAATTGTTATACGCTACATAAGGTTTGGTGACTTCTGTTCCTTTGAAATTAAAATATTTGTCGTATGTTACTATACCACCAATAGCATCGTACCATTGGACCATCTCGTCAGTTAGTTCCGTAATATCTACGGTAATGTTATAACATACCGTACAGCCATTGGGTAGTGCTATCACTTTAACGCTCTTTCGTTAAGATATTGTTCATGTGGGATCCACTGACCCCTGTTCATGAATCCCCAATCTCGTTGCTGTGGGCCAGGCATGAAAAGAGTCCAGCATTCTATTTCGGGATCTAACTCAATTCGATGAAAACTTTTTGCACTGCAAAAGCGAAAATGCCCCGGACCACGCCACTTTGAAATTTCACCTGTCTTTTCATTTTTACTATTGTACACAGGTGACCATTCCCAATAACCGCCTTTGAGTATAAATGTAGCATACGGCCACGGATGATCGTGTAAATCATCTGGGTCGGATTTTAAAAACTTGTGTAAAAAAACATTAAACGGAAATCGTTTTCTATCTTTAAGAAACAAATAGTATCTCTCTAGATAGGGTTCATCATTGACACGATCCATTACTACACGTTTCCGTCCTAGTCGTTCTAAGAGTTTAAGTAGCATCTGTTTCCTTGAAGTTTGTTGATCATTATATTACGAAAATGTTTTAATTGCAAGATTAAGAACACCGTTTGTCATAGATGACACAATTAAGTACCAAACATTGTTAATTTTTATTGGCATGGCAGGAGCAATATAATTGGAATCTGCTGATGTCTCTTTTCCGAATGCGCTGATTTTGGCCGTAATAATATTTGATTGATTGAACGTGCCGCTGCCATTATTCAACCATAATTGATTGGGATTAATATTCTCCCAGTCAAAATGCATTAACCAAATATCTTTATGACCATCACCATTGAAGTCAATGAATTTTGGAATATAAGAGCTATGAGTTGATGTGTTGTAATTAATAATATTTGAATCTGTCGCATCTGTGAATACAAAATTTCCTTGATTGAGGTATAACTGCATCTTGCTTCGCTTGCCTCCTCCGTTGTATCCACTTATGATAACAATATCGAGTAATCCATCCGAGTTCACATCTGATACTGCACAAGATACATCATGACTATATTCAACCCCAAATACGGTTTGTGTTAAACCCAAATTTCCTCTATCAAAATAAGGAACCGGCAAGGTATATGTTTGTGTTGGATTTAGGTTATTGTCTAATTCAAATATCATTGAATCCGAAATAGGAGAAAATTGTGCATCAGTGTATATGTCTGTAATTAGCACTTGTGATCTTCCTGTGTTGTTGAAGTCAGCAATGCACACACCATTACCGTTCATTCCGGTGCCCGCGGATTTAAAACTAAAGTTTCCGCCCCCGTCATTAATCCACATGTGACCACTGCTGCTAACAACATCAATGTCGCCATCATTGTCAACGTCCCCGGCAGTGGCACCGTGATTATAAGTTGCCGTAGAGTATTCTGTTTTGGCATGCGATTGCCCGGGCCTACTGATATAAAACACACTCTTATAGGAATAAGGCGCCACATCCATAAATCCGGGCAAGAATATATCGTCTATGCCGTCTTTATTAAAATCTGCAATGATGGAATATTGTACAGACCAAGATACTGCTTCGCCTAAAATTTGTGTAGTAACATCAGTCAATCCCGAAGATTCTGCTTTGAAAATTTTCACCGGTGCAATCTTTGTTGAATTATTACTACTACTAGCCGATAGCCATCCGGTGGCTATAATGTGTGTTGCGCCGTCATTAGTAAAATGACCGGTATTAAGCGAAGGTACAAACCCGTTGTAATTTAACACGGTCTTATAAGAGACTGCATTAGAGGCAGGACTACTGCTTTCTCCGCCGCCGCCTCCGCCTCCGCATGCGGTTAATACTAAAGTAAACAAAAAAGGAATGAGTGTTTTCATTCCTTTATTATACAATCAACTTGATTTTTTGTCTGTTGTTTTTTTACTACATGCGCAACATGTTCATACTGACAATTTCAGCGATCCTTGCAGATGCTTCTTCGTCATCGTGGATCACATGATTGACCCAGTTGTGTGAATCTGTTTTACGGTCGTAGATCCTGACAGTGATCACCAGTCCTCCCCTTGCAGGTGTAACTTCAAATCTCATACTATTTTCGGAATCAATTCCCTTGGTAGATCCAGAGTCAATTCGCAGGTCTTGTGTGTATGATGTGTCATCGCTATCCAACCAATTTTTAATCCAACTTTTAAAACTCATTTTTTTCCTTAATACTTGGGGTGCTTTTACAGTAATACCCTTTGACTTCAACACACTATTTGCATGTTTTGGCTTCATTTTTTGCGGAGCAAATATTTTACAATTTGACATTATTTACAAGTCGTTAACCACTGATCAAAAAGATCTACTGCTTCCTCAAATGCAATAGCCCAAACTTTAGCAGCAATTTGGTCTCCATCGATTTTGATATCGTACGGAATTAATCCATTAAATCTAAAATCATCGGGAAGTTCTGTAGTAACTGTAAATTCCTGTAAATTCTTTGCCCTAAAGATCAAGTTAGTGGCCATGTCGACTGAATTCATTTGTACTCCTTAATGTCCTTGTGCTTGACAATGATAAAGTTATATATGCGATTGTCATGCCGGATAGGTAAATCTAAGTGTATGGTGATCTCAGGACCATCCCGGTGGTTGAGCAAACGATCGTTACCGACTGTGCCCACAAACGGAATCTTGTTCCACTTACCAAACACACGATCGCCCATGTTCCATACGGCTTGGTAGCCTATACGGTTAAAGTAATCAGTTTGATTGCCCATGCTGACCCATTTTTTTGCCAGACAGCAACAAGTTTGCCACTGAAACAAACAGGCTCAAACTGCCATAAGTCATATCGCCTCGAGCAAAGTAATCTGCGGCAACCATCAAACTAACACCTGACACAAAGCCAGAAATAACATCTTGATGTTTTATTATCCATACGTACATTATGTTAAATCCTTAAACATTGTTTTGCGTCCGTCTTCACCAATGTGATAGTCGAACAATTCTCTTGTGCGTTGCAACATAGCACAAGCCATCATCAATTGATCTTCACGGCTATCGCACATGAGGATCTGTTGCTCTATCGGACTCATGAGTTCGGTCATGCGTTTTTGAATCTCGCTCATATCTTTCTTTCGTGAATCATTGATTCAATCATATTGCCATCTTCATCTGCTGATGCTACGATTCTATCTAGTGAAACCACTGGATCCCATGGTTTACAGTACTTGGCACGATTCTTGCGTCCGACTGCTGAGTCTGGATCATAGTCAATATAGGTAAACTCTGTGCCATCGCATTCGGGACAATGGTCGTTATAATCTGCATCTTCGCGACGCTCTGAACCCATTCCTACCCAACCGCATGCTTTATTATCACATGTTTGGTCTGGTGGCTCTGGTGGCTGATTGACCCAGCTACTGGTGTCCCAGTTGTACCCTGACCAAGTGACAATCTCTCCAGTGATGGGATTGAACTTGCCATATTCCCATTCACCAAACTGTGTGCCATCCCAGTAGGCTGATCCATATGTTGTTCCAAAGTGCTTCCATGTACAACTGTAGTAGCCGGGCAAAGTGGGTTGAACTTTCTTGAACTTGAATGTCTCGGACCGTTCCCAAGTAGCGGGACTGACGCCATGCGGAGGGTGACCCCAATCTTTTTCTTCAGGAGCATAAGTTTCCCAGGTGTTGCTGTCTTTCACAAGATACATGCCAAAGTCACTGCTCTTGCCATCGGTGCTACCACCCCAATTGTCAATGTCTTCACCGTCATAGGTCACGCTGTTGACCAATTCTTCGCCATCAATGTCATCGTAACCCAAGGTCAGTTTGGTGATATCGAATGGTTGTGTGAGATCAATATTGCCTTCAAAGAATGTGCCTTTTTCGTTGCTGGTACCAATGAATACTACAGTGCCTGGGGGCTTGCTACCGACCCAGGCTTCATCATTGCATGACCATTCAGGGCCATCGTCGGTGCCGCCATCCATGTCTTCTAACCGCCGTTCAAATATAACAGTACCGTTCTCATCTTCAATCTGTAGTGTGCCGGCATTACGGCTAACACCATTGGTGTGTGCCATGTCGTCACATTCGTACCATGATCCGGGTGTGAATGGCAACTGGTCTACATCAAGGTTCATGTCATCTTGAACAGTCTCCTCATCACTCCAGGCAATTTCGGAAAGATCAACAGAATGCTCCATGCAGTAGTCCCATATTGCTCGATCCACTGTGCCCATGACCTTTTCACCACCGTAGCCCCACATGCTGATTTTATATGTGCGTGGTGTGAATTTGAGAACTTCGATCAATTTTTCTTGTTCGGCGATAGTTGAGTTTGTCATATTAGTCCTTTACTTGATATTGGGAATGTGGATAAGTTTGTTGCAACCATTCTAACAAATCTTTGGCATAAGGGAGTCTTATATTATCGAACTTGTTGGTAATGTATTTCATCGCGGTGCGAACTCTTGTTGCAATTTGATATTGTCAAAGAATTCTTTCTTAGTGCCCACATCTTCTTTAAATGCACCCCTTAGTACGGTTGTTTGGGTGAGACTACTATGTGCCATAATACCACGATTCTCACAACACCCATGGGTAGCCTGTATATAAACAGCAACGTCCTTGGATCCGGTTGCAAATTCGATTTCACGAGCAATATCCATACATAGTTCTTCTTGGAGAGTGCCACGTCGGGCACACCACTGTGCAATGCGGGTGTACTTCGATAAACCAATGAGTTTGGGACCAGCAATGATTCCAATATAAGCCACACCTGTAACAGGTTGGTGATGATGCGAGCACATGCTCTTAAGCTCGCTACGCACCACCAGCATACCATCGTAGGCTCCGTCGGTGTCATTTGGAAAAGCTGTAGCATTAGGGCTCGTCTCGTAGCGCCCAGCCATGATTTCGTTGAAGTACATTTTTGCCAAGCGTCGCGCTGTGCCTTTTGAGTTTGGGTCATTTTCTCTGTCAATCAATAGTGCATCAAGTACGCCTTCAAATGCTTCAGTGGCTTCATCAATGAGTTTTTCCTTGTCACCGTCATTGAGATATTCACTAATGTTGTCGCCTGCCCAGAATCTTTTACCGTCACGTTTGAACTTAAAGCGAAGATGATCACATACTCTGCCCAGGCCATAACCGCCGTTGCCTGCCATTGCGTCTAGTGCTGTTTCTTGTTTATCTGTCATGTTAGTCTATAATTGTGAATTGTCTTAAATCTGCATACTCAACGTATTTGGGTTTGGGTTTGTTTTCCTTAATACCTTGTAGTAATGCAATTCCTAGTTCTGCTTCTTCGGGCCTCGGTTTATAATGATACCCCACCTTGAACTCTTTTTGATTGGTCCATGGTACAGTATTTAGGTCACGTCCATCGTACCGCATACGAATCAGTGATTCATATGCACTGCTGTCATCTAGTAGTATAGCACCACCACGCCCTATTTGTAAAGGCTTATCATAACCAAAACTTAAACATTGCATGGTTCCGGGTCTATACATGTTTTCTTCCAGTCTCCGGGCACTATCCCAAATTCTAGTCAAACCAAAAGAATATTCTCCAAGCCATTGTTCTTCACCGGTATATGTGTACTGGATACCTAACTTATGCATGGTCATAGGAATACTTAGATATGTCCGGGGAGTCATTCTAACTTCTTTAACATCATCATAACGCAAACACATTTCAATTGCGTGGGTACAACAGTCAGTCATGATGGTATAAGGAGCACCTGTGTACTCTGCTAACGCCAGTTCGAATTGTTTAATTTTATCAAAGGCGTTTGAGTAATTCATCTGCGCTGAAGAAGTTATCGGTTAAGTTTTGTGTTTGTTTTTGCAATTCTGACAGTCTGCGATCATAGTGATCCATGTGTTGTATAATAGCAAAACACAAATTAGATCGATCAGCAACATAATGATTCCAACTTTCAGTCCAGCGGCTGGGATATTTGAACGTGTCGGAATACATTTCCGAATAACTCAAGCGATCCGGAACCATAGGAATAGCATCTACTAATGCACCTTCATAACAACTGATGCCAAGGGTCTCTTGTAAGTTGGCACTGAACACCAATTTGGCTTGGCCTAGCAGATTATGATATTCGTTTTTTGTTAGTTGTTGGTCTTGACAAACAACAAATTCATATTGTGGCAAGTGTTCTTTTAAATCTCTAAAGATTTCAACCTGCTTCTCTGGAGCAATACGATGCGGGAACAGTATAAGGTCCCGCTTGAGCATGTTCTTATACATTGTCAGTGTTGAATCCATATACTCCATGGGCCAACCTGTGCGGACTATTTTACCACTGTTGTACCGTTCTTCAAAATCTTCTTGGTACCATGGATTCTCACTAGTAAAGCCATCGTGTAGTAATTCGTCTATAAATAGTTTGACATGGAATTCTGTAGCAAAGTAGTTATGGTCAAATGCATAATACATACTTTTTTCAGCATGTCTCACCCAAGGTTTATCTCCAACTAAGCGTCCAAGAAAGTCTTGCGGATCATAACTGCCAGCATGCCACAATCCATGTAAGGTCCAGTTAAAGCCTAATAGGTCCGACATATATTTCAGTTGGATCACAGTGGGGTTCCACGCATCTGTAAAGATAAAGTGATCGTCGGGACTGGTCTTGCCTTGA